>ERZ724524.408-NODE-408-length-27717-cov-7.658123_pt1 | contig 27717 bp, 23 predicted proteins | sample MGYA00376057_ERZ724524 | MGnify/ENA primary metagenome ERZ724524 (study PRJEB28724, sample SAMN07190888) | wastewater metagenome | isolation source: influent of sewage treatment plant in Hong Hong | place: USA: Christiansburg, Virginia | collected 2016-03-01 ...
TTGATCGACCTTGATCTCTTTTTCGTCCTTGGGCGGATCCGGCTTTTTCTCTTCTTTGGGCGGCGGCGGGGGCGGCGGCGGCGTGCTGGGCATCAGGGAAATTTTGGGCGCTTTGCCGGTGCCTTTGGTCTTGCCCGACATCAGGCCGCTCACGCCCCAAGCCAGCAAGGCCAGCACCAGCAGCGCGCCCACCCCGATCAGTGTTTTACGCAATAGCGGATTCACGTCAGGTTCCAATCCGAGCGGTCACCAAACCGACGTTACTGATATGCAAGCGCCCGGCCATGTCCACAATGTCCACCACGCTGGCGTAGTGCGTTTGCGGATCACCCTTGATCATCACGGGCGCGTCGGGGTCTTTGGCGACAGCCGCACTCAGGCGCGACTCCAGCTCAGGCAAGGTGATGGGGCTGCCGTTGAGCAGCAAGCTGCCGTCGGGCTGAATTTGCACGATGCGCACTTCTTTGGGCGCGGTGGTGGCGGGCTTGTTGCTGGGCTTGGGCAAATTGATCTTCAAACCCTGCACCGATGCGGTGGTCATGATGATGAAAATCACCAACAACACGTAGGCCAAGTCCAGCATGGGCGTGACGTTGATCGTGTCGTAGGGCTTGGTTTCGGTTTCGACTTTCATGGTGCTTTCGTGGCGTAGGGGTGACGGTCACTGCGCACGGCCAGTGGCCAGGCCGATCTCGGAGATGTCGGCTTTTTTGAGCATCTCCAGCACTTGCATCACCTTGAGGTACTGGGTGCGGGCATCGCCCTTGACCACAATCGACTGCGCCGGGTTGCTAGCCTTGAGTTCAGCCAGCCGCTGCGCCAGTTGCTCGACCGTGACCGGGTAGGTGTCCAGGTACATGTCACCCGCTTCCGAGATCGTGATCGCCTTCACCCCTTTTTTGGCCAGGTTGTCCACCACCTTGGTTTTGGGCAAATCGACCTTCACGCCCTGCACCGAAGCCGTGGTCATGATGATGAAAATCACCAACAACACATAAGCCAAGTCCAGCATGGGCGTGACGTTGATGTCGTCATACGGCTGGTTGTCGTCCTGAATTTGCACGGCGCGTGTCCCTTCAGTCCGAGTGCAGTTCGGCCGACTTGGTCAAGAACTCATCGGCAAACACTTGGGTGTCGGCGCTGATGTTCTTGATCTTGATGGCGAACCAGTTGTAGGCAAACAGCGCCGGAATCGCCACGGCCAAACCGGCCACGGTGGCCACCAGCGCGGCGGCAATACCGGGGGCGATGGCGTTGACGTTCACGTCGCCCGCTGCGGCAATGGCGGCGAAGGTGATCATCACGCCCACCACGGTGCCCAACAGACCCAAGAACGGGCCGCCGGAAATCGCAATCGTCAGCAGCACGATGCCGCTGTTGAAGCGCTGACCGGTGCGCACGATGGTCGCGTCCAGCGCTGCGCGAATCGACTCCAGCGCCGCACCGCTCAAACGGTTGGGGATTTTTTGGCGGTTTTGCGAGGCAAAGCGATGGGCAATTTCAGACAAGCCCACGGTGTACAGGTTGTAGATGGACGAGTACTTCAGCTCGGTGCGGGCCGTCAGCGCTTGGACTTCGGCGTGGTCGGGGTCGAGCAGCATCTCCGACTTTTCTTTGAACAGCTGCAAGAACACCACGTTGGCTTTTTCAGCGCGGCTCAGGTTGATGGTTTTGGTGACCATCACCCACAGGCTGATCACGGCCATGATGCCCAAGATGCCAATCACCACCCAACCGTCGATGGTCACTGCGCCCAACAAGATGGCGAAATAGTTGACCCCTTCGGCTTCAGCGGTGTCGTCAAAACCCATCATCGGGGTGTCGGCGGATTCGCTGGCGGCCAGCGCCTTCAGGTAGGCCGGGCTGCGGGCACCACGGGCCAAGCCCACCGCGTCCAATTCACCGACCAAACCGGCACCGATCACCGCGTCGCCGCTGGCATCGGCCACGTTGACTGCGCCCTCGCCTGCGGGTGCGCCGTTGACAAAGAACTGCGCCTTGCCCGCGCCGTAAGTCACCGCCACATGCTGCCAGTTGCCCGTTTTGAGCGGCGTGCTGGACTGGGCTGATTTGCCTTCGCTGCGCAGCGCCACATGACCTGCGGCCAGCTCAATGCTGAAGCCGCCCAATGACCACAGCGTGCCCTTGTCGAGCGCCGTGGGCTTGACCCAGGCCGAGTAAGTCCAGCCTTCGCTGGCGGTGAGCTTCAAGCTGGCCGAGGCGGGCAGCGTGATTTTGGCGTTGCCATCGAAACCAGCGGCTTGGCCTATCGGGCCAAACGCCACCGGCTTGGCGGTCGATTCTTTGGCGTGATTGCCGTTGGCGGTGGCATCTTTCACGCCATCGGCTTCAGAGAAGTTCAGCATGAGCACCTGACTGGCATCGTAGGTGGTTTTGCTGTCGCCGCTGGCTGCGGCTTTTTCATTGCCCCAATGAATCCAAATTGCGTCAGTTTTGGCGTTGGGCGACAGGCGCGGCAGTTGCACCCAGACCACGGCCAGTTCATTGGTCGCGTCGTAACGCTCGATGTGGTACTTCAGCTCGGTCTTGTTGTCGGTGGCAAAAAAGCGCAGGTCTGAGCCGTCAGGCTTGGCTTCCGAGAAAGCAAAGTTGCCGCTGTGCAAACGCACCAGCACCGGCAGTTGAGTGACTGCGGTATCCACATTCACGCCGGTGGCCGTGGTGTCGAAAGCGAGTTTTTTAGAGTGCGCCCAGTCACTGCCCGCGTGAGCCAGCAAGGGCAGCGACAACGAAGCCGCCACGGCAAGGGATGCAAGTCGTTGCAAAAGTTTCATGGTTCAAGCCTTATCAATTCAAATGTCGGAGGTCTCAGCGGCTTTTCGCGTTCGCGCGTTTTTTGCGCTCTTCTTCAGATTCATCAGCGTCGCTCTTGGGGTCTTGCGCGTCGCCAAAACCCAGCAGCTCCACGGTCAAGCCCAGCAAGTCTTGGGGCGCGGCGGCCAGTTGCTTGGTGGCGTCTTGGGTGCTGTTGGTGTTGGAGGGCGCGGCTGATGCAGCGGCAGCGCCCGCATCCACCGCCACCGCTCCACTCACCCCAGACGAGGCGGCAATGTTGCCGGCGTTCAACACCACCGAAGCCTGAATCTCGACCGTGCCGGTGGAGCGCACGCCCGCATCGCCCGCGTCAAAAATGCCGCGTGGCGCTACCGCGTAGACGTTGCTGGGTGCTTGCTTGTCTGAGGTGCTCAGCGTGGCAATGCCCGAGCCGGAGATGGAGGCAGAAATGTCGATCTTGGTGTTACCGCTGGCATCGGTGGTCAGCAAGGGCGGCGGCGCGGACGAGGCGGTCTTGGTGCCCCGGCCCGCATCAATGTTGCCGTACTGCGAAATCAAACTGATGTCGCCCCCGCCCAGCGAGAACACCCGGCCTTGGTTGACCAAGAAGTCCTGCTTGACCAGCGAGCGAATCGCACCGCCGCGCACCGTGAAGATGCCGTTTTCAGAAGCCGGTTTGCTCTGCAAGTACACCGGCACGCTGACCAAGCCCGCCACCACCGAGCCACCAGGGGCCAGCAGGTCGATGGAGCCGCCTTGCTCGGTTTTGACTTGGCTGCCAAACACGTTGATATCGCCGCCGTTGATGACCGGGAACGCATCGGCAATCAGCTTGTCGAAATCCGTCAGGTCTGCTTTTTTACCGGCAGCGACCAAGTCGGTGAACAGTTGCTGGTTGGCCTGCAACTGGGCGGCTGGGCTGAGCGCGTTATGGGCCGCCGTTTGCTGCGCCCCGGCCACAGCCACCACGCTGGCACCGCCCGCTGACAGGTAAGCGTTGTCCAAGTTGCCGCGCGTCACCACGCCAAAGCTGTTGCCCAAATCAATGTCACGGCCCGCTTGCAGCGCCAGCAGACCCGACCCCGTCACCACATGCTTGACCGGGCTGGAGATGGTGACGTTGGTGCTATCAATGAAGTCCCGCCCCGCTTGCACGGTGGTGATGTCGGTGGCGCTGTTGTGCTGAATCGCAAAGCCCAGGTCGCGGATGTCTTGACCCGCCAAAATTTCAGCCTTCTTGGGCAAGATCAAGCTGGTGGCTTGATCGGCTTGGCCGGTGATGCTGCCGGTCTTGGCGACAACGCGCACCGGCACCGCATCATCAGCGTGCAGCATCCCCGAGGTGTGGGCCGACAAGCCGACCAGCGAACCGTCGAGCAGTTTCAGATCGGTGTCTTGGCGCACGCTGGGGGCACTGGGCGTGCTCAGGGTGGCGGGGTCGTTGTCCAGCATCACGATGCTTTTCAAGATGCCGTTGCCCTTGAGTTGCACTGATTTTTCAGCCAGCAAGTTCAGCTCGCCGGTAGCCGAGGGTGCCATCGCAAAGCCTTGCTCGCTGGTGACGCTGCCCGCCAGCGCCGCCACGTTGTAAGTGGCGGGCGCGTAGCTGAAGTAGCTGGCAAAGGCGCTGCCGTAGTCAGACAGCGGCTGCGCTGTGCCACCAGCGGCAGCGGTCAACAAGGTGCTGTTGTGCATCACCACGTCGCCGCCAACCGAGATCAGGTTCACCGCGCTGCGGTCGCTGTAGGTGGAGAAGTTGCTGTACTGCTCGTAATTGCGCTTGTAGCTCAGCGCGATGGCATCGCGGTTGTTGAAGTCCAAGTACGCCGAGTACGGATTCAAATCGCTGGCCACGTTGTTGGTGCTTTGGCGCGTCAACGTCGGGTTGTAAGCCGTTTCAATTTCCAACTGCCGCCCAGCGCTGACGTCGAACACGGTATCGCCCAAGGCCAAGATGGGGCGCAGCGCGGTGTAAACGTCTTGGTCGGGCGTGGAGGCCACCACATCCAGCACCTTTTGCGAACCCGCACCAATAGAGCCATCCGCGTGCAGCGTGGCCTGGCCCTTTTGCACATAGAAGCTGCCGCCCGCGATGTCAGCGCCAGCGCGCACGGTCAAATCGCCGCCGCCTTGTTCGTGCAGCGTAGCTCCCGTGGGGCTGCTGCCCGGCATGTAGGCGTTGGTCGCCACGTTGGCAGACAAGTCGCGCACCGAGCCGCCTGCCGTCACCTTGATATCGCCGCCACCGAAAGTCGCCACGCCTTGGCTGAAATAGTCGGTGCGCGACCACCATGCGGTGCCCAGCGTGGTGGTGGTGTTGTCCTGCTCTCGCACTTGCTCAAACACGGTGTTGCCGTTGGCATCGACACCGCTGCGACCTTGGCGAAACAGCCAGTTGTTGACCAGTTGCGCCACCGGCGCACCCACCACATCACGACCTGCCGTCAAGCTGATGGCACCGCCTTCAGTGCCAAAGCTGGCGGCGCTGCTGCCGCTGCCGTAGAGCGCGTTGTCGGTGTTGGTCGGGGCTTTGAAGCCATCCACCAAGGTGGCGGCGCGGCCTGCGGTGTAGATGGCGGCACCGAAGACTTGGGTATCGAATGTTCCATCGCCGTTGTCGGTCACCAAATTGGTGCTGCCCAGTTTCACGTCGCGGCCCGCAGCCACGTCGATGCGACCCGTGCCCGTGCGCACCAGCGCAACGGGGATGTCGCCCGAGGCGGCGGCGCGGGCAAATTGCACGCCCACATCGCCTGCGCCGTTGCGGGTGCTCAGCGGGTTGGCGGCGCTCATGTCGGCACCACCGACCAAGCGGTAGCTCCACGAGGTGCCGCTGCTGTCCAGTTTCCAGTTCGGCATGGCCGACGACGAGGCCACGAAGCCGTCGCTGATCGAGCCCTTGACCGTCAAGTTACCCGCTGCGCGCAAGCTCAGCGTGCCCGCTTGGCCGCCGAAGCGCCAGGTGTTGAGGTTCCAGCCGCGCTGGTTGGCATCGAGCGCTTGTTCGTTGACTGAAACGGTCAAGTCGCCGCTGGAGCGCACTTCCACACCCGCGCTCAGTTGCACATCGCTGCGGCCCAAGCGGGTTTGCGTGCCCGACTGGCTGCGCATGAAGTCGCTCGCGTCCACGGCCATCTTGCCGCCCAAGCCTGCATTGAGGTTGGTGGCCGAGTCGGCTTGCTCAGAGATGGTGCTGGCGCTGTACACCTTCACGCCTTCAATGGTGGTGGCACGGCTGCCCGTCACGGTGGTTTTGAACTGACCCACCGCCACATCGCTGCCTGCACCGCTGCCCACGCGCGGGGCGCGCAGCAGCACCGTGCCGCCCTGCCCGGCACCGGCACCGACCACGTTGATGGCGGAACCGGCTTCGGCAACGATGCTCGGGCCGCCTTGCACGCTGCGGGCGGCGCTGCCATCGGCCTGACTCACGCCGAGCACGACTTGGCCACCATCACCCGCTGAACCTGCGGCGCTGGTGGCCGCTTGCGTGGCTTGCGCGTTGATGCGGGCGCTGCTTTGCAGCGTCAGTTGACCCTTGTTGCCGCTGGCATCGGCTTGCGCGGCGTACAGCGCCACCGTGCCGCCTTTGCTGCCGCTGGCATCCAGCGTGCCGGCAACGGTGAGGTTGCCATCGTCCACGGCGATGCTGATGTCGTGCGCTCGCATCACCGCGCCTGCGCCCAAGCTGACATCGCCGTGGCGCACGCGGATGTCACGCGCTTCGGTCAAACCTGCGCTGTTGAGCTTGGCATTGAGTGCGCCAAATTCGGCTTCGGTGGGCGCTTGGGCCACATCGAGCGCAAAGCTGCCTTGGGTGGGCTGCGCGCCATCGTTCACACCGGCGACGGCTGTGGCGGCACCCAAGATGCTGCCGTTCAAGGTGGCGCGGCTGGTGTTGGAGCCGGTAGCGCTCACCGCCAGCGTGCCCGCTGCGGCACCTTGGGCCGACAGGTTCAAGGTGGCGCTGCTGCCCAGCGTGACATCGCCCGTGCCGCCGTTCAGCGTGATGCGGCCTGCGGGCGCATAGGCAGCGCCGCTGCCAAAGCTCACCGCCTCGCCGTGTACGTCCAGCGTGCCACCGCTCAGGTTCACGCCCCGGTCGCCTTGCACGGTGATCTGCCCCGCCAGCGCTGCAATTTGCGCGTTCGACATCACGGTGCCGCCGTGAAAGCTCAGGTTGCCGCCCAAGCCCACGGTGCTGGCTTCGGTGCTGGCTACGGCCACCATGTTCAGCGCCCCGGTGGCGTTGAAGCTGGCTCCGGCTCCGCTGTTGGTGGTGATCAGCGGCGTGGTCACGGTCAAGTCGCCGCCCACGGTCAGTGCGCCATCGGTGCCCGCTGCGCGCACTTCTTTGCTGGCGTTGATTTGGACGGTCTTGAAGCCCTGCACCTGCACCGTGCCCGAGCCCATGCTCAGGGCTTGCGTGTTGAGCGTCAGCACATCGGTGGAACCTGTGGCAGTCGCCGGGCGTGCCAAGGTGAAGTTGTTGCCGCCATCCAAGCGGACGTTGCGGGCGCTCACCGTGGCTGTCGCGCCGTAGGACTGCAAGCCCGAGGTGCTGAGGTTGAGCTGCTGCATGGTGGCGCTGCCCAAGTTCACCGTGCCGTACCAGTCCATCGTCGAATAGCTGGCCAAGCTCAGTGCGGCCAAACCGTTCAGGCTGGCGAGCGTGGTGCTGTCGAGCACCATGCCGTCCACCTCAGCGGGAATGGCGCTGCCCAAGCTGATGCGCGGGGCGCTCACGCCCAAGGCGGCACCCTTGTTCAGGTTCAGGCGGCCATTGAACATCATGCTGCGCGTGGCATCCAGGTACATCGACTTGTCCGCCACCAGCGTGGCACCCGCGCCCACTTCCAAGCGACCGTGCTGGCCTGCCGGGGTGGCGCGGCTCACGTCCACGGCGGCGCTGCCGCTCAAGCGCAGCAAAGCGCCGTCGGCCTGCGCGCCGGTGCCATCGACGATCAAGGCGGTCGATGCGCGGTCAGTGGCGCTGTTGGCTTTGAGCACGGCGCGGCCCGTGACCTGCACCGTGTCGGTGGCGGCCAAGATCAGCTCGGAGCCGGTCAGCGGGTGAGCGGCGTTGTTGTCGATGCGCACGGTGTCGGCGCTGACCGTCAAGTGCGTGCCGTCGCTGCCGGTGCTGCGCGTGCCGCCCAGCAGCAGGCTGTCGGCACCCAAGGCCACCAAGTCGTCGGCCAGCAGCTTCACGGCAGTGCCGGTATCGACGCTGCTGTCGGTCACGACGGCGATGTTTGAAGCGCTGATGTCTGCCGTGCCGCGTGCGCCTGCGGCTTGGGTGCCGGTGGCGGGAGCGCCTTGCAAGCGGGTCACGCCGTCGAGCGTCAGGCGGTTGATGACGTCAAACGCCACGCGGCCCGCATCGACGGGCAAGCGCGGCGTGCTCACCCCTTGGGCTTGGGCCTGGGCGGTGAAGAAGGTGGTGGCGTCGTAGAGCTTGATTTCCGAACGCTGGTTGATCAAAGCCTGCGGCGACACCGTGAAGCCTGACCAGCGGGTATCGCCCCGGCCATCGGTGCTGGAGGTGCGGTAGCCCGCGAGGGTCATGGAGCCATCGGCGTTGACGCGGTTGGCTTGGGCCACCATGTCGCGCGTGCCGCTGGCCGCTTCAATGGCGTAACCACCGCTAAGCAAGGCGTAGTGCGCGGGCAACAAGGTGTAGTAGCCCGCAGGCAAGCCGTTGCCGCCCGAGAGGTAAACCTGATCGCCAACCTTCAAACCCTCGCTGCCCGACTGCCAGTCTTGCGGAGCCACGCTGGAGCGGTAATTGACGTTGATGGCAAAGTTTTTGCCGCCTGAGCTGAGCAGCACATCAGACGAGCCACCGGGGCCGGGTGTGAACTCATACGCCATCAGTGCGCCGCCGCCTGAGGCATCCAGCAGCGCGCCAGTTTTTTGCACCACGCTGGGCGCGATGGAGATGATTTGCTTGGTCGGCAACGCGGCTTCGTAGACGCTGGCATCGGTGCCGGGGTTGACCGTCCACTTCACGGTTTGGCCGTTCAGCTCATAAGTCCAGTCCGAGCCATTGACCACGGTGCCGAACGGCACGGTGGTGTCGCCCGCCACCGAGGTCACGCTGGCGCGCTCGTATGTCAAATCTTGATTCGCTTGCAGCGTGATGCTGCCAAACGGAGCCACCAAGCGCCCCGCTTGCACGATGTGATCGGCCTGGGCCGTCACCGAGCCTGCGGCAGACAACACCGGGTTGGCGGTTTTACCGTTGCTTTCAAAGCGCAAGGTGCTGTCTGCGCCCGTCAAGGCCAGCGTGAAATTGCTGAGCGTGGTCGGATAAGCCTGCGCTGATTTCAGCGTCAACTGGTGGCCGGTGTTGAAGGCACCGGGCGCGCCAAAGCTGTCTGGCAGCGGTGCGCCAACCAAGCGAATGTCTTCGGTGGCGCTCAAATTGACGTGGCCCGCGCCTTGGGTGGCGCTGTGGCCTTTGAGGTCAATCACCTTGGCGGCGACGTTCAGTGTGGCGTTGCCGTCTACCGCTGCGTCTGGGGTTTGGTAGCGCACGTCCGAACTGCCCAAGCTGACGTAAGGCGCGGTGACATCCACCGTGTCCGCTTGCAGCTTCAGGTTAGGGGCGTTCAGGTCGATGCTGCTGCTGGCGTTCAGGGCCAAGTTGCCGCCGCCGTTGGCTTGCGCACCGGCCAAGGTCAGTTGATCTTGACTCTTGAATTTGAGGTTGGCAAAGCCACCGTCGGCAAAGGTGGCGGTGGAGACCACGCCTTGGCCTTCGTCGCTGGCGGTGAAAGCATCGCCCGCTTTGCGGCCCGTTGGCACCACGGCGCTGGTGGCGGCGGCTGTCACCGTCAGGTTGCGTACGGCTTGCGGATAGGCGCTGCTGCCCGCGCTGTTTTCACGGTCCAGCACCACGTTCAAGGTGCCGCCGCGTGCATCGCTGGTGCCTGCTGCGCCGCGCAGTTGTCCGGCCAGCATCAGCCCTTCGCGGGCGCGGATGTCGATGGTGCCCCCGGCGCTGCCGATGGTGCGGGCGTCGGTCAAGTACGAGCCGTACTTGAAGCGCAAGTTATCCGCCTTGGCACCGCTGACATCGATCAGCGAACCCTGCTCGGCCACCACGTAGCCCACAGCGGCTTCAAACCCCGAGGTGGTGGTGTGGCCGATGCGCACCGTACCGCCGTCCAGCACTTCGCCCGACGCGACACCGGCGGCATTCATGAACACGCGATCTGCGGTGCCGTTGGCCAGCAGCTTGGCGTTTTGGCCCAGCCAGACGCTGCGGCGGTTGTTGTAGTCGGTGTTGTTGGCATCAGGCGCATTGGCCAGCAGCAGCAGCGAGACGGTGCCGCCTTGGGCTTGAACCGTGCCATCAACGGTGACTTGCTGATCGGCGGAGAGCGTGACGCTGGCCCCCGAGTCGGCCAAGATGGCGGCCTTGGTGCCGAAGCTGACTTGGCCCAGGCCGTCGCCGGGAATGCTGCGGCCTGTGGCGCTCAGCGTCAGGCTGGCAGCTTGGCGTGCGCCCAGCAAGCCTGCTGCCAGCGGCAATGATTGGGCCGTCGCCGCGCTGTCCATCGCGCCCGCCGCTTGGGTGGCGTAGTCGGGATGCAGCACCCACGCATCAGCGCGGGGCATCACGGTGGTTCCGGCGGTGACGCTCAAATTGCCATTGGCGCGCACGGTTTGGCTGGTGAAGCCGCCTTGGCTGAAAAATTCGGTGCCCAGGTACAAGTCGCCAGCGGCTTGCGCTGCCGCCTGCATGGGGCTGCCGCCGCCGATGACCACATTGCGCCCCACCAGCGTGACCGCGCCGCCCTTGGCTTGGGTCTTGATGAGCGGGTTGACCACCGCGTAGCCCGACAAGGCCAAATTCTTGCCCAACTGCAAGCTGCCATCCAACGAATTGCTGACCGTGGTGGCTTGCAAGGTGATGGCACCCGCATCGCCGCCCGTCAAGGTGTTGTTGGCATCGAGCAGCGCACCGCCCGAGACATTCATGCTCACGCCATCGCCCACGCTCAGTTGGTTGGCGTACAGGCGCAGCGTGCCGCCTTTGGTGGTGTAGTTGGCGCTGGGGCGACCGGCGCTGTCGCGCTCGGGATTGGCGGCGGCGCTGTCGTTTTGCCACTGCCCAGCCAAGTTGAATTGGACTCCGCCCTGCACCTGCAAACCGCCCAAAGCCGCTGCGGTGACGCTGCCTCCGGCCAAGTTCAGATCGCCCTGCCAGTTCAGCGCACCGCCTGCGCCCAAGCGCATCTGCCCACCTGCGGCCAAGTTGACGGTGTCGCGCACGTCGATGTTGCCCGTGGTGATGGCGCTGATGCGGTTGAAGCCCGCTTGGGCCAAGGCCTGGGTGTCCAAGTTGAGCGTGCCATCGGTATCGGTGGCGGGCGCGGCACCCAAGGTCAGGTTGCCGGTGTAGCCAAACTGTTCGAGCACGCCGAAGTTGGCGCGCCCTGTGGCGGTGTCCAAGGTGGTGTCGCTGATGTTGCCGATCAGCAATTGCCCGCCCAGCGGACGGGTGCTGGCACCTTGGTCACGCTGGCGCGCACCCACGGTGACTTGGCCTTGCAACTGGCCCTTCATCACGATGGTGGGCGCGTTGAACTGCACCGTTCCGGCGCTGGAGCCTTCGCGGTAACCGGCCTCCCAGTTGCTGGTGCTGTTGCTGGCCCGCTCAGCCACGCCGTCATAAGCCAAGCTGGCCGAGGCGGTTTCAATGTCGTAGAGGCGGTTGCCCAGCGTGAGTTTGCTGGTGTTGATGTAGCCGCTGGCGTAGTCCACCCAGCCGCCAGACACATCAATGCGGCTACCGGTTTTTTGGGTGATGCTGCCTTCCGAGGTCATCGTCACCGTGCCACCAGCGGCGGTGTATTCACCCACCGTGTGCTTGACTTGGCCCAAGTAGCCCGTGACGTTGGCCACCGCAATGTCTTTGGCCGCTGCCTTGCGCCGGTCAAAGTAGACCGTCTTGCCGCGCACGGCGGAGTTCTTCAGCAAGGGGTTGTCGGCCAGTTCGCCGCCGCGCAATTCAGCGGCGATCACATTGCTTTCCATCGCCAGCGTGGTGCCGGTGCTGCCGGACACATCGATCACGCTGCCTTGGCCCAGCTCAATCTTGACCTCTTTGTTCAGGCCCGTGCCGCTCTCGTTGGGGTTGGCGCGGGCGGTGAGCGTCACATTGCCCGATGTCGCCACCACTTGCGCTCCGGCGCGGGTCACGCTGCCGTCAGTGGCTTTTTCTTCGCCGCTGAGCACAATTGTTTTGCCCGACAGCGCCACGAACGAGGACTTGAACTCTTGCCCGCCCACCGTCGCGGTGGAGGTGGCGGTGTCGTCCAAAGTCGGCAACACGGTGGTGCTGCTGCCCGCCCCCAGCACCAGCGCGCCACCGTGGGTGGCGACAGCCGATGCCGTGGCTGACGACTTCACCGCGCCGTCTTGCGCCTTCAAGATGATGGAGCCGTTCAGGTTGACCGATGTGGTGGCCGAAGCCAAACCCTTCTGGTTCACCGCCAAGCCCACCATCGTGATGTTGCCGCGCTGCACTTGGATGCTGCCTTCAACTTCGTTGGTGGCTGCGGGGCTGGCGCTGCGTGCGACATCGCTCTTGTCATCACGGCTGGCTTGGGTGGCGGCGGCCAGTTGGGCCAAGCCGTCACTGCTGACTTCCACCCGCAAGCCGCGCATGGTGCTGTTTTCTGGGGCCGCCAAATAGACTTTGCTGCCAGCGGCCAAGATCACTTGCCCGTCTGGCGCGTTGAGCTGGCCCGCGTTGCTGACCTGCGGAGCCAGCAGCATGATGAAGCCGTTGTCTTGGGCTGTCAGCGCCGCTTGTTGCAGCTGGTCGCCGTTTCTTTGCCCCTCCACCACCACCGCGCCGGGAATGAAACCCAGCGCCGTGTCCATCGCAAAATTGGCGGCAGCGCTGGGCGAGAGCAAGCCGTCCATGAAACGCTGGTCGTCCAGCTTCAGGGTTGAGGCCACCAGCGAGTTGACATTCACCGTGGCGGTCTTGCCAAAAATAATGCCGTTCGGGTTGTAGATGTACACCTGCCCGTTGGACTTGAGTGCGCCGTCAATCACGGTTTTGTTCAACCACGCACCGCCGTCTACCTTGTTGAGCACGCGTGAGGTGGACGCATCCATCTTGAAAGTCAAGCTGGCATCTGACCCCACGTCCATGCTCGTCCAGTGCAGGATGTTGGCCGGGCCGGTCAAGTTGACCTTGGCGGCTGTGCCCACCACGCTGTAGGTGGCACCTGTGCCGCGCTGCTGCCAATCGCGCGCTTGTACCGGCAGGGCGTTGGTCGGCACGCGTGGGGTGGTTTGGGTTTGCGCCAGTGCCACCGGAGCACCGCCCATGATCAGGCCCGCGCTCATCAGCACCATCAGGCTGGCCGATTCGCGTGGGCGGCGGTTGATGAAGTGCTGCAAAGCGGCAGCACCTGTGTCGCGGGGTGACTTGTGCTTCATGCTCAGAACTCCATGCTCAAACGGGCGTGAACACGCCAATCACCTTTGGCGGTGCCGCCACCGGCCACATCGCCGTTGGTCAGGGCGCGTGCTGCGTCCAGTTGCAGCCCCACGCCACGCGGCCCGCTCAGGCGCAAGCCCACGCCCGCCCCCGCTAAATTGGTGGAGGCAGACTGCCCCACGCTGGGTTGTTTGATTTGCAACTGGGCTTCGTCAATGAAGGCCAAGGCATTCACACGCCAGTCCGTTTTGTAGGCTTGGAACTTGACGGGCGGGCCGTTGAATTCAAACGAGAACCGCACCGCTTGGTCGCCCGAGCGCTCGCCTTCATAGAAGCCGCGCACGCTGTCTGCGCCGCCAGCCACGAACTGCTCGCTGGGCAGCAGCGGGCCCGAGGCGAGCTGGCCTTCCAGCTTGGCCCCGAAAGTCCATTTGCCCAAGGAGCGGTAAAGCTGCAAGGTCGAGCGCAGCGCAGTGAAGCTGGCCGAAGCCCCGGCGCGCTTGGCATTGAAGGCAGTGTCTGAATTGCCCAGCATGCGGCGCAGACCCAAGATGGCGCTCAAATCCAGCGTGGCGGGCTGCGGCTGGTCGTTCACCCACACGCCTCGGTAAGCTAGGCTGATGGGGGCGTAGCGCACACGCGGGCTGTCGGTAGAGAGGCCGTCCAAGCTCAGGGTTTGCTGGACATCCTTGTAGTCCAGCCCCATCGTCATGCTTTGCACGTAGTCAGCCGGGCCGTCCAGCGGCAGGGCGTAACGCGCACCCGCGATGTGGGTGTTGCCCAACATGCCCAAGCCGGGCGAGTTGTACAGCGTGGCAAATTGGCTGTTGGAGCTGACCACGTACAGGCTCAGCGCATCGCCCGAGCGGCTCAAAGGCCAGAGGTAATTGAGCGACACCACCTGCGTTTCGCGGGTGTCTTGCGGCGAGGTTTGCAGCGTCACGCCCAAGCTGTGCCCCAATTGCCACAGGTTGTCGTAGCGCATGGATGCGCCCAAGCGGGTGGCGCTGGTGTTGAGCGATTGGCGGTTGCTGAGATCCACGCTGCCGTGCAGTGGCAGTTGGTCGTCCACGTCCAGTTGCACCTCGACTGTGCCGGGGGCTTTGCCGGGTTTGAGTACCGGGGCGACCTTCAGGTCAGCGGCGCGGTTGATGGCGGTCAGGCTTTTTTGCAGCTCATCAAAGTTGGGCACTTGGCCTTCAGCCACTTGATCGACTTGCGCCTTGATGGCGCTGGGCAGGTGGTACTGCGCCCCCACCACCCGCAGCTTGGCCACGGGCGCTTCGGTCACTTGCAGCCCAACCACGCCGGAATCGACACTTTGCTCGGGGATGGAGACCAGCACCGTCAAATAGCCTGCGTCGTGGTAACGCTTTTCCAGCGCGGCGCGGGCGGCTTCTACATCTTTCAAGCTGCGGCTGGGGCCCATGTGCGCTTGCACGGCTTGTTCAATCGCCTCAGCGCCCAGCAGGCTGTTGCCCTCGACGCGGAACTCGTCAATGTCAAACTGCGCGCCCGTTTCACCCTGCGCCCAAGCGGTGCCTGTACCCGCCAACAGGACAACACCCCAAGCCATCACCAGGCGCGTACGCCGCAACCAATTACCGCAAGTGAGCGAGACATTCATAAACTGACTTTGCAAAAATGAGGCATCCCGATGACTCTCACACTGGCGACAAGCAACCAGCGGGATGCACCACCCACAAAAAAGCAACCCTTCCGCAGAAGGGTTGCTTGTTCGCCTTACCAGGCTGATTTGGGGTCAGATCAGTTCTTGATCAGGGGCAGGTAGTTGTTGCCACCGCTGCGGGTGAATGCAGTGTTCTTGGCAGCGTCAGAAGAGCCGATGTAAGCGATACCGGTCAGGTTTTGAGCCGGGTCGGTCAAGCCAGCCACGATCTTGGTAGCGATGTCGGCTTGGTTGGCAGCCTTGGCAGCCAGATCAGCAGACTTGATGGCTTGCATTTGGAAGGCGAAGGGGTAACCAGCTTGCAGACCAGCGCGGTGCTTGGCATCCACCACGGTGTTGCCCGAAGCGTCCAACACCAAGTTGGGGCTGATGCCGTCGATCTTGACGTACAGAGCGCCCTTCAAAGCGGAAGAAGCCTTGGTCATGTTGTAAGCGTTTTCCAACGACACCACACCCAGGGCGTAGCCAGCGGTGTTACCCGACACAGCGGTGATCACGCCACCCGTGCCAGTTTGTTCGGTCACAACCATCGTGCCGTAGGTGCCAGCCACCACGGGATCCAGGAAACCGTCGGTGGTAGGAGTCTTGGCCACGTAAGCGGCTTGGTTGGCGAAGAAGATGTTGGAAGCAGCTTGGGTACCCGAGCTGGCACCACGACGAGCCAAGCTCAGAGCGTGGGTGTCGCCAGAAGTGCCCAACAGTGCGTCGGCAGTGGTGATGGAACCGGTCACCAAACCAGCGTAAGCGGCCTTGGTCAGGTTAGGTTGGCAAGTCAGGCTGACCACATCGGTAGCGCCACCGACGGTTTCAGAGGATGCGCAAGCAGCGGGCAGGCTGCCGTTGGCCACTTGTTGAGCGATCAAAGCGGTGTACAGAGCGGGGTTGACGATCACGCCAAAACCTTGCATGCCGGTCACGGTTGCGGGGAACTTGGCAGGAGCCCAAGCGATGGCCTTGGTGCCATTCATCAGACCACCAGGAGCCAGTTCAGAAGGCTTCACGTCGGACAAAGCCAGGTGCATGACCTTTTGTGCGTCCTTGCCCCAGCCGGAAGCGAAGTTGGCTTCGGTGGTGCAAGTGGCCGTGCCCAGAGCGCCAGCAGAAGCGGGTTCAACCACGGTGCAGGTGCCAGCCGTGTTGGCCTTGACCATCGCGGCGGTCACGGTTTGCAGGGTGGTGGCTTCGGTAGCGGTCTTGATGGTGGCCAGCAATTGACCCACGCCAGCAGCAGAGCCGTTCAGCTTGTTGTAAATCACCAGCACGCTCTTGCCAGCGTAAGGAGTGCCCACGGCACCCTTGCCGATGTAGCCCACGGTGTTGCCGTTGCCGTTGACAGTGGAGTTCAGGGTGATCTTGCCGCGCACAGCGGACGTGTCAAAAATGCCATTGCCGCCAGCGGCCAGCACGGCGTTCAAAGCAGGGCCTTGAGCGGAAGCGCCGCCCATGTAGAACACCACGTCAGGCTGGCAAGTGTTCACCAAGCCAGCCAAGGTGGCGGTGGAGCAAGTCAGAGTGGGGGTGGCGGCGAAAGCGACACCAGCGGACAAGGTGGCGCAAGCCACAGCAATCATCTTCAGTTTCATGACGAATCCTGTAAATCAAGAAAATCTATTAACAACTGGGGGATAACTCACAGCGCTACGCGCAGCAGTGGCCACAAGCCATCCATCCATGACCTCCAGAGCCTTGCGCAGTGACGAGCATTTCCAAGCAGATTTGGCCTGCGTGAGAAACCCCGATGACTGCCAGCAACTCGCCCTACGCTGGGTCATGACAGTGCTAATTTAGAAATTCTTTGTGACAGGCGTTCTTGAGCGCCAAGCGGCGAGGTAGTCTGTTCGGACTACATGCAACGTCAATCGCGTGATGTCGACATCACCTTGGCCACAGCCTGCGCACGGTTGTGAACATTGAGTTTTTTGAACAGCTTTTGCATGTGGTTCTTCACCGTCAGCTCGCTGATGTCCAAGATCAGAGCGATCTCGTGGTTGGTCTTGCCCAGCTTGACCCAGTGCAAAATTTCCAACTGGCGCTCGCTCAATTGGGTGTCATTGGCGCTGACAACATCCGGGGTGGCTTCTAAAGTGCCGTAACGCTGTGAGCGCGACAAGGCCACGTGCAACTGCGGCAACAGCACTTGCAACAACAGCGCTTGGGTCGATTGCGGTGGCTGAGTCAACCCCAGCAGCGCAAAGAAAGAACCATCTCCCCCAGCCAATGGGCCGCTGCCTTGGAACATGCCATGTCCCAAATCCAGCTCACGCCACTCTTGCTGCAAGTCAGCGCCAATATCTAGCGGTGCGTGTTCAGTCACTGAGGCGGGCAATTGGCACGCCATCAACCCCAACTCACGGCAGCGCTGGGCGATTCGCACCACCAAACCGGTCTTGGGATGGCGCAATGCCTCTAGCTTCCCGGCCTCCAACACCACCGCTTGCAAACAATCCGTGTGGCTGACCTGCTGCTCGTCATTGAGCATGAATCCGAGCATCAGGCCATGCGGAATCAATGCCTGCAAAGGGCCTTGCGCCCACAAAAACAATTCACCTCGGTGGCGAATCGTGACTGCCGACTCCAAGGCGCGAAACAATTCGGTTTGGGTGCGAGGCGGCAGGTGGCTTAAATCGTCCATGCAGCCAAGGACTCATGGCGCACGCGAACACGCGGTTCGGGCACAGGCTCACGCTTGAGGAAGCGATACCCCACCGAGCGCACGGTTTCAATGCAGGTGTGATGCCCGGCGGCGTCCATCAATTGCCGCAGACGGCCGACGTAAGCATCAACCGTGCGCTCCTGCAACTCGGCGTAATTGCCCCAAACGTGGTTCAGCAACTGGCTGCGGGTGTGTACCCGCATGGGGTGCTGCACCAAAAAATGCAACAGCCGGTATTCGGTTGGGCCCAGCACCAATTCGCGCATGCCCACCATCACCCGGCGCTGCTCGTGCAGCAGCCGCAGGCCGTCAACTTCCAGCACATCGGGCGTGGCATCGCGGTAGGCGCGGCGCAGCAGCGCCTGCACGCGCGCAATCAGTTCACGGGCACGGAAGGGTTTGGTGACGTAATCATCGACGCCCGAATCGAACGCGGTGACTTTGTCCAACTCATCATCACGCGCGGTCAGCATGATCACGGGGATGTGGCGAGTTTGTGAGTCTTGCCGCAACTGACGCACCAACGAAACCCCAGAGCGCCCCGGCATATTCCAATCAATCAGCACCAAATCAGGCAGCGCATCGCGTATCAGGGCCACGGCCTCGTCAGCGTTGTTGGCCACACTGACGCGATACCCGGCCATCGACAAATTCAGTTGCAACAACTCTTGAATGCCGGGCTCATCTTCAACCACTAAGATTTGTTTCACGATTCAATCGAGTCCACAAAAAAGCCACAGGGGAGGAGCAAATACCACCGCAACCGGACAGTTGGCGGAGTTTTTCGTTGGTGCCTACTGAGGTGAATACCTCATGCTTAGCATCCATATGTATCTGCGAAGTGAACCCTCGATAAGGGAACTATGAACTATTGTCTTACTGGAATAAGGCAGATTTATGGCAATACCAGATACGGGGTGTGAGACCGTTAGGCCAAAAAAATCGGCGCATCAAGCGCCGGGAATGGAGCCCCCTCAGGGGCTGTGGGTTCAATATCGTTTATTTGCTGCGGAATGCGTCGTGGCAAGACTTGCAAGTTTCAGCAGCGGGGCCAAAAGCGGCTTTCAGATTGTCCAAATTGCCAGTTTTGGCAGCGGCGGCCAACTTGGCAACTTCTGTTTGCGCTTTGTCGCTCGCAGCTTTGAACTTGGCTGATTCTTTCCAAATTTCAGGCTTGGCTTTGGTGTCGCCCGTGTCGGTGCCTTCGCCAAAAGCGGCCCAAGGCAGCTTGACCATCGTGGCCAGCACATCGGCGTTATCAGCGGCGACTTTGGCATCAAACGGCACTTTGCCGTTGGCCATCGCACCCAAGCGCCCAAAGTGGGTGCCCATCACGCTGAGTGCAGATTTACGGTACTTGATCGCATCTTCAGGTTTAGCAAACTGGGCCGAAGCTGAGGTCGAGAACGCCAGCACGGTGGCGGCGACGGCAAAAGCGAAGACAGATTTCATGAAAACTCTCCGTAAAAGGGCTGAATGAGGTTGAAAGCACGGCGCTCACCATGCTCCAAACCGGGCATCATTGTGCCGACAAAGCTTCAGGAGATCGGTTTTATGCGCACGCTTCGTATCTGGGATTTACCCACCCGTTTGTTTCATTGGCTGCTCGCTGCATGCGTGGTGGGCCTGTTCATCACCGGCAAAATCGGCGGTGATGTGATGACGTGGCACTTCCGCCTGGGCTACGCCGTGTTCAGCCTGCTGCTGTTTCGCTTGGTGTGGGGCGTGGTGGGCGGGCACTGGTCGCGGTTTGCCAGCTTTATCTACGCACCGAGCACGCTGTGGCGCTACCTGCACGGCGAGTCTCGCCCGGAGCATCACGCCGGCCACAACCCGCTGGGCGCTTTGTCGGTGTTCGGTTTGCTGACCGTGCTGGGCGTGCAAGTCGGCAGCGGCTTGATCAGCGATGATGAAATTGCCGCCGCCGGGCCGCTCACGCGCTACGTGTCGGGCGACACGGTGAGCTTGGCGACGGCGTACCACACCGAGGTCGGCCAGTTGCTCGTGATCGCGCTGGTCGCGCTGCACATCGCCGCCATCTTGTTTTATCGACTGAAGAAGAAAGAAAACTTGGTGCAGCCCATGCTGCAAGGCGACAAGCTGGTGCCAGATGCATCGCCCCTGCCCGCTTCGCGCGATGATGGTTTCAGCCGCTGGAAGGCGCTGTTGATCTGGGCGGCTTGTGCCGGACTGGTGTACTGGATTGCGGGTTTAGGCTGATCGTCACGCCAGGGCGATCGGGCTAAACTTTGCAGGAATTTCGCTCGGCTCCAACGCCATTTTCAAGTGACCACCCCACACATCCAACTGATTTCCCCCACCACGGCTGAGCACTGGTCGCTGGTGCGGCAAATTTTCCGCGAGTACGCCGAAAGCCTGCAAGTCGATTTGTGCTTCCAAAATTTTGAAGCCGAGTTGCGCGAGCTGCCCGGTGACTACGCCGCACCGCGTGGCGCGTTGCTGCTGGCTCTGGTCAACGGCGAGTGCGCCGGTTGCTGCGCCTTGCGCCCTTTGGACAACGTGGACTACGCCAACGCCGCCGAAATGAAGCGGCTGTACGTGCGCGACGCGTACCGAGGTTTGGGCTTGGGTCGCCAATTGGCCGCCGACATCCTCGAAGCCGCACGGCTCAGCGGCTACGACTGCGTGCTGCTCGACACGCTCGATGACATGGAGGCCGCACGAGCGCTTTACGAAGATTTGGGGTTTACAGAAATACCGCCCTACTATCACAACCCCTTGGTCGGGGCGCATTACCTGAAAGCCGAACTCTGAGGCACGGCCACCCAAACAAAAGCCGCAGCTTCATCCGAAGTGCGGCTTTTATGGCGATCAAGGCTGGCGACGCCAACCCCTAGCGATATCAGGCTTGAGCTTGTGCCAACAAGGTTGCGGCATCGCTCACTTCAAACTTGCCGGGGCCTTCCACGTTCAGCGTGACCACTTTGCCGTCTTTGACCAGCATGGAGTAACGGTTGCTGCGCAGACCCAGGCCCTTGCCATTCAAGTCCAGCGTCAGGCCGGTAGCCTTGGCGAACACGGCGTCGCCGTCGGCCAGCATGCGTACGGCGGTGCCGGTCTTTTGGTCACGCGCCCAAGCGCCCATGACGAAAGCGTCGTTCACACTCAGGCACCAGATTTCATCGACGCCAGCGGCCTTCAGGGCAGCGGCTTGCTCCACGTAGCCGGGCACGTGCTTGGCCGAGCAAGTGGGGGTGAAAGCACCGGGAACGGCAAACAAAGCGACGGTCTTGCCAGCACTGGCGGCCAGCACATCAACCGGGTTCGGGCCCAGGCTGCAACCATTGCCTTCTACTTCCACGAACTCCATCAGGGTAGCGGCGGGCAGAGTGTCTCCGACTTTGATCATGCGTATCTCCAAAAACTAAGGGGCCAAACAAAGGGCACTCGAAAACGGTGCCCAGAAAAAACAAAAGCGACCCACATTGTGGGTCGCTTTTGACAGGGACACAGTCCGCAGACCAGATGGGCTTAGACCGCAGCGGCCTTTTCCACCAAGCGGGTCGCAACCCAGTTCTTGGTTCTGGAGATCGGACGGCTTTCGGTGATTTCAATCACGTCGCCCAATTGGAACTGGCCGTTTTCGTCGTGCGCGTGGTACTTGCTCGACTTGGCAACGATCTTGCCGTAGAGCTCGTGCTTGACGCGACGTTCGACCAACACGGTCACAGTTTTAGCGCGCTTAGCGCTGACAACCTTGCCAATCAAGGTGCGCTTGAGGGATGTTTTAGCTTCCGTCATGGTCACTCCTTACTTGGCGGCTTGCTTTTGGGCAAGGATGGTCTTGGCACGAGCGATGCTGCGACGGGTCAGACGCAGTTGGTTCGTGTTTTGCAGTTGTTGCGTGGCCTTTTGCATACGCAGACCGAAATGGGCTTTTTGCAAAGCCTTGATTTCGGACTCGATGCCAGCAACGTCTTTTTCGCGCAATTCAGCAGCATTCATTTCTTCGTTCTCCTGAATCATTGGCCGACCATGCGGGCCACAAACGTGGTGCGCAAGGGCAGCTTGGCTGCGGCCAGACGGAACGCCTCACGGGCCAACTCTTCTGGCACGCCGACGATTTCGTACAACACCTTACCGGGCTGAATTTCAGCCACGTAGTACTCGGGGTTACCCTTGCCGTTACCCATACGCACTTCTGCGGGCTTGGTAGAAATTGGCTTATCGGGGAACACGCGAATCCAGATGCGACCACCGCGCTTGACGTGGCGAGAAATCGCACGACGCGCTGCTTCGATCTGGCGAGCCGTCAGACGGCCACGGTCGATGGACTTGAGACCAAAATCACCGAATGCCACCGAATTGCCACGGGTGGCAATACCGGTGTTACGGCCTTTTTGCTCTTTGCGGTATTTTCTGCGAGCAGGTTGCAGCATGGTTATTCTCCTTTAGCACCGTCAGCTGCTGCAGCTGGCGCGCCTACCTTGCGGACGCGCTTAACGGCGGATTTGTCATCGCTCGGCTTGTCGCTGCCATCGGCAGGCGCGGCGTTAGCACCAGCGGGACGTGCATCGCGGCGGGGGCCGCCACGACGGTCACCGTTGGGACGGTCGCCAGGACGACCATCACGACGCGGGCCACGGGGACGACGCTCTTCTTCGGGACGCGGGGTCTCGACGGCGGGCAGATCGTTACGACCCAAGGTGTCACCCTTGTAGACCCAGACCTTGACACCAATGATGCCGTAGGTGGTCTTGGCTTCGGAGACACCGTAGTCGATGTCAGCGCGCATGGTGTGAAGTGGCACGCGGCCTTCGCGGTACCACTCGCAGCGTGCAATTTCGATACCGTTCAAACGGCCCGACGACATGATCTTGATGCCCAAGGCACCCAGACGCATGGCGTTTTGCATCGCACGCTTCATGGCGCGACGGAACATGATGCGCTTTTCCAGCTGCTGCGTGATCGAGTCAGCGATCAGCTTGGCATCGATTTCAGGCTTGCGCACTTCTTCGATGTTCACAGCGACCGGCACGCCCAAACGAGCCGACAGCTCTTTCTTCAGCGCTTCGATGTCTTCACCCTTCTTGCCGATCACCACGCCCGGACGTGCCGAGAAAATGGTGATGCGAGCGTTCTTGGCGGGGCGCTCAATCAGGACGCGCGACACGGCGGCATTCTTGAGCTTGGCCTTCAGGTACTCACGAACCTTGATGTCTTCAGCCAGCATGCCAGCGAAGTCACGGTTGTTTGCGTACCAGCGGGAGGCCCAGTTACGGCTGATCGACAAGCGAAAGCCGGTTGGGTGGATTTTCTGTCCCATATCTTCCTGGCCTTTTTCAGTTACCAACCGTCACGTACACGTGGCACGTCGGTTTTCTGATTTGGTTGCCACGACCTTTGGCGCGGGCCGTGAAGCGCTTGAGCGAAGCACCTTGCTCAACATAGATGGTTTTCACCATCAATTCGTCGATGTCGGCGCCGTCGTTGTGCTCAGCGTTGGCGATGGCGGACTCAAGCACCTTCTTGATGATCCCAGCGGCTTTTTTCTGAGTGAATTGCAGCGTGTTCAACGCTTGGTCCACTTTCTTGCCACGAATCAGGTCAGCGACCAGACGGCCCTTATCGACCGACAGACGGACGCCCCGGAGGACTGCACGTGTTTCCATGGTCTTTCCTTATTTCTTCTGGACTTTTTTGTCCGCCGGGTGACCCTTGAAAGTACGGGTGAGTGCGAACTCGCCCAACTTATGGCCCACCATCTGATCGGTGATGTACACCGGCACGTGTTGCTTGCCGTTGTGCACTGCAATGGTCAGACCGATGAACTCGGGCAAAACCATAGAGCGACGCGACCAAGTCTTGACCGGTTTCTTGTCCTTGGTCGCGATGGCTTTTTCAACCTTGGCCACCAAGTGATGGTCAACAAACGGACCCTTTTTGAGAGAGCGTGTCATTTGTTACCCCTTACTTTTTACGACGCGACACGATCATGACCTGTGTACGCTTGTTGTTACGGGTGCGGTAGCCCTTAGTCAGGTTACCCCACGGATCGACGGCATGACGGCCTTCGCCAGTCTTACCTTCACCGCCACCATGTGGGTGGTCCACAGGGTTCATCACCACACCGCGAACGGTCGGGCGAATACCCTTCCAACGCTTGGCACCGGCCTTGCCCAATTGGCGCAGGCTGTGCTCTTCGTTAGCCACTTCACCGATGGTGGCGCGGCATTCAACGTGGATCTTGCGCACTTCGCCAGAGCGCATACGCACTTGAGCGTAGGTGCCTTCGCGAGCCAGCAAGGTGGCAGAGGTGCCAGCAGAGCGAGCGATTTGTGCACCGGCACCGGGCTTGAGCTCGATGCAGTGAATGGTCGAACCCACGGGGATGTTGCGGATCGGCAGGGTGTTACCCACGCGGATCGGAGCTTCAGCGCCGCTGATCAGCGATGCGCCAACTTCCAGACCACGGGGAGCAATGATGTAACGACGTTCGCCGTCGGCATAGCACACCAAAGCGATGTGAGCCGTGCGGTTAGGGTCGTACTCAACGCGTTCCACCTTAGCGGGGATAGCATCTTTGTTGCGAACGAAGTCCACCACGCGATAGTGGTGCTTGTGACCGCCGCCCTTGTGACGGGTGGTGATGTGACCGTTGTTGTTACGGCCAGACTTCTGGTGCTGGGGTTCCAACAACGGAGCGTAAGGATCACCCTTGTACAGGTGATCGCGGGTGACTTTGACAACACCACGCTGACCAGGTGAGGTCGGCTTGAGTTTAATGACAGCCATGATTACGCGGCCTCCCCAGACAGATCCAGCTCTTGACCGGGCTTGAGCGTCACATAAGCCTTGCGAACGTTGTCGCGACGGCCCATGGTCTTGCCAAAACGCTTGGTCTTGCCCTTGGTGTTCACCACAGACACGCCAGCCACTTCAACCTTGAACATCAATTCCACAGCGGCTTTGATTTCAGGCTTGGTAGCGGTTTGCAGCACTTTGAACGTGATGGAATTGCTCTTCTCAGCCACCATAGTTGCCTTTTCAGACACGATGGGGGCGACCAGCACTTGCATCAAACGGCCTTCGTCAAACTTGAGTTCGGCAGGCGTAGGATTTACGCGGCTCATGCGAACATCTCCTTGAGTTTGTCGATTGCGCCCTTGGTGACGAGCACTTTCTTGAAACGAACCAACGACACCGGATCAGCGTAACGCGGCTCAACGACGAGCACGTTCACCAGATTGCGGGATGCCAAGTACAGGTTTTCGTCCACTTCGTCGGCAATCACCATCACCGATTGCGCGTTCAGGTTCAGGGCCTTGAACTTGTCAGCGAGTTGCTTGGTCTTAGGAGAATCCACAGTCAGGGACTCCACCACAGACAAACGACCTTCGCGAGCCAGTTGCGAGAGGATGGCGGCCATGCCGGCGCGGTACATCTTCTTGTTGATCTTCTGGCTGAAGTTTTCATCAGGCATGTTCGGGAAAATCCGACCGCCCCCACGCCACAGTGGCGAGGAAGTCATACCGGCACGGGCGTTACCCGTTCCCTTTTGCTTGAAAGGCTTCTTGGTCGAGTGATGCACTTGCTCGCGGTCTTTTTGGGCACGAGTGCCTTGACGCGCGTTAGCTTGGTAAGCGACCACGATCTGGTGAACCAGATCTTCGTTGTAAGCACGACCAAACACGGTCTCGGGCGCTTCGTAAGTGGAAGCGGCCTGGCCTTGATCATTCAGGAGTTCGAGCTGCATCAGTTCGCTCCTTTGCTGGATTTGACTTTAACTGCGGGACGCACGGTCACGAAGCCACCTTTGGAGCCAGGAATGGCACCCTTGATGAGCAGCAGTTGACGAGTTTCGTCAATGCGGAACACATCGAGGTTTTGGGTGGTCACGGTCACATCGCCCAGATGGCCGGTCATGCGCTTGCCCGGGAACACGCGGCCCGGATCTTGCGCCATACCGATAGAGCCCGGCACGTTGTGCGAACGGCTGTTACCGTGCGACGCGCGTTGCGAGCTCATGTTGTGACGCTTGATCGTGCCAGCGAAGCCTTTACCGATGGAAGTGCCTTGCACGTCCACCTTTTGGCCAACGGCAAACACTGCCGTCACAGGCACGTTGGCACCGGCTGCGTATTGGGCAGCAGTGTCAGCGGTCACGCGGAATTCTTGAATGACTTCACCAGCTTCAACGCCGGCTTTAGCCAAATGACCTGCTGCGGGCTTGGTTACGCGCGAAGCACGGCGTGCACCGAACGTCACTTGCAAGGCCACGTAGCCGTCGTTCTCTTGGGTTTTCACCTGGGTCACACGGTTGTTGGACACATCCACCACCGTGACGGGCACTGCGTCCCCGTCATCGGTGAACAGACGCATCATGCCCACCTTGCGGCCCAGCAACCCGAGGGAGTTGCTCAGACTCATTTGTTTTCTCCGTAACTTCCACCGCAGCAACTTCAATTGGTGGCTGCGCTTTGACGTGAAAGAGGGTTAATAAAACTCACCAAAAATATGGTAAGCCTCAAAGTATAGCGCGAACGTGTCCAACGGACAAGTTCGCGCCATGAATCAACCAACACACGGGCCAGCTTGCGCCAGCCCGGTTGCTTTATTGCAACTTGATTTCCACGTCCACGCCTGCGGGCAAGTCCAGCTTCATCAGTGCGTCCACAGTCTTGTCGGTCGGATCGACGATGTCCATCAGACGTTGGTGAGTGCGGATTTCGAACTGGTCGCGGCTGGTCTTGTTGACGTGCGGCGAGCGCAGGATGTCGAAACGCTTCATGCGGGTCGGCAGAGGCACGGGGCCCTTGACGATCGCGCCGGTGCGCTTGGCGGTGTCAACGATTTCAGCAGCGGACTGGTCGATCAACTTGTAATCGAAAGCCTTCAGGCGAATGCGGATTTTTTGCTTGGCGGACATGGTAATTCCCAATCTTGAACGTTTAAGAATTACGCGTGGATCTTGGCCACGACGCCAGCGCCGACGGTACGGCCACCTTCGCGGATAGCGAAGCGCAGACCTTCTTCCATAGCGATGGGGGCGATCAGCTTGACGGTGATCGACACGTTGTCGCCAGGCATCACCATTTCTTTGCCTTCAGGCAACTCGATCGCACCAGTCACGTCCGTGGTACGGAAGTAGAACTGGGGACGGTAGTTGTTGAAGAAAGGAGTGTGACGGCCGCCTTCGTCCTTGGACAGAACGTAGATTTCGCCGGTGAAGTGCGTGTGGGGCTTGATGGAGCCGGGCTTGCACAGCACTTGGCCGCGTTGCACGTCTTCGCGCTTGGTACCGCGCAGCAAGATGCCAACGTTGTCGCCAGCTTGACCTTGGTCCAGCAGCTTGCGGAACATTTCCACGCCGGTGCAGGTGGTCTTTTGGGTATCAGAGATACCGACGATTTCGATTTCTTCGCCGACTTTGACGATACCGCGTTCGATACGGCCAGTCACCACGGTGCCACGACCGGAGATGGAGAACACGTCTTCCACGGGCATCAGGAAGGTGCCATCAACAGCGCGTTCCGGGGTGGGGATGTAGGTGTCCAGAGCATCAGCCAAACGCATGATGGCTTCTTCACCCAGGTTGCCCTTGTCGCCTTCCATGGCCAGCTTGGCGCTGCCGTGGATGATGGGGGTGTCGTCACCGGGGAAGTCGTACTTGGACAGCAGCTCGCGCACTTCCATTTCGACCAGTTCCAGCAGTTCAGCGTCGTCCACCATGTCGCACTTGTTCAGGAACACGATGATGTAAGGCACGCCCACTTGGCGAGCCAACAAGATGTGCTCGCGGGTTTGGGGCATGGGGCCGTCAGCAGCGGAGCAGACCAAGATAGCGCCGTCCATTTGGGCTGCGCCAGTGATCATGTTCTTCACATAGTCAGCGTGGCCGGGGCAGTCCACGTGAGCGTAGTGGCGGTTGGCGGTTTCGTATTCGACGTGAGCGGTGTTGATCGTGATGCCGCGAGCCTTTTCTTCGGGGGCTGCATCGATTTGATCGTAGGCCTTAGCTTGGCCGCCGAACTTGGCTGCCAGCACGGTGGTGATGGCGGCGGTCAGGGTGGTCTTGCCGTGATCGACGTGACCAATGGTGCCAACGTTGACGTGCGGCTTGGTCCGCGTGAATTTCTCTTTTGCCAT
>ERZ724524.422-NODE-422-length-27250-cov-7.122596_pt1 | contig 27250 bp, 16 predicted proteins | sample MGYA00376057_ERZ724524 | MGnify/ENA primary metagenome ERZ724524 (study PRJEB28724, sample SAMN07190888) | wastewater metagenome | isolation source: influent of sewage treatment plant in Hong Hong | place: USA: Christiansburg, Virginia | collected 2016-03-01 ...
TCTTCTCACCTTCTCATATCTTCCCCTCTACCACAAAGATAGTTAGCATTAGTTCTTATCAAATAATTCCAAACTTTTTTTTCTATATTGCAGCCACAAATAAAGTCATGATTGAGAAGATACTCATTATAGGCGCCGGAGGTCAGATCGGAACAGAACTTACTGAAGCACTGCGAGAGATACATGGAGAAGCCAATGTGATAGCTAGTGATATCCGACAAAGCATAGATGTACCCAATTATGTAAAAATAGACGTTACCAATAAAGAAGAATTATTCAATTGTGTTCGAGAAAGAGGAATAACCCAAATTTATCACCTAGCAGCAATTCTCTCAGCAAGAGGTGAACAAAATCCACTTTGGGCTTGGGATATTAATATGACTGGTTTAATCAATGTTTTGGAGGCCGGACGCGAATTACAATTAAATAAGATATTTGTTCCTTCTACGATTGCTGTTTTTGGAATAGAATATGATCGCGAGAATACCGGACAATTTTCAGTTTTAATACCTGAGACGGTCTATGGAATAAGCAAGGTTACCGGAGAAAATTGGTGCAATTACTACTTTAAGAAGTATGGTCTGGATGTAAGAAGTGTCAGATATCCGGGCATTATTGGATATAAAAGTATGCCGGGTGGTGGCACCACTGATTACGCTGTAGACATCTACCATCAAGCAGTACAAGGTTTTAACTATGTTTCATTTTTAGATAAAGGGACTTTTCTGCCGATGATGTATATGGAAGATGCTTTGAGAGCAACGATTGAACTCATGGAAGCCCCGAAAGAAAAAGTTAAGATTCGAACCAGTTATAATATTGCTGGTTGTTCTTTTGCACCTGAAGAAGTAGCCGCAGCAATAAAGGAGTATTTTCCTCATTTTGAAACATCCTATGAGCCTGATTTTCGACAGGCAATAGCAGACCTTTGGCCCAAGCGAATAGACGATACCCAGGCAAGAGAAGATTGGGGATGGAAACCTAAATATGACTTAGCTACCATGACAAGAGACATGATTGAGCATTTGTCTGAAAAATATCAACATTAAAAATAAATTCTAAAAATTAATAATACCATTATATGTTTAGTAGTGTAAGAACTGGACTTTCAGAAGAATTGAAGGAGCTTGATTCCAAAGGATTGTACAAAAGAGAAAGAATTATTATTACACCTCAATCTGCCTTAATAACAACGGATAAAGGAGGTGAAGTGCTCAACTTTTGTGCCAATAATTATCTAGGATTGTCTTCACATCCTGATGTCATCCAAGCTGCTAAAGATACCATCGACTCCCATGGTTATGGCATGTCCTCTGTTCGTTTTATCTGCGGAACACAAGATATCCACAAAGAACTTGAAGAAAAGACCGCAAAGTTCTTGGGACAGGAGGATTGCATTCTCTATGCTGCCGCCTTCGATGCAAATGGTGGAGTATTTGAGCCACTACTTGGTGAAAACGATGCTATTATTTCTGATGAATTAAACCATGCCTCTATAATAGATGGAATCAGACTTTGCAAGGCTAAGAGGTTCAGATATAAGAACAATAACATGGACGATCTCGAAGACCAATTGAAGGCAGCTTCAGGTTCCAGAAGAAAATTAATAGTGACAGATGGTGTATTTTCAATGGATGGATACATAGCTCAACTCAATCATATAGCTGACCTTGCAGACAAGTATGACGCTATGGTAATGATCGATGAATGTCACGCATCAGGATTCATGGGTAAGACAGGACGTGGAACTCACGAATATCATGATGTCATGGATAGGATTGATATTATCACGGGTACTTATGGAAAAGCACTAGGTGGTGCCTCTGGTGGTTTTACAGCAGCCAGAAAAGAGATTGTCGATATATTAAGACAAAAATCCAGGCCTTATTTATTTTCAAATAGCCTCGCACCTTCCATTGTAGGAGCTTCAATTAAAGTGCTGGACTTGCTTTCTTCGTCAACGCACCTCAGAGATAAACTTGAAACAAATACTCAATATTTCAGAAAGGAAATGGGTGCAGCTGGCTTTGATATTCTTCCGGGCGAACATCCAATTACACCTGTCATGCTATATGATGCTCCCTTGGCTCAGGAATTCGCAAATAAATTACTTGCAGAAGGAGTGTACGTGATTGGATTCTTTTTTCCTGTCGTTCCTCAAGGTAAGGCCAGAATCAGAGTTCAGGTATCTGCAGGACATGAGATAGAACATCTTGACAAAGCCGTGGCAGCATTTACAAAAGTAGGCAAGGAATTGAACGTGATCTGAAAACTATTTTAATAGACCCTTGTTCCTGTTACTTATCATAACAAAACTATGGACTTCCAGAAAATAGCATTTGACAAAGTCAATCAGTTAAGTCACTTCGACCAATTATACGCTGCTGATCAGCAACTTTTCTCCTCACTATTGCCATATCCTGCCACTATGGAAGGTATAGCTGCTTCTATTGAAGGGAGAAAAAATAAGGATGTTAACCGTGAGCTTTTGGTTGAAATACTCACAGATCAGTATAAGACGAATGTTATTGATGGGCGGGATGAGTTGATCAAAAGCTTATCAGATAAAAATACATTCACAATAGTAACAGCCCATCAGCCATATCTATTCGGCGGGCCATTGTATTTTATTCTCAAGATTCTTAGTACTGTTAAGCTTGCGCAACAGAGTAAAGCGGCATTTCCGGATTATAATTTTGTTCCTGTTTTTTACATAGGAGGTGAAGATCATGACATTGATGAATCTAATAATGTAACAGTTTTTAATAAAAAAGTTGTTTGGAATACTGATCAGACTGGTCCTATAGGAAGAATGACTACTCAAGATATAACTGCCTCATTGGAAGAGATAATAACTATTTTGGGTAATAGTGAAAATGCTCTAAAGCTGGCTGAGGATCTGAGAGCATGTTATGTAGCGGGAAACGATATTAATCATGCCATCACCTGCTTTATTCACAATGTACTAGCTGATTTTCAGCTGCTTGTTCTCAATGCTGACGATCTAAAAGCAAAGCAATCATTTAAATCTATAATTAGAGATGAGGTTTTAAATGGAGTTGCTGAAGCCTTAGTGACATCCCAACAGGAAGAGTTAAAGAAAATGGGTCTTAAGCCTCAGGCTTTTGTCCGGCCGATTAACTTTTTTTATCTATCCGCCGAAGGAAGAAATAGGATCATAAAAAAGGACGGAAATTTTCTAATCAATAATACAGAAATTAAATTCACAGTTTCTGAAATGGAACGGGAGCTGGACGATCATCCTGAAAGGTTTAGCCCAAATGTCATTATGAGACCTATCTATCAAGAGTTTCTCTTGCCATCAGTAGCATTCGTTGGCGGTGGGGGAGAATTAGCTTATTGGATAGATAGAAAACCATTATTTGAGTATTTTAAGGTGCATATGCCCGTGTTGGTAAGGCGAGATAGTATGATGATCGTAGATCAGGGATCAATGAAGAAACTGGGGAAATTACAATTGAAGATTCAGGATTTGTTTAAGGATGCACATGATTTAAAAACATATTTTTTAAATATGCATGCTGAGTCAGCTATTTCTTTTAATGAAGAAAATCAGGAATTGGCAGAATTAATTAAAAAGATGCAAGAGAAAGTTGCTAGTATTGATCCTACACTTTCAGGTTTTGTTGGCTCTGAGACTAGTTCATTCTTCAAAACAATCGAACATATAGAAGCGAGAGTCAAAAAATCACTTTCCTCCAAACATGATATTGAACTCCAACAGTTACACACTTTGCAACAAAAGTTTTTTCCTGCCAATAGCCTCCAGGAGCGCAATGAAAGTTTTATGAGCTTTTATATTAAAATGGGCAATTCATTGTTTGAGAAAATTTACAATGCCTCGAATCCATTAGATATTTCATTCAAGGTTATTGAGGAGTAGGGGAGAAGTGGTCGGTAGCAAGAATTCACTGGTCAGAGGTCAGTGGTCATTCATTAGTAATTAGTGGTCAGTATTTAGTAGTCAGTCATCAGGTAAGTAATTAGTAGTCAGTAAACAGTCATAAGTAAGGCTATAATTATGGTCGTATGTAAAGAGATAGTTGATAGGAAGTTAGGCTGATAGGGCGAAAGGGTGATAAAGTGATAAGGTGAAAGTCGCAGTCCAATATAAAGTCAAGTTAACGACCTAAATCTTAATAAGTATAGCATCCTGCCTTAAAAAATCTGCGTAATCAATATAATCCATTAAATACGTGACTTATAAAAGACATCAAGTGCTACTCCATACACTCTACATTGCGCCAAGGGAACCTATGGCTGCACTTGCATCTCACTACTAATATACTGATATACTGATGTACTGATATTCTGACTACTGACCTTTATTTCGTCATCAACATGCTCAACATATTTTCCAATGTTGACCTAAGATCTTTTCTATTGACTATAGTATCCAGGAAACCATTTTCCAAAGTTGATTCTGACGTTTGGAAATCTTCAGGAAGATCACGTTTTATTGTTTCACGGATGACTCTTGGGCCGGCAAATCCTATCAACGCCTTTGGTTCAGCAATATTGAGATCTCCAAGCATGGCAAAAGATGCAGTGACACCACCGGTGGTAGGATCAGTCATTAATGATATATAAGGTAGTCCTTCGTCAGCCAGCAATGTGAGCATACTGGAAGTTTTGGCAAGTTGCATCAATGAAAATGCGGATTCCATCATTCTGGCACCGCCACTTTTGGATATAATTAATAAGGCTGACTTTTTCTCTATGCAATATTCGATGGCAAGCGCTATTTTTTCCCCAACAACTGAACCCATACTTCCACCTATAAAACTAAAATCCATGCATGCTACTGTCAACGGGATCTTAAAATCACCTAATTGTCCATATGCTACGCTTAAAGCATCATCCAGTTTGGTTTTTTTCTTAGCATCAACCAACCTGTCTTTATAGGGCTTTAGATCAACGAAATTCAGAAAATCCTCTGACTCAATATTATTAAATAAGGCAGTATGCCCTTGAGGAAAAATAATTTCAAAATATTCTTTTGAACCTATTCTGGCGTGATAGTCACACTTAGGGCATTTATAATAATTTTCTTTGAATTCCTTCATCGTGCTGGCTTCCTTGCATTCTTTGCACTTGTACCAAAGCCCATCAGGAGCCTCCTTCTTGTTCTTGGTAGTGGTTTGAATTCCTTCTTTTAATCTTTTAAACCAACTCATTCAATCTTATTTATTTAAGAATAATAATTAAGTACAAATAATTAAAACTTTGATTGCCAGTTATTATGCAAGTAAAACACGGTCAATGATGCTGCAAAAGTACAATATTTTTTCAGATTCTACCTATCTTGCAGGTATATCGACAATGTCAAGGTATAATTTTGCGGAGTCTTCAAACACCATTAGTTTAAGATTAATAATCCTTTAATACAAAAAATTGAAAGTAGCAATCATTGGTTATGGTAAGATGGGAAAGATTATAGAAGGTTTTCTTATCGAACGAGGACATTCTATTTCTTTCAAAATAGATAAAGAGAATTTTCATCAATTGAAGGATATCAATAGGGAAAATACGGATGTCTGCATAGAGTTTACAGGCCCAAATTCAGCGAAGGCCAACCTTGAAATTCTGGTTGGAAATGGTATGCCTGTGGTATGTGGTTCTACCGGGTGGTACTCCGAACTTACATTTATACAAGAGCTTGCGGTAAAGAATGATACTTCTTTTGTGGCAGCCAGCAATTTCAGCATTGGGGTAAATTTGTTTTTCGAGGCAGCCAAAGATTTAAGTAAAATCATGAAAAATCAAGAAGGATATGGTGTTTCAATCCGTGAAACGCACCATACGCAAAAGTTGGATGCACCAAGTGGCACCGCTATTACACTGAGCGAGGAAGTAAGTTCTGTACTAGAGCAATTCGATGGCTTTTCTTTGAATGAAGAAGCAGTCGATGCTAAAATGCCCATCTACGCTTTAAGAGAAGAAGATGTACCAGGCACGCATGAACTTGTTTTTAGAAATGAGATAGATGAAATATCTCTCAAACACATTGCATTCAATCGCAATGGATTTGCATTAGGTGCAGTGGTGGCAGCAGAATATATTTTTGATAAAAAAGGAGTCTTTACCATTCGTGAAATATTGAAATTAATCGGTTAAATAGTACTAGAGTTTTTCAGTTAACCAGTTAACCAGTTAACCAGTTAACCAGTATGGAAGTATATCAGGATGAACGTATTTTCTAACCTCCTCCCACTTAATAAATCTAGCAAATCACGAGGAAGGTTCCCATCTTCGCAACTGTTCGCTGTTCACCTCTCGCTGTTCGCTTTTCTTACCTTCTCACCTCCTAACTTTCTCACCTTCTCACATCTTTGAAACTTTATGCAAAATAATCATGTTTACACCTTCATGCATTGAACCTCGTCGCGCTCCGCAATGGCGGTGTGAGGAAAGTCCGGGCAACATAGAGCAGCGTACCACCTAACGGATGGGTTCCGATGAAGATCGGAAACAGATAGTGTCACAGAAACTAAACCGCTCCGAGCAATCGGGGTAAGGGTGAAAATGTGTGGTAAGAGCGCACACTTCTTTGTAGTAATATGAAGATGGGATAAACCTTACGTGTTGAAATGCCAAGTATATCCGGATCATTTCATTTTTCGGAATGAATGTAAGTGCGGCTCGCATAACGCCGGAGGGGTAGGCAGTAAAGAGGTGTCTGGCGACAGACATCCAAGATAAATGACGGGGCTTCCTTCGGGAATGACAGAATCCGGCTTATATCAATGCATTTTTAAAAACAAAAAGACCATCGCGCGAGCGGTGGTCTTTTTTGTTTTTATTATGAGGGTATGGGCAAGAAGTAACCTAAATTATTACTATCTGACTTCTTAGTTTAGATTCGGATCTTCATCCACTTCAAATGCACCAAAGTCAAAATTCAATGTGAATCTCAACGTATTATCCAATGCACTTCTGGTATTTCCTGTAGGGACAAGATATGAAAGGTTCAATCCAAAGGTGGTATATTTTAGTCCTAGACCTAAAGTGAAATATTTCAGATTCCCTTTTCTTGGGTTTTCGTATTGATACCCTGCACGAATGGCAAACTGATCATTATACCAATATTCTCCACCGATACCCAATTGAATCTCAGCCAATTCTTCACTGAATCCACCTTTTGCATCGCTAAATGAACCAAAGATAGATGGCAGTAATGCCTTTTCTCTATAGTCCGGCACGCCATTCTGGTCAGCGTCTGTATACCCTGGATCAGGACTGGGTACCAATAATTTATTAACATCAAGGCCTAACGTAATTCTATTGTATTGATCAAAATCTACATCCCATGCAGCACCAATTCCTAGGTTCGCAGGAAGTAAATCTCTAACTGTAGAGGCTTTTGTATAAGAGATCTTACCCCCAAGGTTACTCACTGCAACGCCGATTGCTAGATTACTTTTGGTATTTGTCTTAAGTGGAGTTCTATAGAATACTGAAATATCTGCGGCTCCAGTTCGGGCTGTTTCAATATCTACACCATTTAATTGTTGTCCGGAAGCAAGATTTGAATTAATGAATTTACCTGTCAAGGCACCATATAATTTGTCTCCAAGGCTTCTGCTGTAAGCTACTGCTATCTCAAACTCATTTGGTTTACCTGAGCCAATGACATCTCCCTGAGTATTAGTGAATGTAAATTCGCCTAAGGAAAAGTATCGTATTGATGCAGAGATTGCTTCTTTTTTACTGAACTTATAATAGCCGGAAAGGTATGCCATATATATATCGTTCAATCCAAGGCCTTTTAACCAAGGAACATATGATACAGAAATACCACCGTCTCCTTTGGAAGATGCGATTTTAGCAGCGTTGAAGTGCATAGCGTTTGCGTCTGCTGATGTGGCCAAACCTACACTACCCATGCCGGAAGTTCTAGCATCTGGTACGATTCGCAGAAAGGATACGACTGTGGATATAGAATTTCTGCAAGGTGAACCATCCGGTTCTAACCAATTACCTGATCCTAAAGGACTTTCAACACATTGGGCGTTTGAATAATTAGAATAAGAAATGAAAAAAAGGAATGATAATAAATGGATATAATTCTTCATATATAATAAGAAATGATTGCATTTTGATTTAATCGACCGCAAATATAAACTGAAATATCTTTAATTTATTGCCTTTGCTTAAACATAGGCTTTTATTTTAATAAAACTAGCTTTTGAAATTCGCTTTGAACTACCTTTTTATTTGTATCCAAAGTATTAATTACCTTAACTTTATATATATAAACCCCTTTTGCTAATTGATCACCATAATCATCCAACCCATTCCAAATTGACGTCTTAAATCGCTTGCCAATTGGACTCAATGGTTCTGAAATGGTTTTGATCAATCTGCCTGAGACAGAATATATAGCTATTTGTGCTACTATAGAACTGTTCTGAGAATCAAACTCAAACATAAATGAAGTAGCTGTAGTAAACGGATTCGGATAATTCAATAAGTTAGAAATGGTATTTTGCTCTGAATTGGAAACGATAAATTCGATCTCTGATTCACTCTTATTATTTGACAGATCCCATGCCCTTACCTTTAGTGTATAGTTACCCGGTTCCAACTGATCAAACTGGTATTGTAAATCACCGGATTTGTAATTATCTTTTTCAGCGGTATAAAAGTCATTCATGATCTTATCTTTGGAAGGATCATTATTTAATGTAGATACAATCTCATGACCGATACTGCTGGAAGATATATTGATGCCTGTGTCATCTGAGAGTTTTGCAAGCAAGATCGGAGAAGTGCCAACAGTAGCTCCATTCTTAAAGTTAAGATCATTCATAAAAAGCTCAATCACTGGTGGCGTATTGTCCACAATAGGATTTCTACTTTCGCCACCAATTTTAACCTTAGTTGAATATCCGCCTGCATCATATACACCATTATCTGCGTAGAAAGTAAGCTTGCCAGTATCGATGGCATAATTAATGTCTTTAGGTGAAATGAAATCAATGCTCCATTGACCTAATGCTACTGTAGCTTTCCCTTTGAAAATAATATTGTTCTGGAACCTGACTGGAATGTTGGCACCATTTCCATCATTACCTTTTGAGTACAAATTATATGCCTTATCATATACAGTTAAGGTCATAGTGCCATTAAAGTCTGTTATGACTGCATTTTGCGCATTTCGCACTGAGCCCTTAAGGTTAACTTTCTCCAATGCTTTAATCGTATCATTTCCTTCAAGCATGTATGGCTTTTGGTTCATCGACTCCAGCACTACATTTTCTTTTGGGAAAGCCAAGGTCATTGAAGGATCGCCTAGCAATACAAAAGCCAATCGATCAGCTCCGGTAGTGCTGTTCTTGGCTTTGGCAAGGATCTCCCCATTTGTAAGGTATTTGCCATCAACTTTTGAATATAGTACTTGAAACAACTTATTTACAAAAGTCTCATTAGGAGCTATATATACTGAGCGGGTAGTGGTCATCAAAGCGATCATACCACCATTAGGTTTAGTAATACAAACCTTACCTACGGATGTAATCTCAGGATCATCATAGGTAGAAAATGAGCAAGTCCCCGTGATCAACATTGGCATTCTGTTCCGATTCTTCATGCCATTCAACGTTGATCGATCAATGATCTTTTCCTGAGCAAGGCCATCTACACCTCCGTGTCCAATATAATTAGATACAAGAACACCATTGTTGAACTGGTCATTCATGTCAGTGACTGCAGTCGGGTAGCTTTCGCCTCCCACAGTTGCTTCCTGTTTGTAAATATCAAGATAAACCTTGGATATGTTAAGTTCAGGATTTAATTTTCTGACTCTTGTGAAAAGTGATTCTGATTGATTGATGAAATTATCGCTTCCTATATCATCCCAATCATCACTTATTATCTGCAAGTTGTATCTCCAATCTCCAAATGAGGCCTTGTCAGTTTCATATATTTTTACTTTATTAATGATCGTCTGTGCCTGACTCTTGTCCTGTATAGGGAATCTTCCTACAAATACGTCAATAAGGCCTTTTTCTATTTCGCCTTCATCTTCATCCATGAAGCCATAATAATCATCAGAAGGAATAGCTCTGATAGGTTCGAATATTGCTTTCGGGTATTCATAAACTGGCACATAATTTGAATTTTCCTTATTGGATCCCTGAGCTATCGTTAGATCTCTATAGTCATAGGATCCATCGCCAAACATCAATAAGAATTTGAATTTCTGAGGGTCACGTGTATAGAACATTCTCGCCATATCTCTAATGCCAGTAGGGTCCTGTGCTCCACCTGAAAATTCATTTTTTATTTGTTCCACATCAATGGCATGAACGATGATCGATGATTGTTTACTTCTGTAGGCAGCATATTGTTTTGCCTCATCCGCGAATTTAGCATGATACACTATGATCATATCCGGTGTGATTAATCCATGGATATCCTGGGGATTTACTAGTCCAACTTTACCTGGATTTTTGATATCGGTGTTATTAAAACAAATGAATTGACGAGCATTTGAATAAGCTGCAGTAAAGGAACCCTTACCGCCTGATATGGACATATTGATCTTATTGGCCTTAAACATATCTGTGATATCCCAGATTTGTTCGTCTCCTTGGAGTGAAGAAAGATTATATTTAATATTGCCCGGTACCGAGGGTCTAAGCAATCTGAAATCCATTGGTTTTCCACCTTTAATGAGATTTCTTTTTGCATTTACTTCCAAATAATCGAGCCATCCCATGCTCTCAACACTCACCTGCGGAAAATCGAATGAAATGTTCCAATTCCCTCCTATTTGTTTGAACTTGAACTTTTTAATGTTGTATGAAGCAACTCTGGATTCAGAGCTTTCTATCATAGTACCGCCAAACGATATATCTGTTGATTGGCCATCAGTTGTTAAAATGACCTTCGTTGGAATTTTACATCTTGTGGCGAAAGCCATATTAACTTGACCGGAGTCATTTGGGACAAGGTTGTTAAGGTCGAAGGCGCTCGTTAAGTTTTTTGTTCGATTGCCATTTTGGATTATCTCATCCAACCATATCTGTCCGGCTCCAATCTTGGAAAATTCATGAAGTAAATTTGTTTTATCTACCTCATATCGGTTTACATAGTCGTATTTGTCTGTTTCTATATCAAAGGTGCTTAGACTTTCCTTGACCGGTATTCTTTTGCCGCCCTGATCATTGAATTGAACAAAGAAATATTTCTTATCATCATAAATATTTGATTTTCTGGTCATGCTGCTGTCAGCAAGTTTATTCCAATTGTGCGCACCTGGCGAATAAAAAAGGAAATAGTCATCTTTATCCCAAGTGCCATCATCTGTTCCCACCATTTGAATGGCTATTTCCTGGGCATCATCCGTTCGGATACCACTATTAAGTTCAGGCAAAGGACCAGGTAAAGTACCAAATAACCGAATTTTAGATGGATCAATATTGGAAGTATTTACTCCAAGCGAATTCAATAGATTGTTGTCCACCTTGTAAATCCCTGCTTCAGTAGTGGATAGTTTGTAAGTTGGGACATCTTTAAAGATGGACTTATCAGCATACTTTGGAGGATTATTTCTTGCTTCCAACTGATCAAATACATTGTAAGTGATCTTTATACTATCCAATAATTGGAAATTTGTCAGAGAGGTCCATTGTCCCGGTAAAAAAGTGACTGTGACAGATTGTTCCCTCCTGCCTTTATTCACAGTAACTATTGGATCAGGATTTCTGATGCCGGCACCACTATATGCTATTGTGATATTTGATTTACTATAAAAGGTTTTGAAATCACGAATTTCTACATTCTTTCCTAAAGGCAATTCAAATCCTCCGGTCACTAAGGGGATAGATGAACTTTCAGGATTTGATACGTTACTAGGATAATAGAGGATATTTTTTGTTTTAAAAGTTTCAACAGCCTTGGCATTAAATTCAGTAAGCACTATAGTCCTTTCAATTGTTTGAGCTTTCAAAGACTGACTTGTCAAAAGATTTATAAATATAAATGCAAGAAATAAATTTAAAGCAAAACTAATTTTGAAGAATTTATAAAAAGGAGGCTTCAGCATAAATAAATATTAAAAATGTATTTTAAGGGTGTTTCCATGCAAAAATGCGACCGGAATTACATTTTACAAACGATTAACAAAAGATTTTATTTTTAGTTAGTGAAGTAAAGTTAAAACTTTAACATATTCTGGTGACAAAAGGGAAAGAGGATAAAGGGTTTTTGTTTTCATAAGGATTAGATTTTCATTCAAAGGATTTGCTTTTTGTCATTTTAAATTAGCAGTTTTGGATTTTAAAATAATATTCAATAAAATAATATCCTGAGTGCATAAGTTATAGTAAATCTTTTGTCTCAGATTTGACTAGGTGGAGCTGCAAGCATTATTTTTTTTTGCGTCAGAATAATTTAATAGTCAACAATTAACATTTTTACCTTCCTAATGACTATAAAATTATATTACATTTGAATTTTAATGTACTATTTATGACTTATCCTTTCTACAAATATTTCTGCTTCATCCTTACACTGCTTACAAGTGTGGCTGCATATGGACAAGATCCGGTGTTTTCTCAATTCTATGCACATCCACTTGAACTTAATCCAGCTCTGGCAGGCAATAGTGGAGGGACCAGGATAGGATTGAATTACAGGAATCAATGGAATGGATTAAGCTCAGATTATAAAACTTATGCAGTAAGTGCTGACCAATACTTGTTTGGTTACAATAGTGGAATAGGTATTTCTTTGATGGCAGATGAAGCAGGTCAGGGTATATATAGAACTATTAACGGTGAATTTTCTTATTCCTACCAAATCGAAATGAAGAATGATACTAAGATCAAAATGGGAGTACAGCTAGGCTTCATTAGTGTTGCATTGGATTATGATAAACTTTTATTTATTGATCAGATTGATCCTATCAATGGGGCGACAAGTCCTGGTGGATTGCCCTACCCAACCAATGAAGCTCCGCCTGAATTTACCAATAGAACACTTTTAGACCTTGGTTTCGGAGCAGTTATCAATAACGAAAATTTTTACGCAGGACTTGCAATGAAACATCTGAATCGTCCTGATCTTAATTTTTATACGACCGAAAGTAATACTAAAAGAGGTCTTCCAATAAGGCTCACTGCCATGGCAGGATACAGAATACCTATAGGCATACAATCCTATGGAAGGAAATCCAATTATGCCATACTTCCAAACATCCTCTTTGTGAAACAATCTTCTTTAGGTCAGGTCAATTTGGGTGCAATCCTGGAAATGAAATCCTTTAATGCAGGCTTGTACTATCGGAATGGATTCAAAAATCCTGATGCAATCATCGTTTCAGCTGGTTTTGACACAGGACAATTCAAGTTTGGGTACAGCTATGATGCAACAGTTTCGGGACTCGGATTTAATACTGGTGGTACTCATGAATTGAGTTTAAGTGTAGTATTTTATCAGGACAATGGTTCCAAATACAGCGACTGCACAAAGATATTTAGATAAATATGCATTTATACAAAACTTAATATCATAAAAGGTCAGAAAATACGTTTAAAAAAGTGTCAACAAAATTTTGCACAGAATTATTAAGTTGTATCTTTGACCTTCTTAACCGAAAAATATTAGAATTATCAGCAGATAGAACTAAAATTGAATCGTTGAAAGCTAATAATAGCAAAGACTTTTTAAAATTGGAAATGTGCTTCTGACCTTTTAAACAGATAAATTAACAAATGAATCAGGCATTCAAAATTTTTGTACTTTTAGTATCTACCATGTTTATGTTCGCTTCTTGTAAAAAGAAACAAGAACGATCAGGCTCTACAGGATGGGTTTACAACGACCAGAAATGGGGTGGTTTTTCAAAATCAGATGCTAAAGATCAGGAAACTGGTCCCAATCTGGTACTTGTAGAAGGTGGAACTTTTACAATGGGAACGACTCAGGAAGACGTCACTTATGAATGGAACAATGTTCCGAGAAGGGTAACTGTTTCTTCGTTTTATATGGATGAAACTGAAGTAGCTAATATCGATTACAGAGAATATGTTTTCTGGACTAAGAGAGTATTCGGTGCCAACTATCCGCAAGTTTGGAGAAATTCACTTCCTGATACATTATGCTGGAGAGAGGAATTGGCTGCTAATGAGCCTTACGTAGAGACTTATTTTAGATTCCCTTCTTATGATGATTATCCAGTAGTGGGTGTGTCTTGGATTCAGGCAAATGAATATTGCAAGTGGAGATCTGATCGTGTGAATGAAATGTTGTTGATAGAGAAAGGAATTTTAAATCCCAATCCTGAACAAAAGGATGGCGATAACTTCAATACTCAGGCTTATCTATATGGTCAGTATGAAGGAAGCGTAAAGAAAAATCTTAAGGATGCTTCTACAGGAGGAGAGAAAAAAGTAACTTATGAAGATGGCATTTTACTACCTGCTTACAGACTGCCTACAGAAGCTGAATGGGAGTATGCAGCACTTGCACTTCAAGGTAATATGTTGTCTGCCAAAGATGAGATCGTAACTGATAGGAAAATCCTTCCTTGGAATGGTGATTCACCAAGATATCAGAAAAGAAATAAATACATGGGTAACATGCTTGCCAACTTTAAGCTTGCTGGTGGTGACTACATGGGTGTCGCGGGTAACTTGAATGACAATGCCCCTATTCCTTCACCTGTAAGGGCTTATTATCCTAACGATTTCGGTTTATATAATATGGCTGGAAATGTTAGTGAGTGGGTAGCTGACGTATATCGTCCAACCAACTCTACTACATTGAGAGATGTTGACAATCAGGATCTTAACCCATTCAGGGGTAATGAATTCAAAGAAATGGTGGTAGGTGATGACGGTCTTCCAGTTGAAAAAGACAGTATGGGTCGTTTAAAATTTGCTTTGATGAAAGATTCTTTGATCGCCGGAAGAGAGAATTTTAAAAAGGCAGATGTAAGAAACTACCTGGATGGTGATAGTGCTGTAGACGGATTTTATGACTATGGTGTTACATCTCTGATCTCAGACAAAGCAAGAGTGGTGAAAGGTGGTTCTTGGGCAGACAGATTATTTTGGTTGTCTCCTGGAGCAAGAAAGTTCAAAGATGAAGATAAAGCTGACAGAATGATCGGGTTTAGATGCGCTATGACTAGAATGGGTAGTTCAGCTGGAAATGATTCAGATGGCGGAAATTACTTTGGTAAGCAAAAGAAAAGCAAAAGAAAATATTAATTATAATATTTCAAAATATAAAATCCTCACAATTAACTTTGTGGGGATTTTTTTTAATATGACTAACAGGTGAATTCATTACTCGATTTATTTATAAAGCATCCTTCTGTCACTATCGACAGCAGAAATATTAATGAAGGGCAGATATTTTTTGCAATTAAAGGCGATAATTTTGATGGCCATGATTTCATTTCAAATGCATTTGAACTGGGAGCATCATACTGTGTTGCATCAGATCTAAAATATAAAGACTATCCTTCTGTAATAATAGTTGAGGATACCTTGAAGGCACTTCAGGATTTGGCGCGAGCGTATAGAAAAACTTTTGATATTCCTTTTTTCGGAATCACTGGGTCCAATGGAAAGACCACAACCAAAGAGTTATTGGCAAGGGTAATGGCTACGCGTTTCAAAACGCATATGACCAAGGGTAATTTTAATAATCATTTAGGTGTTCCATTGACGATCTTAGCTATGCCTAACGATACTGAATTTGCAATCATTGAGATGGGGGCAAATCATATCGGTGAGATCAGGGAGTTGTGTGAAATTTGCTTGCCTACTCATGGTTTAATTACAAATATTGGTTTGGCCCACCTCGAAGGTTTCGGAAGTGCTGAAGGTGTTAAAATAGGCAAGTCTGAGCTGATGGATCATCTTTCGAATCAGGGTGGGGTCCAGTTCATTAACTTAAGGGAAGAAAGTTTAAGGTTCTTATCTAAATCCACTGAGAATCAAATTTTATTTGGCAATGAAAATAATGAGTCTTTAATTCTTCATGATGATCAGGATAATTTAAATCTTGGATTTATTTATAAAGATAAGTTGTATGAAACCCAATTATTCGGAGCGCATAATTTTAATAACATTTTGTCTGCCTTTGAAGTTGGAAAGTATTTCGGGTGTGATATTTCTGAAATGATTGAAGCTATTGTTCAATATCAACCTACCAATAACAGGTCTCAGAGATATCAATTAGGGGATCTCACCATTCTTCTTGACGCATACAACGCCAATCCTACTTCTGTGCATCATGCCATTCAAAACTTTGGTACACTTGTTGCTGAAAGAAAGTCTGTCATATTAGGTGACATGCTGGAGCTGGGTGAAGCATCTTCAGATTTCCACAGGAAGGTTTTGGCTGATTTGGCTTCATTATCCGGGTTGAACAAAGTAATTTTAGTAGGGGCTGCTTTTTACCAACTTAGATATGAATTTCCTAAATATAATTTTTATGAGACAACCATCGATGCTTCACATCATTTAGATTGGAAAGATTTTAATGGAGATACTCTGCTAATAAAAGGTTCAAGAGGGTTAAAACTAGAGAGTTTGCTCCCGTAGTTCATCAAGCCATGAGAATATGTCCTCCAACCTGGGAGACAATTCACCTTTGCCGCTATATATATAATCATTGTAAGTACAAGGTACTTTGCTAAGATGTTTGAGTTCTTCAGGAAGTGGGTAAGGATAATTTGCAAACCATTCCATTGAAATTTCATCTTTTGTAAAATTTACGTTGTGATAAGGTAGGCATTCATCAATGATAAAGGTAGTCTCCTGAACTGTGCCATGTGTGTTGCCGGATTTATTGACACCCGATATGTAATAATAGATGAACTGGGCGATGGTATCTACGGACACCTCATCTATTCCTTCATTTTGCTTTGAAAAACCTGTCAGAATAGTCATCTTGGTGTTTTCACTACTACCAATCGATCGAGCTATTTGATTGAAACTTTCTGATGTAAAGCCGCTCACACCTGGTTCTAGCTTAGAGGGAAGATCAGATTGTTTAACTATAGACAGATCTACTACTACACAATTTGAATACTGAATTGGTTTTTGAATTACTTCTGTCTGTTGGAGCAGATTTCCAAGACGATAGTTATCAAAGGAGGACTTGGGAATCTTTGCATTTTCACTAAGATGCTGTTGGTGACCACTCACTCCTAGATTAAGAATAGTTCGGAATGACTTCTCAATAAAATTTGAAAATTCTCTTTGTAATTCGGATAAAGAGTTGTGAAATATTTGGATATTGGCATAAAAATTAGATAAATCAGCGGCCTGGAAGAAATATTTTAAGTCAGAAATATGATTTTGTAAAATAAATACTTTACATTTGCTTTCAGATAATATTTCATTGAGCAGCTGAAATGTGTTGGCATCATCCTCAAGTGTGCCTGGTTGTATTAAGTGAATATTAAATTCCTCGAAATTAAATTTATTTAATCTTTTCGCAAACTTTTCGATATTTTTTACTTCAAAAGAAACGATAAGGACGCTTTTGGGGTTAGTAATTAAGTCTGAGATCGATTTTGCATTTATTTTATTTGCCTTTTCTATCAAAATGGAAGGCTTAAAATTAAATTTTTCAAACATTTTTAATTAATTTATATACTGCAAACATATTAAAATTCGTAAAACTTTTTTTCTTTGAAAATTAATAATACTTTTGCCTTTCAAATTCGTATTTTCTAATTCGTATAAATATATATATATAATATAAAATAAATCCCTATGACTAAAAGAATTTATTTATTCCTGTTCACAGTTGTGTTGATGTCCACTTTCAATAAAGTGAATGCACAAAGTGAATCATTCAAGTCGCCGGTAATAACTGACGAAATGACCGTTAATCCAGATCAGAACAAAGAATGGAGAGCAGGTCAAAGTAAATATTCAGCTAAGCCTAAAAATATGTGGGAAATCGGCCTTCACGCAGGTAGATTCGGCATTAGTGGTGATGTACCAACTAAAGCACTTCCAGGATGGGGCGCAGGTATCCATATCCGCAAAGCAATTACTTATGCTTTGTCAGTAAGAGTTGATGGTTTTTATTCAACTTCGAAAGGATTTGATGACAGATATACACCGGGAGATATTATTGCTCAGGAACAACTACCAAATACTGGTTCAGTAACCAATGGTATGTACAGAAACTACAAGAATACTACCATTGGTGGCTCTCTTGAAGGTATTGTCAATATCGGTAATTTGTTATTTCATAAAGAACGTAACAAATGGAATCTATACGCAGGCCTTGGTATAGGTGTACTTTCTATTGACACTAAAGTGAACAACCAAAAAGGTGGTGCAATTATCAACTGGGAGTCATTGAATTTGAATGCAGATGATAAATATGCAGACAATGTTCAAAAAATTAAGGATGCAATGGATGATGATTATGAGACAGCTGTCGAAAACGAAAGAGGTGTTGGTGGATTTGCTGATAATGGAAAGATCGCAGTTCAAGTTCCTATTTCTATAGGAATCTCAAGAAAAATCAACAAAAGACTTAATATCGGTATCGAACATAAATTTATATGGGCTGATTATGATTCTTGGGACGGTTTTGTATACAGATCAGCACAAGATCAATCAAATGATAGTGACAAGGGTCAATATACTTCAGTAAGATTAGGTATCAATGTTGGTAGCTTTGACAAACGTACTGAACCACTTTATTGGTTGAATCCGTTAGATGGTGCTCTTAATGATGTTGCTGAACTTAAGCAAAGACCAAAATTTGACCTTACTGATACTGATGGTGACGGTGTGATCGATATGATCGATCAGGAGAAAGAATCTCCATCTGGAGCGGCTGTAGATACAAGAGGTATTACTTTGGATAGTGATAAAGACGGTATTGCTGATTACAAAGATGATGAGCCTTACTCTCCTCCTGGATACGAAGTTGACACTAGAGGTGTTGCAGTTATACCTGACAAACCGGTTACTGAGTCAAGATTAAATGAAGTATTGAAAAATGCTAAAAATGACTGGTGGTTGCCTATGATACATTTCGATTTGGATAAATATTATGTTAAACCAGAATTCTATCCTCAACTGAAATCAGTTGCTGAAGTAATGATGTCTCATCCTGATATGAAGATCGTTGCTACAGGTTTTACTGATACACGTCTAGGAGCTGATTATAATACAGTATTGTCATTTAACAGAGCTAAGGCTGCAGTTGATTACCTTGTAGGTACTTACAATATTCCAAGAGAAAGATTTGTTATCAACTATAATGGAATGGACGAGCCTATCATACCTAATCTTCCTACTTCACACAATATCACGAAGCAGAAAGAAATGCAACAATACATCAACCGTAGAGTTGAGTTTAGAGTAGCAACTCCTGAAGATAAAGATCAAGATGCTCCTACTGGACCGAATGCAGGACAAAACACTCCTGGTTCTTCTAGAAAAGGTGCCAAATATTCAGGTAATTCTAATTCAGGATATTAATCTGAATCAGATTATGATATAATAAAAAGGGAGTCTCATGGCTCCCTTTTTTTATTTAAACTACACCCTTTGTTTAATTTGATTTTACGCTTATATTTGAAAAAAAATAAAAATGTTCAAAGATATTGATCTGAAAGGCCACACAGTAATAGTTAGAGTTGATTTCAATGTACCTTTTGATGAAAATATGAAGGTGTCAGATGATACCAGAATTAAGGGTGCGATTCCAACTATTAAAGAATTGATTGATAGGAAAGCTAAAGTTATATTAATGAGCCATCTTGGAAGGCCCTTGAAAGACTTGAATGAAGACGGATCAGTTAAGAAAAAATACTCATTAGTCCATGTAGTAGATGCTCTAAAAAATAATCTGGGTATGGAAGTGACATTTATTGAAACTCCGGTTACAAATCCATCAATTTCTAAAGAGATAAGTGAGTCTAGCATTAAGAATGTTATACTTCTTGAAAATACCCGATATTATAAAGGAGAAGAAAAAGGTGATGAAGAGTTAGCAAAAACAATGGCTTCACTCGCTGATTTTTATGTCAATGATGCCTTTGGAGCTGCTCATAGAGAACATGCTTCTACTGCGACTATTGCCCGCCAATTCGATCCGACACATAAGTCTTTTGGACTTCTTATGGATAAGGAAGTAAGCAACATATCTAAAGTACTTGGCGATATTAACCGTCCTTTCTGTGCTATCGTAGGAGGCGCGAAGGTTTCTGATAAAATTGCACTCATAGAAAACCTGATGGATAAGGTCGATAAGATCATCATTGGTGGGGGAATGGCATTTACTTTCATAAAAGCTCAAGGAGGAAGTATAGGATCATCACTTTGTGAATTGGATAAGCTTGACTTGGCTTTGGAGTTATTTGCTAAAGCAAAAAGTAAAAATGTCGAGTTAATTCTTCCAGTAGACTCCAAAATCACTCAGGGTTTTAGCAATGATGGACTTGCAATTACCTGCGATATTGATAAAATTCAAGACGACTGGATGGGCTTAGATATAGGTGATGCTTCTATAGCTCTTTTTGAAAAGGCAATACTGGAAAGTAAAACTATCCTATGGAATGGACCAATGGGCGTTTTTGAATTTCCTAATTTTGCTAAAGGCACATTAGCCATAGCGAACGCCTTGGCTAGAGCTACTGACAAAGGAGCCTACACATTAGTAGGAGGAGGAGATTCAGTCGCTGCAATTACTCAGGCAAAACTTGAAGATGATGTGAGTTTTGTGTCCACGGGTGGTGGTGCCATGTTGGAAATGATCGAAGGAAAAGAATTGCCGGGCATTATTGCAATGGGACAGACGAATTAGTTATAGTGTAAATCAAAACAAGATTGGATACAACAAACGATTTGCAGAAAAACTTAATTAGCTGGAGAAGACACCTTCACCGACATCCGGAATTATCCTTTGAAGAAAAAAACACTTCACTTTTCATTCAGGAATGGTTGAGAGAAAGAGATATTCCATTCACTTCAGGATGGGCAGGTCATGGAATAGTTGCTTCAGTCATCATTGATAAAGATGATCCAAAGTTTTATGCATTCCGCGCTGACATGGACGCCTTACCTATCCAGGAAGAAAACCCCAGGGAATATTGCTCTCAAACTCCAGGAATAATGCACGCCTGCGGTCATGATGTGCACACGACATGTTTGCTTGGAGCTATTGAATTGATCCTGAATAACAAAGATCAATTAAAATCAAATTTAAAATTTATATTCCAACCTGGTGAAGAAAAACTCCCGGGTGGCGCATCCATCATGCTCAAAGAAGGTGCTATCGATGTAAATAATTGCAAAGGAATATTCGGTCTGCATGTCCAGCCATCAATGGAAGTCGGAACTGTCGGTTTTCACTCAGGAATTTATATGGCTTCTTCAGATGAATTATACATTACTGTTAAAGGCAAAGGCGGACATGGTGCAATGCCACAGGACACGATCGATCCAATTTACATAGCATCCTCCATTATCATTGGCTTGCAGGAGATCATCAGTAGAAAAAGTCATCCAGCTTCTCCTTCCATTCTTACTATTGGTAAAATAAATAGTGTAGGCGGCGCTACGAATATCATACCCTCAGAAGTTAAACTAGAAGGCACTTTTCGGGCTATGGATGAAGCATGGAGAAAGAGAGCACATTTACTTATCAGAAAAACTTGCGAAGGAATAGCTGAAAGCTTCGGAGGTAGTGCGGAGGTTGATATTGTCCATGGATACCCTGTCCTGATCAATGATGAACATCTGGTCCAATCAGCAAAACAAATCGCTAGTCAGATTCTTGGAACAGAAAATGTGATAAACCTTGATATCAGAATGACTTCTGAAGATTTTGCTTGGTATACTCAGCAAATCCCGGGATGCTTTTTTAGATTGGGAACTGGAAATTCATCTAAGGGCATTACAAGTGGCGTACATACAGCCACTTTCGATGTTGATGAGGATTGTCTTATGATTGGTGCCAATACGCTTTCACTGATAGCTTTGAGCCTGAGTAGTGAATGTTGAAATTATAATTTTATAATTTTCTCCTCTTCACCTCACTATCGATGTACTGAAATTCCCTGCTCATGTCACCTGTGACCGAAGTATTCTCTTGTGCCCTCCGCATTAAATAGGGCATCACATCTTTCAATGGTCCATATGGCATGTATTTGGCAGTAGTAATGCCGGCATCAGCCAGATTAAAGGTAAGATGATCACTCATGCCGTATAATTGGCTTGTCATCACGTGTGGATGATCCCCTGATATACCCTTGTCCATTAAAAGCGAAGAATAAAGTGCTGAAGACTCAGCATTGTGCGTTGCGCAGCAAAAAGCAATTTCTTTAATGTTTTCAACACAGTAGATGATTGCTGCATTATAATCTCTATCGCAATCCACTTTAGAGTCTTGAATTGGAGATGGTAAGCCTAGTTTTGTCGCCCTGTTTCTTTCTTTTTCCATATAAGCCCCACGAACTGCTTTTGCACCAAGAATATAACCTTCCCTTTTGGCCTTTTCATGGGACTTCTTTAAAAAGTCTAAACTTACCTTGCGATACATTTGAAAAGTATTGTATACTACAGGCTTTTCTTTGTTATATCTTGCCATCATCTTATCCGTAATTTCATCAACTGTGTCCTGGATCCAGGTTTCTTCAGCGTCAATAAAGATGCTCATGTTATGATTCTGAGCATTGTGACAAATAGAATCAATCCTTTTGATTAGGTGATTAAATTCATCCTCTTCATTCGAATTTAGTTGCTCCTTCCTATCCATTTTCTCGAGTAATTCAAATCTGCCCAATCCGGTTAGCTTAGCACTTACTGTTGTAATATTAGGTTGTGTGGCAGCAAACTCGATAGAACGAATAGTGTGGTTCATCGTTAGATTAAAGTCTTCCTCAGAGTTTTTTGCCTCAGCTCCATAGTCCAGGATGGTGTAAACCCCTTTTGAAGCAAGTTTCTCAACTGCAGGCACACACTCCAAAAGTGTTCGACCACCGCAAAATTGAGCGAATAATGTATTTTTAAGTATTAATTGAGTAAAAGGAAAATTGACCTTCATGGCCCACATTCCAAGTTTTGTTCCTAAACTTACCAGCCAAGGTCTATTCATCTTGTCAAATAACCAGTGCATTCTTTTTAGTTCTGCATTCGTCTTAGTTGCAAATGCGATCTCTGTATTTGTAAAATCCGGTTGGCTTCTCTTCATTCCATTTATATTAAATTCATTTCTCAAATGAAATTCAAATATAGATAAGATATCAAACAGTTACTACAAAAATAACCGTTGACTTATTCAATTTAAAATTGTGGAAAATTTATATGTTTAATTTTAAATATTAAACAACGAAATATCTTTATGTTTAATCGCCTTGGTAGGTATTTCGACGACCATAATTGTTCCATTGCCAGGTGTTGAATCTACACTGAATTTACCCTTGAGGTATTGTGCCCTATATTCTACATTTTTAAGTCCCATGCCTTGATACTGAGTTTGATTATATGCAAATCCTTCGCCATCGTCCTCCACGGTAATCATCATGAGGTCTTCCAGGTAGTTGATCTGAATAATGATCTCCTGTGCTTTGGCATGTTTTATACTATTATTGACCAATTCTTGTACGATCCGGAACACAAATAGATCCAAGTCTTTATCCGAAATTCTATTTATCCCAAATGCCTGATATATGACAGTCGGTCCACCATCGAATGTATATTTCTCTATCAATTCTTCTAAAGCAGTATGAAGGCCGTATTTAGAAAGTGTAATGGGCATCATATCTCGTGAGATCTTTCTCACTTCTTCGCATGCATCGTCGATCATCTCCTTGGCCTTTTTCATAGCAGGGCTGATTCCGTTTATTTCCTTGCCTTGACTTGCACTCATCTGGAGCTTTATCGTACTTAACATTGCACCCAAACTGTCATGCAGGTCTTTCCCAATCCTGTTTCTTTCAGCCTCCTGACCCATTAGCATCGACTCCATCGCTTTGATCTGACTATCTTTTTCTATTTCTTTGAGTTGTTGATCCTGGAGCTCGTTGCGCTGTTGGCTTATGATTTGATTGGTTTTAAAGCGGTTTGTATAATTACGGTAAGTCAAATATACAGCGAGGATCGTGGCAAGAAATGCAAAGATCAATATATATATCATTACCCGCTGTTGCTTTCCGTTCAAGGTTTTCAGCTCATTTTCATTCTCAAGTTGTTTGATGACTAGATCTTTATTCTCGGAGTCGAATTTTTGGGCAATCTCCTGGCTTGACTTTAAGATCTCTGTATTCTTGACATTATTGACTACAGTCATATACTTCTCAAGTACACTTATTACCTTTTCTTTACTTCCTGTTTCAATATAAACTAACGATAAAATCTTGTACAATTCAGGTAAGTCTTGTTCCTTTCCCTGTTTTAGAAGGCCAGATTCTGCTCTTTCCAGATACAATTCTGCATTACGAAAGTCCTTTTTTTCGAAATAGATCTTTCCTAAATAAAAATCATTGAAAGCATTGGTGCTGTCTTTAAGGAAAGATTCAGCTAGTTTTTGATTTCGGAAGGCGATCTTTAATGCTCTGTCATAATTTTTCTCCTTAAGATCATTTTGGATCAGGTTGTTATTATTTTGCATAATAAGATTGGTATCTCGGAGGATATCATTTGCTATTTCAAGCGTCTTAATATAACATAGTCTGGCATCAACATGCTGATTGTCATTAGTGTATGCCAATCCAAGTTGATTCATGGCAATGGCATATGGCCTGTACATCTTATTTTCAAGGTAAAAATCCGTTGCTTCCTTCAGATTATTAATAGCAAACTTGTAATTGTATAAATTGAGATAGAGAACGCCCAGCTTTTCAAGCATGGCATAATATTCTACATCTTTTCCAAGTGTTTTATAAATCGCAGAACTTTTTTGATAGTAACTAACTGCACTATCCGGTCTTGATTCGACCTCATATGCTTCAGCTAGCTTTTTAAAAAGAATTGCTGCCTGTTCGTTTTGGGAATTCTTAACCTTCTTAATTGAAACGATTAATTCATTTTTAATCGAATCGGTATTATTAACTGGTAAGGCATTTTGACTCAAAACGCACCATGGTATGCAGAAGGATAAAATTATCAGAACACTTATTGTCCTCATTTTATTTTTTTGTAATGTAAATCAAACTTAATATTCAAAAGATGGGGCGTAATAGAAAGAGTGAATATTAATTCGCTAAACAAGGCTATTCTCGAGCGCCACTCTGACCAGACCGGCACTGTTTCTTACCCCAAGTTTTGACATTAGGTTACTTCTGTGTGTCTCTACTGTGTGCAAACTTATAAATAACATATTGGCGATCTCCTGAGCTGTATGCTCCTTGATGATAAGGCCAAGGATCTCTTTCTCTCGCTTGGAGATCTTTACTTGAAGGATGTCCATGTTATTGCCCTGATTTTTCTTTGCGAAACTGTTCATCATGGTCTGGGTCACTGACTGGCTATAATATTGACTGCCATTAAACACGGTCTGCATGGCCTGGACCAACTCTTCGTGATCTGTATTTTTCAGCACATAGCCGGATGCACCTTCTTTTAACACTTCTTTGATATACTCGGCATTATTGTACATGCTCAATATTAATATCTTAATAGCTGGATACTTTTTCTTGATTTGCTTAGTCAATTCCAGTCCATTCAGATTAGGCAGATTTATATCTAGCAATATAATATCGATTTTAGGACTCTTTTCTATTGCTGCCATAACATCTTGCCCATCGAATATAGTTTCTACTATCTTGATCTCAGATGAATTGGAGAAAATAGCCTGAACACCTTCCACAAACATCTTGTGATCATCTACGATCATTACCTGAATCTTAGGCTTCGCCATGTAAATTTATATATTAATAAGTTGTGTAAATAAAGTTCGAATGAGCTTAATGAATGGCAATTTACGGTCTTTTTTGATTTATTATATATATTTTTCCTTAATTTATTCTACTTTCGCAGTTGATAACGCACTTTCATGAGTAATATTGTAGCTATAGTAGGCAGGCCGAATGTCGGTAAATCCACTCTTTTTAACAGACTGATCGGTAAGAAACAGGCCATCATAGACGATGTGAGTGGTGTCACGAGAGATCGGCAATATGGCGAAGCTGATTGGAATGGTAAGTCTTTTATCGTCGTAGATACTGGAGGTTTCGTTCAAGGAAGTGATGATGTTTTCGAAAAAGCCATCCGCGACCAAGTCCATATCGCCATAGAAGAAGCAGGAGCGATCATTTTTATGGTAGATTTTGAAACAGGTGAAACCGACCTGGATAGTAAAGTAGCCAAGATGCTGCGCCAATCCAATAAGAATGTCATCTTAGTCGTAAATAAGATAGACAATGCCGCCAGATTCATTGAAGCACAGGAATTCTGGGGTATGGGATTCAAGCATACGCACTTCCTTTCTTCCATCTCAGGTAGTGGTACAGGGGAGATCCTTGATGATCTGATGCCGATGATCACTGACCCGGAGACCTTGAACACGGACCTTCCTAAGATCGCAATTATTGGACAACCAAATGTAGGTAAATCATCCTATACCAACGTTTTATTAGGTGAAGAACGCAATATTGTGACGGACATCGCCGGAACTACGCGTGATTCGATCCACACCCGCTATAATTTATTCAACAAAGAATTTTATATCATAGATACTGCCGGTATCAGAAAGAAACAAAAGGTCAATGAGGATCTGGAGTTCTATTCTGTGATGCGCGCCATTCGAGCTATAGAAGAGGCTGACGTTTGTGCTTTATTGATAGATGCACAGACAGGTATCGAGGCACAGGATATGAGTATATTCCGGTTAGTCCAAAAAAGAAATAAAGGTATCGCCATATTTGTCAATAAATGGGATCTCGTAGATAAAGAAACCAATACTGCACGTGATTTTGAAGCTGAAGTAAAAGAACGATTGGCACCATTTAATGATGTTCCCGTCATTTTCATATCAGCTTTGGAAAAGACAAGGATCTTCAAGTCTATCGAAGTGCTCTTGGACATATATGAGAATAAGCAGAAAAAGATCATGACGTCCAAACTCAACGATGTCATGTTGCCAATTATTGAAAAGACGCCACCACCTTCTTACAGAGGTAAGATGATCAAGATCAAATACATCACACAACTGCACGCATCTCACCCTGTGTTTGGATTTTTCTGCAACTATCCGGATCACATATTGGAAAGTTACAAGCAGTTTTTGG
>ERZ724524.424-NODE-424-length-27177-cov-8.529791_pt1 | contig 27177 bp, 24 predicted proteins | sample MGYA00376057_ERZ724524 | MGnify/ENA primary metagenome ERZ724524 (study PRJEB28724, sample SAMN07190888) | wastewater metagenome | isolation source: influent of sewage treatment plant in Hong Hong | place: USA: Christiansburg, Virginia | collected 2016-03-01 ...
ATTGCCGTGCCGTTCAGGGCGTTCACCGATGAATCTGCCCACGAGGCGGCCACCCAGGGCGAGGCCCTGATGTGGCAGATTTACGACCACATCACCGCCCCCACATTGCTGCTGCGGGGTGCCCAATCCGATTTGCTCACGGCGGCCACAGCCGAGGCCATGACCCAGCGCGGGCCGCGTACACGCCTGGTCACGGTCGAGGGTGTGGGCCATGCCCCCACTCTGGTGCATGCTGAGCAGGTGGATGTGGTCACTTCTTTTTTGCTGGATGGCGCATGAGCACACCCGATACATCTCCATCGCTGATCGTGGCCGCCACGGCGCACAGTTTGCCTGTGGCTGTCCAGGCTCCGGCCAGGGCCAGGGCGTTTGCCGAACCGCTGCTGTCATCGGCCAGTCTGGATACGGGCGAAAACATGCTGGCCCATGCCGATGCCGTGGCCAGCATTCTGGACATGATCGGTGGTTCTGAAGCCATGCAGGCTGCCAGCTACCTGGTCTATGCCTGGGAGCACCTGAACAAGCCCCAGGAGGTCATTGCCAAAGCCTTTGGTGACCATTTCGCCGATCTGGCCAGGGAAACTTCCAAGCTCATCCAGCTTCAGCGGCAGGCGCGGGTCAGGGCGCTGGAAATGCGGCTGGAGCGGGAGCTGGCTGAATCGCTGCCGGGCGCGGTGTCGGCCAACAAAGCCCCTTTGTCGGAGCTGGAAGCCAGCCAGACCGAAAACGTGCGCAAGATGCTGCTGGCGTTTTCGCGCGATTTGCGGGTGGTCATGCTGCGGCTGGCCTCGCGTCTGCAAACATTGCGTTACTTTGCGGCATCCAAGAAGATCCCTTCGCATGAGCTGGCCTGGGAGGCCCTGCACATTTTTGCCCCGCTGGCCAACAGGCTGGGTATCTGGCAGATCAAGTGGGAGATGGAGGACTTGGCCTTCCGCTTCCTGGAGCCGGACACTTACAAGCAGATCGCCCGTTTTCTCGATGAAAAAAGGGTAGGGCGCGAAGCCTACATGGCCGATTTGCGTGCCGAGCTGGAGACGGCCATCCGCTCTCTGGGCTTTGATGCCAAAGTGCAGGGTCGCCCCAAACACATTTACAGCATTGCCAAAAAAATGCGGGGCAAGGCGCTCAATTTTGAGCGTGTGTTTGATATCCGCGCCTTGCGTGTCATCGTGAACGATGTGCATGCCTGCTACAGCGTGCTGGCCTGGGTGAATGACCGCTTTCAACCCGTGGCCGAAGAGTTTGATGACTACATTGCCAACCCGAAGGCCAACGGTTACCAGTCGTTGCACACGGTTGTGCGGGATGAACAGGGCAGGGCCATCGAAATCCAGATCCGGACGGAGGCCATGCACGAGCATGCCGAGCACGGCGTGGCTGCACATTGGGCCTACAAGGAGGCAGGGGCCAAGGGTTACGCCGGCGTGTCCGCCTCGTCTGAATACGATGCCAAGATTGCTGTGCTGCGCCAGTTGCTGGCCTGGGAGCGCGACCTGAGCGGTGAAACCCAGGCGCTTTTCGATGACCGTATTTACGTGCTCACGCCCGATGCGGCCATCGTCGAGCTGCCCAAAGGTGCCACGCCAGTGGACTTTGCCTACACCGTTCACACCAATCTGGGCCACCGATGCCGGGGTGCCAAGGTGGATGGTGCAATGGTGACGCTGAGTACGCCACTGCAAAACGGCCAGACCGTTGAAATTGTGGCGGCCAAAGAGGGCGGGCCATCGCGCGACTGGCTCAACCCGGAGCTGGGCTATCTGGTTGGCTCCAGGGCCAGGGCCAAGGTTCGGGCCTGGTTCAATGGTTTGGCCATTGAGGCCACCATTGCCAGAGGGCGCGAGGCCATTGAAAAATTGCTGCAACGGGAGGGTAAAACATCCCTCAGCCTGGAAGAGCTTGCCTTGCAGATGGGATTCACTTCCAGCAACCAGTTGTTTGAGGTGGTGGGCAAGGATGAGTTGTCATTGCGGGCCATCGAGAGCCAGCTTTCGCCGCCTGAACCAGTGGCGGTGGAGGACGAACTGCCGTTTGTGCGCAAAACCCGGCAAAGCGACAATTTCAAAGGCAGCCATGTGTTGGTGGTGGGTGTGGACTCCATGCTGACCCAGCTGGCCAAATGCTGCAAGCCCGCACCACCCGATGGCATTGGGGGATTCGTGACCAAGGGCAAGGGGGTGAGCATTCACCGCTGCGATTGCCCTGACTTTCGCCACATCAGCCGCACGCACCCAGACAGGGTGATTGCGGTGCAGTGGCGCGGCATGAAAAACGCCGATACAGCTTTTTACCCGGTGGATGTGACGGTGGAGGCGCGCGACCGTCAGGGGCTGCTGCGTGATATTTCAGAGGTGTTTGCCCGTGAAAAAATCAATGTGATCGGCGTGCAAACCCAATCCATCAAAGGCACAGCCTGGATGACGTTTACCGTGGAAGTGTCGGATGCCTCGCGTCTCAACCGCGTGCTGTCTGGCATGACAGAGGTCGAAGGAGTGATGCGAGCCCGCAGGCGGTAATTGAAATAAAACGCATGAAAAGTCAGCTTGTTTCAAACTCACAGGAAATGAGCACCGTTTGTGCGCTACAATAGCGGAATCGAATTGATGTAGGCGCGTAGCTCAGCTGGTTAGAGCACCACCTTGACATGGTGGGGGTCGTTGGTTCGAGTCCAATCGCGCCTACCACATCATTAGCATGGCACCAACCAACCATGCATTTCAGTTGTTTGACTTGTGTGCATAAGTTCAAAACTGAAAACATTCAGACTGGTTGGAAAATAGGCTGAACTTCAGTCTGTTGATCAAGGTAAATCAGTGCAAACACACAATCCCGAAGGTAAATCCGTGCCCGCTGCCATGCCAACTTCACGGATTATCAAAAAATATCCCAATCGCAGGCTTTACGACACCGATACCTCGACCTACATCACATTGGCAGAGGTCAAAAATTTGGTGATGGATTCGCAGCCCTTTGTGGTGCTGGATGCCAAATCGGGTGATGATTTGACCCGCAGTATTCTGTTGCAAATTATCCTGGAAGAGGAAACTGCCGGTATCCCTTTGTTTACAGAGCAGATTCTGGCCAACATCATCCGCTTCTACGGCCATGCCATGCAGGGTTTTGTGGGTGCTTACCTCGAAAAGAACATGCAGGTGTTCATGGAGATGCAGCAAAAAGTCGGGGCACAGCCAAAGGGCATGACCCCCGAGGCCTGGAGCCAGTTTTTGAGCATCCAGGGCCCGGTGATGCAAAACATGATGGGCTCCTACATGGAGCAGTCCAAAACTGCATTTGCACAAGTGCAGGAGCAGATGCAGCGCAGCAGTGAGCAAATGCTGGCGGCAATGGGTTTCAAGCGCCCGGGCTGATGCCTGGGGCCAATTTATCAAAGCACTGTGAATCAAGTTGTTGATGTGAAGGGGGGCCAGGCTCCCAAAGTGGGTTTTGTCAGTTTGGGTTGCCCCAAGGCCTTGACCGACTCGGAGCTGATTCTCACCCAGCTGAGTGCAGAGGGTTATCAGACATCCAAAACATTTGAGGGTGCCGACCTCGTCATCGTCAACACCTGTGGTTTCATCGACGATGCCGTCAGGGAAAGCCTGGATACCATTGGGGAGGCTCTCGCTGCCAACGGCAAGGTGATCGTGACCGGCTGCCTTGGTGCGCGTCAGGCCGACGGTGGTGGTAATTTGGTTGCCAATGTCCATCCTTCTGTGTTGGCTGTCACGGGGCCGCACGCCACGCAGGAGGTGATGGATGCGGTACACCGGCACCTGCCCAAACTGCATGATCCGTTTCTGGATCTGGTGCCACCCCAGGGCATCAAGCTCACGCCCAAGCACTATGCCTACCTGAAGATCAGCGAAGGCTGCAACCACCGTTGCACGTTTTGCATCATCCCGTCGATGCGTGGTGATTTGGTCAGCCGGCCTGTTGGCGATGTGCTGTCTGAGGCGGCTCGGTTGTTTGAGAGCGGTGTCAAAGAGTTGCTGGTGGTCAGCCAGGATACATCGGCTTACGGGGTGGATGTGCAATATCGCACAGGCTTCTGGAATGGCAAGCCGGTCAAGACCCGCATGTTTGATCTGGTGCGCGAGTTGGGGCAGTTGGCCAAACCGCATGGTGCGTGGGTCAGGTTGCACTATGTCTATCCTTATCCGCATGTGGATGACATCATTCCGTTGATGGCCGATGGGCTGTGTCTGCCCTATCTGGATGTGCCTTTGCAACACAGCCATCCTGATGTGCTCAAGCGCATGAAACGTCCGGCCAGTGGTGAAAAAAATCTGGAGCGCATTCAGCGTTGGCGCGAAATGTGCCCCGATCTGGTGATCCGCAGTACGTTCATTGCGGGCTTTCCGGGTGAAACCGAGGCTGAATTCGAGCACTTGTTGGATTTTGTCAAGCAAGCAGGCATTGATCGTGCTGGTTGTTTTGCATACTCCGATGTGCAAGGTGCTGCGGCCAACCAGTTGCCGGGCATGCTGCCTGTGGCCGTGCGCGAAGAACGCCGCGCCCGTTTCATGCAAGTGGCGGAGGCTGTTTCCACGGCCAAGCTGCGCAGCCGGGTGGGGGCTACCATGCAGGTGCTGGTGGATTCCGCGCCTGCAATGGGTCGCAAGGGCGGTGTGGGACGCAGCTTTGCGGATGCGCCTGAAATCGATGGGTTGGTTAAATTGCTGCCGCCGCAAAAAATCAGCAAGACCCTGAAAGTGGGTGAATTTACCCGTGCGAAGATTGTTGGCACGGAGGGCCATGATCTGGTTGCGCAGCCGGTTTGATCCGGAAGGGCGCGTGCAGAGTCAGCCCGTTGGGGCTGATTTTTCTGTGCAACTGAATTCAATACAGTTGATGCAAATAGAAAAGGCCAGCAATCAGTTTGATTGCTGGCCTTTAAACTTGGTGCCCAAGAGAGGACTCGAACCTCCACGCCTCGCAGCGCTAGTACCTGAAACTAGTGCGTCTACCAATTCCGCCACCTGGGCTATTCAGGAAAGCCAAAATTATATCATTGAGTATGCAAGAATCAAAAAAATTGTTTGAAGAAATTGAAGGGACGGTGATGGGTCACCGCGATGGGCACGGATTTGTGTCGCGAGACGGCCAAAGTGGCGACATTTACCTGGCCCCCAACGAGATGCGGGCTGTGCTGCACAAAGACCGGGTGAAGGTGCAAATCATCCGTACCGACCGCAGGGGTCGCCCGGAAGGGCGTGTGACTGAAATCCTTGCCCGCTCACCCACGCCCATCATTGGCCGTTTGCTTCAAGAGGGGGGAGCCTGGCTGGTGGCCCCGGAAGACAAGCGTTATGGACAGGATGTGCTCATCCCCAAAGGCGCATTGGCCACTGCCAAGCCTGGACAGGTTGTGGTGGTTGAATTGACCGAGATGCCTGCCCTTTATGGTCAGCCAGTGGGGCGGATCTGCGAGGTGTTGGGTGAGGTGGATGATCCCGGCATGGAGATTGAAATTGCGGTGCGCAAGTACGGTGTGCCGCATGTTTTTTCAGATGCCACACTGGCACAGGCGAGGAGTTTGCCGGACAGGGTGATGCCCAAAGATCGTCTCAATCGGGTGGATCTGACCGATGTGCCCCTGGTGACGATTGATGGCGAAGATGCCCGTGACTTTGACGATGCCGTGTTTGCCGAGCCCAGCCGGGTTGGGCGGGGCAAGGGCTGGCGCTTGCTGGTGGCCATTGCCGATGTCAGCCACTATGTGGACAACGGGTCTGCTATTGATGTGGATGCCTATGACCGGGCCACCAGCGTGTATTTTCCGCGCCGCGTGATTCCCATGCTGCCCGAAAAGCTGTCTAACGGCTTGTGCTCGCTCAACCCCGAGGTGGAGCGGCTGTGCATGGTGTGCGACATGCTGATCAACGCGAAAGGCGACATTCACGCCTACCAGTTCTATCCGGCAGTGATGTTCAGCCACGCCCGGCTGACTTACACCGAAGTGGCTGCCATTTTGTCCAACACACGGGGGCCAGAGGCCGCTCAACGCAAGGCCATCGTGCCGCAGTTGCTGAACCTGCATGATGTTTACCGTGCGTTGTTGCAAGCCCGTCAGGCGCGGGGCGCGGTGGATTTTGAAACCACTGAAACCCAAATTGTGTGTGATGACTTGGGGCGCATTGAAAAAATTGTGGCCCGTACCCGCAACGAAGCACACCGGCTGATTGAGGAGGCCATGTTGGCTGCCAATGTCTGTTCGGCAGAGTTCATTGCGCAGGGTAAGCAGCCTGGTTTGTTCCGTGTACACGAAGGCCCCACTCTGGAGAAGCAGGAAATCTTGCGCTCTTACCTGAAAGTGATGGGGGTGAGCAAAACCATCAGTGAGAATCCCACTCCCGGTGAATTCCAGCAAATAGCTTTGGCCACCAAAGACCGGCCCGATGCCCAGCAGATTCACACCATGCTGCTGCGCTCCATGCAGCAGGCCATTTATACCCCCGTCAACGGTGGGCATTTTGGCTTGGCGTTTGATGCCTACACCCATTTCACCAGTCCCATTCGGCGATACCCGGATTTGCTGGTTCACAGGGTGATCAAGGCAATACTGCATAACGGCAAATACCAGTTGCCCAAACTGCCATTGCCCGGCGAGGCGCATGCCAAGCTGACCAAGCGCCTGGCCGACAGAAAGCCAACCGGAACCGAGGCCACAGAGCGGCCAAAACCCACGGCGGCCATCGCTGCATGGCAGGCTGCGGGTCTGCATTGCAGTGCCAATGAGCGTCGGGCTGACGAAGCCAGCCGCGATGTGGAAGCCTGGCTCAAGTGCAAATACATGCGCGAGCATTTGGGTGAGGAGTTTGCGGGTCTGGTGTCATCTGTGACCAGCTTCGGTTTGTTTGTCACCCTGGAGTCCATGTACGTGGAGGGGTTGGTTCACATCACCGAATTGGGTGGGGAATATTTCCGCTATGACGAAGCCCGCCAAGAACTGCGCGGAGAGCGCACAGGCATCCGCTATGCACTCGGAACCCGCGTGCAAGTGCAGGTGAGCCGGGTTGATCTGGATGGTCGGCGCATTGATTTCCGGTTGGTGCGTCCGGGGGAAGAGGGCGGTTCACCCAATACACGGGACAAATCGGTGGGGTCGGATGACACTCCAGTCAAAAAACCGCGCCGCAATCAATCTGGCGCAGCGATTCGCGCATCTGCCCAAGGTGCGGAGGAGCGTCCAAGCCGTGCGAAGTCTGAAAAATCACCCGCCGACAAGGCAGGCAAGCCGGGTGGAAGAGCCAGTGCGCGCAGCAAAGTCAAAAAGAGCCGCCGTTGAGCGCAGGGAGTATTTGGAATGAGCGTGCTGGTTTTTTTGATTGACACCGCTTTTTTTGTTCTGGTGTTTGCAGCCCTGCTCAGGGTTTGGCTGAATGGTGCGCGCATCAGCATGGTGCAGCAGCCTGGGCCATTCATTCTGGCTCTGACCAATTGGCTTGTCATGCCGATGCGGCGCAGCATGCCGGCGGTTTGGCAGCGTGCGCGTTGGGATGTGGCCAGCTTGCTTGCCGCCACATTGCTGGCGCTGACGCAGGCTGGATTGCTGGCGTTGCTGAGTGGCTGGATGCACGGGGGTGTTGGCCTGGGTGGCATGACGCAACCCGCTTGGTTGATGGTGGCCTGGCCACTGCTGGCGATCAAGATATTGCTCAGAGTGGCTTTACAAGGGGTGCTGTTGCTGGTTTTGATGCATGCCTTGTTGTCCTGGGTGCAACCTTATTCACCTGCAATGGGCTGGTTGGGGCGCTTGCTGACCCCATTGCTCAACCCAGTACGCAAGCTGGTGCCCCTGGTTGGTGGCGTCGATTTGTCCGGACTGGTGCTGATTATCTTGCTGCAAGTTGGCTTGATGTTGGTGGGGTGAAGGGTGTGAAGGCTTCGGCCAGTTGACTCGCAGTGAGCGCGTGCGTGCTGGGCCATGTATCGGCTACCCGGCCGTGTGCCCATACAGCGGCGGCCACAGCAGGCAGCACATGTTGATCAAGCCAAGTGGCATGCTGTTCCAAGGTGGTTGGCCTGGTTGCATTGGGCCAGTGTGACAGCGCGCGAGACAGACTGGCTCCCAGCATTCCAGCCAGTACATCGCCCGTGCCTGCGGTGGACAGGCGACTGTTGCCGCTTGGGTTGATGCTGACCAAGCCCGATGGGGTTGCCAAAATGGTTCCACTGCCTTTGAGGACACAAATGCATTGGTTTTGTGTGGCGATGACGCGGGCCGCCTCCAACCTGTTGCTCTGCACCTGTGCGGTGCTCCAGTTCAGCAGGCGTGCGGCCTCCAGCGGGTGGGGAGTCAGCACGGTGATCTGACCTCGATTCGGCCGCTCTCTCAGCACGGACATGAGTGTGGCGGATGCCGACAAGGCATTGAGCGCATCGGCATCGAGTACCAGTTGTGAGGCTTCCGCCAGTACCTTGGGCAAGTGTGCCTGGATGGCTTCACCGCCACCGCAGCCGCACACCCAGGTGCCTGCGGGCAATGGGGTGCTGGTTTGGAGCGTGCGCGCACTGCGTAACATCAGCTCTGGTTGGGTGGCATCCCAGCTCGGAGACTGCGCATCCAGCATGACGACCAGCACGCGACCCGCCTGGCCATGCAATGCGGCTTTGGCTGCCAGCATGGCGGCACCCGTCATGCCCACGCCTGATGGTTGAAGTCCTTGGCCACCCAGCACCCACACATCGCCAAACAGGCCTTTGTGGGTGTTGTGGCGAAGCGGGCTGCCGTGATGTTGGGATGCTGTTTCGCTGACATGCAGGCCCAGCCAAGCGGCGGGCGAGGGTTGTGCGTTGGTGGCTGCATCCAATGCGGATGCCCCCAGATCATCGAACCATATCTCACCCGCAAAGTCGCGGCCTTGGGCGGTGAAAAGCCCAGGTTTGAGCGTGAGGAATGTGAGGCAAAAGAGCTTTTTGAATGAAGAAGGTTCTTTGCAAGGTGCGATTGAATATGTGCCGGTGTCGGCATCCAGGCCGCTTGGAAGATCCACGCACAGCAATGTTTCACACCGGGTATGCAGGCAATGCACCCACTTGTCTATGGTGGATGGCGGTGTGCGGTTGTGGCCTTCATGTTGTTGCCGAATGCCCAGACCCAACAGGGCATCGATGCCCAAGTCGCAACGCTCAGGTGGATGGTCTGAAAATATGACCCCGGCATTTCTGGCTTGTTGCAATGCAAACCGCGCGTCAGCTGGCATGTGGTTTTCGTTCCCGCACCAGCTCACAGTGAGTTGTGCGCCGCTGGCAGCTGCCCAATTGGCCAGCAGGGCAGCGGCCATCAGGCCATCACCACCATTGTTGCCTGGGCCGCAGGCTATCCAGATGACTTGGGCATGCGGGGCCACGGCGCAGGCCATTGCTGCCACTGCCGCACCAGCGCGTTTCATCAGCGTATGGGGTGGCAGTGTGGAGGCCAACGTGCATTCAAGCTGGCGCGTGGCCTGGGTGTCAAGCAGGGGCAAAGCCCGATCGGCCAGCAGCTGCCCGTCGCCCGTCAGCACTTTGAGCATGGCACGACAATGGGTTTGGGATGGCTGTGAGTGCGGCATGGTGTTGTGGCGAGTGCGGGCGTTGGCTGGCAGTGGGCGGTGTGCAGGCTGTCAGATCAGCATGTTGCGCAGGGGGCTGAATGGCGTGGGCTCAATAGTTGGCTGGCGGTGCGAAATCAAGTCGGCCAGCAGGCGCGATGCGCCGGCTGCAAACGTCCAGCCCCGGCTGCCGTGTCCCATGTTGAGCCAAATTTTGTTGTGCATGCTGCGGCCCACCAATGGCAGGTTATCGGGTGTGTGTGTCACAGTGGCGCGCCAGTTTTGCACCAGTGCCTGGCTGCCGTGGAGTTGAGCTGCACCGGGATACCAGTTTTCAAGCACCTTGTACAAATCGCGGAACACTGTTTGGGCATGGCTGCCGGGCATGACCGGCGTGCCAGACGAGGCGCGTAACCGCAATCCGGTGCGAGAGATGATGACGCGCTTGCCCACATCCATGACCACTTGACTGGGGGTGTTCAGCATCTCGCGCACAGGTGTCGAGATGGCGCAGTGATCGAGCTTCCACAAGGGCAATACCATGCCCAATGATTCGAGCAAGGTGGTTGAGGCTCCGGTTGCGCACACAACCACATCAAACCGGTGTTTGTGCCGGACATTGTCAGCCTGATTGGTGATGAAGGTGCCTTCAGGTGTGAGTGCCGATACCTGTGTGTGCAGGTGAAACTTGGCCCCCATGCGAAGCAATTCACCCTTGATCAGGGTCAACCACTGGCGACCATTCATCACAAAGTCGGATGGTATGGAGATCGCAGCTTGCAAGCCAGCTTCGATGTTCAGAGCCGGATCAATGGCTTGCGTGGCTGCACGATCCAATTCCAACCACTTGGTATCTGTGCTTTTTAGGTGTTGAAGGCCCTTTTGAAGCGACTGGGTGTCACTGTCGGATTGCAGGAGCAGCAAGACACCTTGGCTGGTTTCCATCTCTTGCCAAAGGTGCGGGCTCAGGCTTTTGATCTGTAGCAGGTTCAGGCTGGCCAGATTGGAAGCGGCTTTGAATAAGAACTCCTGGCGTTCTGGGGTTTGGTGGCGCATGCGTTGCCGCAGCCAACCCAGCCCGTTGAAGCTGCGTGCCCATGCAGGTGGATTCAGCCAGCCTGTCAGCCCAGGGTTGGCAAGAGGCAGGCCAGCCAGATCCCAGGTCACCAGCGAGGCCGTACCCACACAACCGGAGCTGGCAAAGCTGGCACTTTCTGCGATGCCGCTGTTGGAATCGAACACTTCAACACGGTGGCCGTCTTTTGATAATTCCCATGCGGTGGTCAGCCCCGCAACTCCTGCGCCAATGACAGCTACTCGTAAAGACATCGTTTCCGTTCTGCGTTGTGATTCAATCGAGCGCGGATTGTTGCAGACCAACTGCGGTGATCGCGTTGTCAAGCAGTGTGGAACGAACAAGGCGTGCCCACTGTTACAATCTACAGGTTTTGGTAAATCGATTCTGCGCAACGCGGAAACCCAAAACAATCCCAAACCAGACCATCCAGGTGTCGCTTGCTCTGCCATATTGGCGGACAAATGATCGGGTCTGGATTTAAGAACCAACCTCAAAGAGATTACTGATGTCTGTATCAATGCGCGAAATGCTGGAAGCTGGCGTTCACTTTGGCCACCAAACCCGCTTCTGGAATCCAAAGATGGCTCCGTACATCTTCGGTCACCGCAACAAAATTCACATTGTCAACCTCGAAAAAACATTGCCAATGTTTGAAGAGGCCGCCAAATTTGTCCGCCAACTGGTGGCCAACGGCGGAACCATTCTGATGGTCGGTACCAAGCGCCAAGCCCGCGACATCGTGGTGGCTGAAGCTGTTCGCGCCGGTGTGCCTTTTGTGAGCCAGCGTTGGCTGGGTGGCATGCTGACCAACTTCAAAACGGTCAAAACATCCATCAAGCGCCTCAAGGAAATGCAAGCCCAGCAAGAAGCTGGCTTGGATCACATGAGCAAGAAGGAGCAGCTGACTTTCACCCGTGAAATGGAGAAGCTGGAGAAAGACATCGGCGGCATCCAGGACATGACTGCGCTGCCCGATGCCATTTTTGTGATTGACGTGGGCTTCCACAAAATTGCAGTGGCTGAAGCCAAGAAGCTGGGCATTCCGCTGGTGGGCGTGGTGGATACCAACCACTCTCCCGAAGGCATCGACTACATCATTCCCGGTAACGATGACTCGGCCAAGGCTGTTGAGCTGTACGCCCGTGGCATTGCCGATGCGATTCTTGAAGGCCGTGCCAACGCCATTAACGATGTGGTCAAGACCGTGGCCGCAGCCGAGGGTGGTGAAGAGTTTGTTGAAGTCAGCGAAGAGACTACAGCGTAAACCGCCCACACTGATCGACCAGGGGCTCTTGTGGCCCCTTTTTTACAACTGAACGGCAGCCCGTGGCTGCCCATGATCTGGAGAATGAAAATGGCTATTACAGCAAGCATGGTTGGTGAATTGCGTGCCAAAACCGATGCCCCCATGATGGAGTGCAAAAAAGCACTGACCGAAGCCGAAGGCAACATGGAAAAGGCGGAAGAAATTTTGCGCGTCAAGCTGGGCAGCAAGGCCGGCAAAGCCGCAAGCCGTGTCACTGCCGAAGGCGTGGTGACGGCATGTGTGGTTGGCAATATCGGGGCGTTGGTTGAAGTCAACTGCGAAACCGACTTTGTGACCAAGAACGACAGTTTCCTGGCTTTGTGCAAGAGCGTTGCTGAATTGGTTGTGGCCCACAACCCCGCTGATTTGGCTGCATTGGCCGCCTTGCCCTTGTCCGCTGAAGGCTTTGGCCCCACCGTCGAAGATGTGCGCAAGGGTCTGATTGGCAAAATCGGTGAAAACATGAGCATTCGCCGCTTCAAGCGTTACGCTGAAGGTGGCAAGCTGGCCCACTATCTGCACGGTACCCGCATTGGTGTGATGGTTGAGTTTGAAGGTGACGATGTGGCTGCCAAAGACGTGGCCATGCACATCGCAGCCATGAAGCCCGTATCCTTGTCCAGCGCCGATGTGCCTGCTGCCTTGGTTGAAACCGAGCGTTCCGTGGCCACTGCCAAGGCTGCCGAGTCTGGTAAGCCCGCTGAAATCGTGGCCAAAATGATCGAAGGCTCCATTCAGAAGTATCTGAAAGAAGTCAGCTTGCTGAACCAGACCTTCGTCAAGAACGACAAGCAAACTGTTGAGCAAATGCTCAAGGCTGCCGGAACAACGGTCAAAGGCTTTACCATGTACGTGGTCGGTGAAGGCATTGAGAAGAAAGTGGACGATTTCGCGGCTGAAGTGGCTGCCCAAGTCGCTGCTGCCCAGGGTGCCTGATCTGCTGTAATCATCCGTGTGCCGTCGCTGGGAATGCTGGATTTCCCTGCGTCGGTGCATGGTTCCGTGCCAGTCATTCAAGAAATGAAGCTTGGCCTGTTCATTGAATCCACTCACCTTATTTATGCCTGCTTACAAACGGATACTGTTAAAGCTCTCTGGTGAAGCCCTGATGGGTGACGATGCATTCGGCATCAACCGGGCGACCATCGTACGCATGGTGGAAGAAATCGCTGAAGTCACCCGTTTGGGTGTGCAGGTGGCGGTGGTCATCGGTGGTGGAAACATATTCAGGGGTGTGGCGGGCGGTTCTGTGGGGATGGACAGGGCAACGGCTGACTACATGGGTATGTTGGCCACGGTCATGAACTCATTGGCGTTGGCGGACTCCATGGAAAAAGCGGGCCTCACTGCCCGGGTGATGTCGGCCATTTCCATTGAACAGGTGGTCGAGCCTTATGTGCGTCCCAAGGCACTCCAGTATCTGGAAGAGGGCAAAGTGGTCATTTTTGCCGCAGGAACGGGCAACCCATTTTTCACGACCGACACTGCGGCAGCGCTGCGTGGTGCAGAAATCGGTGCAGAGGTGGTGTTGAAAGCCACCAAGGTGGATGGTGTGTATTCCGCTGATCCGAAGAAAGACCCTTCGGCCAAACTGTATGCCAGCATCACTTTTGATGAGGCGATGGTCAAGAATTTGCAGGTCATGGATGCCACAGCGTTTGCCCTGTGCCGAGACCAGAAGTTGCCCATCAAGGTCTTCAGCATCTTCAAGCACGGTGCTTTGCGCCGCGTGGTGCTGGGTGCAGATGAAGGCACACTGGTGCATGTTTGATCGTTGGAAGGAAACTGAAGCATGAGCATTGCAGAGATCAAGTCAGGCATTGAACACAAAATGCAGATGTCCATTGAATCATTTCGCAATGGACTGACCAAAATCCGCACTGGCCGCGCCAATCCGGCCATTTTGGATACGGTACATGTGGACTATTACGGTTCCATGCTGCCCATTTCGCAAGTGGCCAACCTGTCCTTGCTCGACTCCCGAACCATTGGCGTGGCTCCTTGGGAAAAAGGCATGGGAGCCAAGATCGAGAAAGCCATCCGCGAATCCGATTTGGGCCTGAACCCCGCCAGCCAGGGTGATTTGATCCGCGTGCCATTGCCAGCCATGACGGAAGAGCGGCGCAGAGAGTTGACCAAAGTGGTGCGCGGTGAGGGGGAAAGCGCAAAAATCGCCATTCGTAACCTGCGCCGTGATGCCAATGAGTCGGTCAAAAAACTGGTGAAAGACAAATTGGCATCAGAAGACGACGAGCGTCGCACGCAAGACGAAGTTCAAAAGATGACCGATCGTTACATTGCTGAGGTGGACAGGCTGGTTACAGCCAAAGAGCAAGACATCATGGCGGTTTGATGTGATGAACTCATCACCTGCCGCACTTGTTCATGGCTGAAAAAACAACGCTGATCCGTTCGAGCGTGGATGCTGTTATGCCCAACCATGTGGCCATCGTGATGGATGGCAACGGGCGTTGGGCCAAAAAACGGTATTTGCCACGCGTAGCCGGGCACAAACAAGGCATAGAAGCTCTTCGCAATACGGTTTCAGCTTGTTTGGATGTCGGTATTCAAGTACTGACAGTGTTTGCCTTTTCATCTGAAAATTGGGCAAGACCTGCGGATGAAGTGTCGGGCTTGATGCACTTGATGGCATTCTCTCTGTCTCGTGAGGTGCCAGCCTTGCATAAAAAGGGTGTGCAAATTCACTTCCCTGGTGACCGTAGCAGGCTCTCCAAAGGTGTGACAGATGGATTGCTCGCTGCAGAAGCGCTCACGGCAAACAATTCGAAATTAATCTTGAACGTCTGCTTTAACTATGGTGGACGCTGGGATATATGTCAGGCTGCATCGCGTTTGCAAGCCGAAGGCTTGCCCATTACCGAAGAAACCATGCGCCAAAAGATGGCGCTGGCACACGTTCCTGATCCGGATTTGTTCATTCGTACCGGCGGGGAGATGCGGGTCAGTAATTTCCTGATCTGGCAAATGGCTTATGCCGAGTTTTATTTCTCATCTGTACTTTGGCCTGATTTTGGCGCAGAAGAATTGGATGTTGCATTGGCTGCCTACCAGCGTCGGGAACGTCGGTTTGGGCTCACATCCGAGCAACTGAAATCGGAATCATCAGAAATGAAAGCAGATTGCTGATGCTGAAACAGCGGCTCATTACAGCCTTGGTGTTGTTGGCAATTTTGCTGCCACTGCTGTTTCATGATGCATCCGAGCCATTTATGGGTTTTTCATTGCTCATGGTTTCGGCTGGTGCCTGGGAATGGGGCCGGTTGAATGGATATGCACACCGTACGTCGGTTGCAATGGGTGTGTTATTTGCGGTTATTCTGGCCGTGCTCTGGATCGTTTGGGGAGTCCATTATTCAGTTTGGGTCTGGGTATTTCCGTCCATGCTGTGGATACTGGGCGGTGCTTGGTTGTTGCGAAACGGTGTGGCGTGTTGGGCTCAATTTCCCCGTTTGATCAGACTGGGCAGTGGATTGCTGGCCTTGGCCTTTGCGTGGATGGCCATGGCGCAAGCCCGCACCGTCGGCGTGAATTTTCTGCTGTCCACCTTTTTTCTGGTGTGGGCAGCAGATGTGTTTGCATACTTCGGCGGACGGGCCTTTGGCAAGCGCAAGCTGGCACCCACGATCAGTCCGGGGAAAAGTTGGGCTGGGGTTTACACCGGGGCCTTGGGCGTTTTGATCATGGCCGGTTTATGGGTGTGGAGCGACCGGCAGTTCAATTTGGACTCTCCCAGTCTCTACACCCAATTGTTCACTGCCAATCCGATCGCAGCCTTGCTGGCCTTGTTTGGTTTGACTGCCATGAGCGTGGTCGGTGATCTGGTCGAATCACTGGTCAAGCGAAGTGCAGGCTTCAAAGATTCCAGTAACTTGTTGCCTGGACACGGTGGCGTACTGGATCGGGTGGATGCCCTGCTGCCTGTGCTGCCTCTGGTCATGCTGTTGACGCAAATCTAATCAGCCAATCATTGCATTCAGTTACGCACTGCTGTGCTTTTGGTTCGCTGTCTCCACACATTCACACACATTCCATGCTCAAGCAATCCGTCACTGTTCTTGGATCCACGGGTTCGATTGGCACCAACACGCTGGATGTCATTGCCCGTCATCCTGATCGTTTCAGCGTTTTTGCCTTGTGCGCTGCGACACAGGTCGAGACCATGCTGGCGCAAATTCAGGCCCACCAACCACAGTTTGCTGTCATGGCCAGCGAACCCCACGCCCGTGTTTTGGCCGACAGGGTGCGGGCCGCTGGTTTGTCCACTCAGGTGCTGTCTGGCGTACAGGCCGCTTGTGATGTGGCCAGCGATGAAAGGGTGGACAGCGTCATGGCCGCCATTGTTGGCGCAGCAGGTTTGTCACCGTGCATGGCAGCAGCCAAGGCGGGAAAGAAAATCATGCTCGCCAACAAGGAAGCCCTGGTGGTGGGTGGGCATTGCTTTATGCAGGCGGTCAAGGATGGTGGCGCTGTTTTGTTGCCCATAGACAGCGAACATTCAGCTGTGTTTCAGTCTTTACCCGAAGACCGTGCGTCTTGGTCGAAAAGAGTGCAGAAAATCATTCTGACCGCGTCTGGCGGGCCATTCCGCAACCGTGCCGTGGAAACGCTGTCTCAAGTGACTGTGGCCGAGGCATGTGCGCATCCGAACTGGGTCATGGGACAGAAAATCTCTGTGGACTCGGCCACCATGATGAACAAAGCCCTTGAGGTGATTGAGGCGCGCTATCTGTTCGGGGTAGAACCAGGTCAGATTGAGGTGGTGATTCATCCTCAGAGCGTGATTCACTCCATGGTGCAGTATCACGATGCTTCCATCGTCGCCCAGTTGGGCACTCCCGATATGCGGGTGCCGATTGCCTATGGACTGTCCTGGCCCGAGCGCATTGTTTCGGGGGCCAACCCAGTGAATTTCCTGACGGTTGCACCGCTCACATTTGAAACGCCTGATCCCCGTCGCTTTCCAGGCTTGCCGCTGGCTTGGCAGGCATTGGAGGCTGCACCAGGAACCACTGCGGTACTGAATGCCGCCAACGAAGTGGCCGTTGCTGCATTCCTGGGGCAGCGCATACGCTTTGACCAAATTCATGCAGTCAACCTCGCCACACTGAGTCAAGTGCTGCCAGGGCGCTCTGTGTGCATCGAAGATTTGCTGGTCATTGATGCCGAATCCCGTTCGGTGGCTGAGCTGACTGTGCAGTCTCTTTCGTTTTGATTGATCTGATTTTCTGGGCTGATCTCGGATGCTGACCATTGTCGCCTTTGTATTGGGCTTGGGTGTATTGATCGGTATCCACGAATATGGACATTACCGCATGGCCGTGTATCGCGGCGTGCGCGTGCTGCGTTTTTCCATTGGTTTTGGCAAGCCCTTGCTCCGCTGGACTTCACGCTCAGGTCAGACCGAATATGTGTTGGCGGCCATTCCGCTGGGCGGCTACGTCAAGATGCTGGATGAACGGGAAGCGCCTGTACCTGATTCTGAGCGGCACTTGGCATTCAACACGCAACCGCTGCTCAGTCGGGCGCTGATTGTGGCGGCAGGGCCTGCAGCCAATTTGTTGCTGGCCATTGGTTTGTATGCGGGAGTGAGTTGGATAGGTGTTCAAGAGCCCCGTGCCATCCTGGCCACTCCTCAGGTGGGTTCGCTGGCCCAATCCGCCGGATTGCGCGGTGGTGAACTCGTGTTGTCTCTCAGTGTGAATGACGGTGATGCTGACGACGTGGAGTCGTTCGAGCACTTGCGTTGGTTATTGATGCAGGCCGCTCTGAAGCAACGTGATGTGTTGCTCACGGTCGCCGATCCGGAAAATGCATTGGTCAAACGAGAGGTGTCCCTGGCGGTGGGTTCGCTCCGGCCAGCCGAAGCGGATGCCGAGTTGATGAATAAGATTGGTATTCTCCGACCTTGGACGGATACCGCAATTGGCGAAGTGTTGCCCGATGGCGCTGCGGCAGCAGCGGGGGTGCGCCAAGGTGATGTGGTTCTCAAGGTCGATGGTGCAGATGTGCCAGATGGGCATGATCTGCGCCAGCGTATCCGGCAATCTGTGACCAAGAGCGGGGAAGGGGTTGCCCAGCAATGGTTGATTGAGCGACAAGGAAAAAAATTGCCTGTAACGGTCACTCCCCGGCCCGAGCAGCTCAACGGTGTGTGGGTGGGCCGAGTCGGCGCATTCATTGGGCATCCACCTGAAACGGTGCTCATCAGAAAAGGGCCACTGGACGGTTTGTCCGCAGCCGTTGCCAAAACATGGGATGTGTCCATCCTGAGTTTGAACATGATGGTCAAGATGGTGCTGGGCGAAGCATCGCTGAAAAATCTGACGGGGCCGTTGACCATTGCCGACTACGCGGGCAAGTCGGCCAGTATTGGGCTGACAGCGTACCTCTCTTTTTTGGCCTTGATCAGTGTGAGCTTGGGCGTGTTGAACCTGTTGCCGTTGCCCGTACTCGATGGCGGGCACCTCATGTATTATCTTTGGGAAGGTGTCACTGGTCGGCCCATTTCCGAACTCTGGCAAGACAGGTTCCAGCGCGGTGGAATCGTGATCCTGATGGCCATGATGTCCATTGCCCTTTTCAATGATGTGACCCGCTTAATGGGTTAATCCCAATTCATGAACTATTCACAATTAAGTTTGCGCGGCCTGGCTGCTTCTTTGGTTGCCACTTCCTTGCTGGCAGCGTTACCAGCATGGGCTGTCAACCCGTTCTCACTCCGTGACATCCGCGTAGAGGGCTTGCAGCGCATAGAGCCAGGTACCGTCTTCGCTTCATTGCCTTTCAAGGTGGGTGAAACATACAGTGATGACAAAGGGGCTGCCGCCATTCGTTCCCTGTTTGGATTGGGGCTGTTCAGTGATGTCCGAATTGAGATTCAGGACGATGTTGTCGTGGTTGTGGTGGCTGAGCGGCCCACGGTGGCCGAAATCAGCTTCACCGGATTCAAAGAGTTCGATGCCGAGGTGCTGCGTAAATCCCTGCGCGATGTGGGCCTCACAGAAGCACGGCCTTTTGACAAGGCATTGGCCGATCGGGCGGAGCAGGAGCTCAAGCGCCAGTATCTCAACCGCAGCATGTATGCGGTACAAATTGTCACAACGGTTACGCCGGTTGATCGCAATCGAGTCAACCTTAACTTCAGTGTGACTGAAGGTGATGTGGCCAAAATCCGCGAAATCCGGCTGGTGGGCAATGAGGCATTCAGTGAGTCCACGTTGCGCGGTTTGTTCGATCTGGATACTGGCAACTGGCTGAGTTGGTACACCAAATCAGACCGGTATTCCCGAGCCAAGCTGGCTGCCGATCTGGAGTCGCTGCGCTCTTACTACATGACCCGTGGATACCTGGAGTTCAACATTGAATCCACCCAGGTCGCGCTGTCTGCCAACAAGGAGGACATGGCCATCACCATCAGCATTTCCGAAGGAAAGCGGTATGTGGTGTCGTCCGTGAAGTTGGAAGGGGATTACCTTGGTAAGGAAAGCGACTTCAAGTCCATGATTGCAGTTGTTGCTGGCCAACCCTACAACGCAGACAAGGTGAGTGAAACAACCAAAGCGTTCACAGACTATTTCGGTACCTTTGGGTATGCCTTTGCCAGGGTCGAGGCTGTGCCTGAAATTGACCGGGAGAATGCCCGTGTTGCGCTGACATTGCAGGCCCAGCCATCCCGCCGGGCGTATGTGCGTCGAATCAATGTGTCTGGTAACAACCGAACGCGCGACGAGGTCATTCGGCGTGAGTTCCGTCAGTTTGAATCTGCCTGGTATGACAGCGATCGGATCAAGCTCTCCCGGGATCGGGTTGACCGGTTGGGATTTTTTACCCAAGTCGGCGTTGATACACAGGAAATCCCAGGCATTCCGGATCAGGTCGATCTGCTGGTAACAGTGGCTGAAAAACCCACGGGAAATTTGTCGATAGGTGCTGGCTACTCCCAGTCTGAAAAACTGTCTTTGATTGGTGGCATCAAACAGGAAAACGTGTTTGGCACAGGCAATTATTTGGGGGTTGACTTGAATACCAGCAAGTTCAACCGTCAAATATCCGTGACCACCACCGATCCTTATTTCACCCAGGATGGCATTTCTCGCACCGTCGATGTGTACTACCGCACAACGCGCCCTTACACGCAGCAAGGCGGTGATTACCAGCTGATCAATCCTGGGGTGAATGTGCGCTTTGGGGTTCCCTTCACCGAAACCGACACGGTGTTTTTTGGTGCAGGTGTCGAGTCCACCAAAATCGTATCGGGCACCAGCATGCCTGCCGCCTATCTGGACTTTGCGCGTGTGTATGGAGTCCGCAGTACTTCTGTGCCCTTGACCGTGGGTTGGACACGCGATGACCGCGACAGTGCCCTGGTGCCCACAGTGGGGCGTTTGCAAAAGGTGCAGTCTGAAATTGGTATCGCAGCCGATACGCGCTATGTGCGTGCCAATTACCAATTCCAGCAATACATTCCACTCAATCGCCAGTTCACTGTCGCATTCAACGCCGATGTGGGTTGGGGCAAAGGTTTGGGTGGGCGACCTTTCCCCGTGTTCAAAAACTTCTTTGGTGGTGGTTTGGGCTCGGTGCGCGGGTTTGACCAGGGCACGTTGGGTGAGCGTGACATCACAGGCGCATTCATTGGTGGCCCGAAGAAGGTTGGCTTCAGTACCGAGTTGCTGGCACCGTTTCCGGGGGCGGGTAACGACCGAACCTTGCGCGTGTTTGGTTTCTTTGATGTCGGCAACGTCTATGGTGAAAACGAAACCGTCGAACTCAACAAAATGCGTGCCTCAGTGGGTGTGGGGTTAAGCTGGATTTCCCCTGTCGGCCCTTTGCGGTTGGCTTATGCCAATCCCGTGCGCAAATATGCGGGCGATAGAATCCAAAAAGTCCAATTTCAAATCGGAACCTCTTTCTAATGAAATCCATTGTTCGTCATACATTGCTCGCCACGGCCATCGGCCTGTGTGCGACTTCTGCCATTGCGCAAGACTTCCGCATCGGGTTTGTCAACACAGACCGTATCTTCCGCGAGTCCAATCCTGCCAAGGCTGCCCAAACCAAGTTGGAGCAAGAGTTTTCCAAGCGGGAAAAGGAGCTGGATGATTCGGCCGCCCAGATCAAGAATGCCACCGAAAAATTTGAGCGTGAGGCGCCTACGCTGCCCGAGTCTCAAAGGTCCTCACGCCAGCGCCAACTGGTTGAGATGGACAGAGACTTCCAGCGCCGTCGCCGTGAGTTCCAGGAAGATTTGGGCGTGCGCAAGAACGAAGAACTGCAAACCGTGATTGAGCGTGCCAACCGCGTGATCAAGCAGGTTGCCGAGTCTGAGAAGTTCGATCTGGTGATTCAGGAAGCGGTGTACATCAACCCCAAGCATGACATCACCGATAAGGTGCTCAAAGTCATCAACACTGGCAAGTAAGCAGCTGGGTTTTCACTGATGCTCAGGCTCAGCACCTTGGTTTGTGAGCTGGGCGGCGAGTTGATGGGCGATGATTTGTCCATTGAGCGGCTGTCTCCACTCGAAACCGCCGAAGCAGGCAGTCTTTCTTTCGTCAGTCATGCGCATTTTGCCAAACTGCTGAATGGCTCACGGGCTTCTGCCCTGATTGTTCCGCCTTCGCTGGCAGATCAGGCACTGCAACGGGGTTCATGCATTGTTGTGGATGATGTCTATCACTACTTTGCCCGGTTGACCCAGTTCTGGAAAAAGCAGATTTCTGTGGCTGCACCATCTGGCATCCATGCAACGGCTGTGATCGATCCGACAGCCCGTTTGGCAGAGGGGGTCTCGATTGGGCCTTTTGTCCATGTGGGGCAGGGTGCGCGCATTGCGCAGGGTGCCCGGCTGGATGCCCATGTGACCGTGCAGGCGCAAGCCGTGGTGGGAAAAGATTCGCACATCCATGCCAATGTGACGGTGGGAGAACGCTGCACTGTGGGTCAGCGTTGCATCATCCACAGTGGCGCAGTGATCGGTGCCGATGGTTTTGGCTTTGCGCCTTACCAAGGTACGTGGATCAAAATTGAGCAACTGGGTGCAGTGCGCATTGGTGATGATGTCGAAATCGGAGCCAATACCTGCATTGACCGGGGGGCGCTGGACGACACTGTGATTGAAAACGGTGTGAAGCTGGACAACTTGGTTCAGATTGGCCACAACGTCCACATCGGTGCCCATTCGGCGCTGGCTGGTTGTGCGGGGGTAGCGGGCAGTGCCCACATCGGTGCCCACTGCACGGTGGGTGGAGGTGCTGTGGTGTTGGGCCATTTGAAGCTGGCTGACCATGTACACATCTCGGCTGCGAGTGTGGTGACCCGTTCTCTTCTCAAGCCCGGTCAATACAGCGGCGTGTTCCCCATTGATGACAATGCATCCTGGGAGAAAAATGCCGCTACCCTTAAACAACTTCACGCTTTGCGTGACCGCATCAAACGACTCGAACAACCATGATGGACATTCACCAAATTCTCAAGCAGCTGCCACACCGCTATCCGATCTTGCTGGTAGATCGGGTACTGGAGCTTGAAAAGGGCAAACGCATCAAGGCGCTCAAAAATGTCTCCATCAATGAGCCTTTTTTCCTCGGGCATTTCCCCCACCGCCCCGTTATGCCTGGTGTGTTGATGCTGGAGGCATTGGCCCAGGCGGCTGCCCTGCTGGCGTTTGACCACCAGGGCATCACGCCCGATGACAAGACCGTGTACTACTTTGCGGGTATCGATGGTGCACGCTTCAAGCGCCCGGTTGAGCCAGGTGACCAGCTGATTTTGGATGTCCAGTTGGATCGTGTGCGCGCTGGTATTTTCAAGTTCAAGGCCCAAGCCACCGTGGGTGGCGAAATAGCCACTGAGGCCGAGCTGATGTGTACCATGCGTACCGTGGCTTGATGATTGTTTGATTGCCTGATTTCCCGTGACCTTGATTCACCCCACCGCCCTGGTCGATGCCAGGGCCGAGCTCGACAGTACTGTCAGTGTCGGCCCCTACACCATCATTGGCCCGCATGTCCGCATCAATGCCGGTACCACTGTGGGGCCGCATTGCGTGATCGAAGGCCACACCACCATCGGTCAAGACAACCGGATTTTCCAGTTCAGCTCACTGGGGGCAGTACCGCAGGATAAAAAATACGCCAATGAGCCGTGCGAACTGATTATTGGTGACCGCAACACGATCCGTGAGTTTTGCACCTTCAACATCGGTACACCACAAGACACGGGCATCACCCGCATTGGCAACGACAACTGGATCATGGCCTACGTGCATCTGGCGCACGATTGCGAGGTCGGCAACCAGACCATTTTTGCCAACAACACACAGCTAGCCGGACATGTGCATGTGGGTGACTGGGCCATTTTGGGTGGTTTCACGGTGGTGCATCAGTTTGTGCGCATCGGAGCCCATGCCATGACGGCAATGTGCTCCTTGTTGTTTGCCGATGTGCCCCCGTTTGTGATGTGCCAAGGTCAGCCTGCGGCAGCCCGCTCCATGAACTTTGAAGGCTTGCGCCGCCGGGGGTTTTCACCTGAGCGCATCGGTGCGGTCAAGGCCATGCACAAGGCTCTGTACCGCGATGACCTCACGCTCAACCAGGCCCAGGAATTCATCGGTACATTGACCACACGCTTTCCCGATGCCGCCACCGATGTGGACATGATGCTCACTTTCCTCGCTGGTACATCGACCCAGCGGGGCATCGTCCGCTGATTGGTCTTGATGTCACCCCATGTTCCGGATCTGGCCGTGGTGGCCGGTGAGGCTTCTGGCGATTTGTTGGCTTCCGTTGTGCTCAAGGGTTTGCGCCAGGCCCATCCCGAGTGGGTGACCGCAGGCATCGGGGGGGCACACATGCAGGCACAACAATTCCATGCCTGGTGGCCAAGCGAAGCGTTGGCAGTGCGTGGTTATGTCGAAGTTCTGCGGCATTACCGGCGCATTGTGGCCATCCGCAAAGAATTGAAGCAACGTCTGCTGGCTCAACCCCCGAGGTTGTTCATGGGGGTGGATGCGCCAGATTTCAATCTGGAACTGGAGCGCGATCTCAAGGCAGCAGGCGTACCCACTGTTCATTTTGTCTGTCCGTCCATTTGGGCTTGGCGGCCAGAACGGGCTGCCAAACTCAAAGCCAGTGCCGATCATGTGCTGTGTATTTTTCCGTTTGAGCCAGCTTTGCTGGCGCAGCATGGGGTGCCAGCAACCTATGTCGGGCACCCTTTGGCACCCAGTATTCCCATGCATCCCGACCGTGCAGCCGCTCGGCAAGCCTTGGGGCTGCCACTCGACGCGACTGTGGTGGCCTTGTTACCGGGTAGTCGAGCTTCTGAAATCAAGTACTTGGCCCGCCGTTTTTTGCAGGCAGCCGTGCTGATTCACCGTGAGCAGCCCAACACGACCTTCATCCTGCCGGCCTTACCTGGTTTGCGTGCAAGGGTGGATCAGTTGGCTGCTGCCAGTGGTTTGGGGGCCGCCCTCAAGGTGGTGACCGGGCAATCCCATGCTGTGTTGGCGGCATGTGATGTCACGCTGATTGCAAGTGGTACAGCCACCCTCGAAGCGGCGCTGTTCAAGCGCCCGATGGTCATTGCCTACAACATGAACTGGCTGAGCTGGCAACTGATGCGCCGCAAAAAGCTGCAACCCTGGGTGGGTTTGCCCAATATTCTGTGTGGAGATTTTGTGGTGCCAGAGCTGCTGCAAGAACAAGCCACACCCGATGCAATGGCCCGTGAGGTTCTGGCCTGGCTGGACAGCCCCCAGCGGATTCAGGTTGTCCAGCAGAGGTTCACAGACTTGCATGCAACCCTGATTCGCGACACTGTGGGTTTGTCCGTGGGTGTGATTGAGCGGTGCATGGGGTTGCATCGTGGCTGATGCTTTTCAGGTACCGCTGTGCTGGGATGAGCCGGGGTTGATGGCGGGCGTGGATGAAGCCGGGCGCGGCCCTCTGGCAGGCCCGGTGGTGGCCGCTGCTGTGATTCTGGATGACCGTTACCTGATTCCAGGGTTGGCTGACTCGAAAAAACTCAGCCCACAACGCAGGCTGGCGCTGTATCACACCATTCGCGCCCATGCCCTGTGCTGTTCTGTGGGGATGGCCAGTGTGGAGGAAATTGACAGGCTCAACATTCTCCAGGCCACTTTGCTGGCCATGCAGCGTGCAGTTCAAGGCTTGAGGCTGAAACCAGTCAAAGTATTGGTGGATGGCAACCAGCTTCCTCGCCTGGATGTGCTGGCCGAAGCCATCGTGAAGGGGGACGACAAAGTGCCCGCCATTTCCGCCGCATCCATTCTGGCCAAAGTCACACGCGACCAGTTGCTCGAAGAGTTGGATGCAGCGTATCCAGGTTATGGGCTGGCTGCCCACAAAGGGTATGGCACGGCTGCGCACATCCAAGCATTGCAGCGGCTGGGGCCCACACCCCAGCATCGGCTTTCATTTGCACCCGTGGCTCAGGCCGCTTTGCGCATGCGTGTTGCCGGGGTGTAGCCGCACCTGTGCGCAAGACACGAACAGCTCCACCATCACCCCACTGTTTTCCCTCCCACCAAGCCCATGAATGCTCCATTGCACATCACTTCCCGTGACAATCCGCTGCTGAAGAAACTGCGGTTGATGGTGCGCGATTCAACGGCTTACCGCAAGCACGGCCAAGTTTGGCTGGAGGGCGATCATCTTTGCCGTGCATTGTTGGCTCGCGGAAAGCGTCCAGCCGTGGCGATTTTTGCCGAATCAAGTTGGCCGTTTTCGCTTTTTGAAATTGATTTTTTGACTGTCAAAGCCATCGTCATCCCAGATGCCTTGATGAAAGAAATTTCAAGTCTGGAAACGCCGTGCAACATGGGTTTTGTGCTGGATTGGCCTGGTACACAGGAAATACAGCTTCATGCCCCCACCGTGGTGCTGGACAGGGTGCAGGATGCGGGCAATGTGGGCTCCATCATCCGCAGTGCCGCCGCCTTTGGATTCACCCAGGTCATTGCACTCAAGGGGACTGCAGCTTTGTGGTCCAGCAAAGTGCTGCGTGCGGGCATGGGCGCGCACTTTGCATTGCACATGGTTGAAGGCTCGTCCGAGGCAGATTTGCAAAAATTGGAAGTGCCGTTGCTGGTCACCAGTTCTCACCACGGTGAATGGTTGCACAAAGCGGCGTTGCCCTGGCCATGTGCCTGGGTAATGGGGCACGAAGGGCAGGGGGTATCAACCAGTTTGATGAACCAGGCCCAGCAACAATTGCGCATTGCGCAACCAGGTGGTGAAGAGTCCCTGAATGTGGCTGCTGCTGCTGCTGTTTGTTTTTACGCCAATTCACTGAAGCCCAGCTAAGAATCCCCGACACTGCCCTTATAATTCGGGGGTTTACCCGCAACTTTTGCGCACCCATGGCGAAGCTCTTCGCCACTCCCTCCCTTGATCACTTTTTCATCGCATGTCACCCTCGGTGAGGTGCATGTGTGCGGGTACGGAGTTCAGGTGCGCGCAACAGGAGAATCCCGTGCATCCCGTCCATCCTAAAGCCATCCTTGCTCTGGCAGACGGCACGGTCTTTATTGGTCAGTCAATTGGTGCCCCCGGTCAAACCGTGGGCGAGGTGGTGTTCAACACCGCCATCACCGGCTACCAGGAAATCCTCACCGACCCCAGCTACTGCCAGCAGATCGTCACACTGACGTACCCGCACATTGGCAACTACGGGGTCAATGAAGAAGATGTGGAGGCGCGCAAAGTGTTTGCAGCTGGCCTCATCATCAAAGACCTGCCTTTGCTCTCGTCGAACTTTCGCAAGACGCTCACCCTGTCTGATTACCTGAAGCGCGAAGGCACAGTGGCCATTGCCAGCATCGACACCCGCGCTCTGGCCCGCCGTCTGCGCACCCACGGTGCACAGAACGGCTGCATCCTCGCGCTGGCCGATGGCGAGGCCGTGACCGATGAAGTCAAAGCCCGTGCCGTGGCCGCTGCCCAGGCTGCACCCAGCATGGCCGGGTTGGACTTGGCCAAGGTGGTGTCAGGTGCCCAGGGTTACGACTGGACACAGGCCGAATGGCAACTGTCCCGTGCCGATGGCACCCCCGGCTATGGCGAACAAACCGCCCCGCGTTTCCATGTGGTGGCCTACGACTTCGGCGTGAAATACAACATCCTGCGCATGTTGGCCGAGCGTGGCTGCAAGGTCACCGTGGTGCCCGCTCAGACACCTGCTGCCGAAGTTCTGAAGCACAAGCCAGATGG
>ERZ724524.425-NODE-425-length-27167-cov-5.284855_pt1 | contig 27167 bp, 25 predicted proteins | sample MGYA00376057_ERZ724524 | MGnify/ENA primary metagenome ERZ724524 (study PRJEB28724, sample SAMN07190888) | wastewater metagenome | isolation source: influent of sewage treatment plant in Hong Hong | place: USA: Christiansburg, Virginia | collected 2016-03-01 ...
GCGAGTAGCGGGCTGCTCCGGGCAGCGCGGCGAATGGCACTGGTCGTCAGGGCGTCGGCGGCTTCGGTGCGTTCGCGGGCGAGCAGCGCCGGGAGTTTGTCCTTGTTTGACTGATTGGCCTGCTGGCGCAGTGTTTCCAGCTCTGCAAAGTGCTCGCCGGCCTTTTCAGCCAGCCAGGTAGCGACTTCTGAATCGCCACCAAGATAGAGAATGGCCAGGCCACGCGCTGCCAATTGTGGATGCGGGGCGTGGCGGGTGATGGCTGCAGCGGTGGTGTTGATTGCGCTTTCAATGGCAGCGTCGTAGCGCAGCAATGCTTGCGGTGGCTGGGCATGGCTCAGGCTGCCGGTCAGTTCGCCGATGCCTTCGCCGCCGGTGGCTACGGTGGCCAGTACCGGCGTGCCGAGTTCTTCAGCAAGCGCGGGAATATCGACAATGACGCCACGCGCAGCGGCTTCGTCGTGCATATTGAGTGCCAGCACCAGCGGTACGCCAAGTTCGGCAAGCAGTGCGGTCAACGTCAAAGTACGGCGTAAATTTTTGGCGTCGCCGACTTGCACGAGGCAACGGATATTTTCGTTGAGCAGGGCGCGCATTGTGGCGCGTTCGTCGTCGCTGCGCGAGGGCAACGATAGTACGCCGGGCGTGTCGAGCAGCATGGCTTCACGGTCGAAGCGGGCGCTGGCGCGGGTGACTTCGACGGTGGTGCCGGGGTAGTTGGAGACGTTAACGTAAGCGCCGGTCAGGCGGTGAAAGAGTACCGATTTGCCGACGTTGGGATGGCCGACGAGGAGGATGGCGTTTGCTGTGGTCACGTTGAATTCAGCTCGAAGTGCACCAGGCGATGGCATTGTTCAGCCACTCCGGTGTGATTTCGCCGGTGCGCTGAGCGCAGGGCTGGCGTTGGGCGTCAAGGACGACGGTGTGCGGAAGGGCGCCGGTCGGGTTGCCGAAGCGTGCGAGCAGTCCGCGCGGTTGGCCGGGGCCGCTCAGGGAAACGACCGGGGCGTGCAGGGCGGCCTGGATAAAATCGGGCGCGTTCAGTGTTTCGACGGGTTTCTGAAGGGCAATGGTGACAATCTGCGCTTGCCGGCTTTTAGCCAGTTCGGCGAGGATCGGCATTTCGCGGACGCAGGGTGGGCAATCGCTACGCCAGAAATTGATCACAGTGGTTTGTGCTGGCAGTTGTGAAAGTTTGATGAATTGGCGACCGTTCGATAGCTCGAAATCGAGCGTATTTTTTGTGCCAATTTCGGCGTTGACCGTAACCGACGCAAAAAGCCCCGCCAACAAGGCGAGGCTTTGCGGCACTGAGGCGCGAGCAGCGTGAATCACAGGGTGAATTTTACGCCGCCGTAGATGAAACGACCACGATTGGGGCCCCATATGTGCGTGACGTCGATACTGCCATCGGCGCCGACCCAGAGCGTGCTTTCTTTGTCGGATTGTTTGAAGTCAAAGACGTTGTCGACGCCCAGGAAGGTACTCCATTGCTTGCTCAGCCGGTATTCGCTGCGCGCATCGGCGACCCAGTAGGACGGGCTTTTATCCGTTTTCCGGCTGCCATCAAAGTTGTAGCGCTGGTTGTTGGCGTAGTCGTAAAACTTGGCGAGATCCATCGAGCCAGTCCAGGTGCCGCGCAACATGGCCGTCCACGGGCCGCTCTCGTAATCCAGCCGCAGGTAGGCGCGGGTTTCCGGACGGGCGAAGGCGAGCGTACCGGCTTCTTCAAAGTCATATTTGAAGTGTTCAGCGGCCAGCGTCGTTTCCAGCGTTGGCGTGATTTTGTAGGTCAAGGTCAGATCACCGCCAACGACGGTAACGGGATGCTGCGCCGAGGTGAAAACGGTGATTGGATTGCCGGTGAAGGGATCAACCGCACCGGAATCGAGCAGCGCCATGTTTTTGATCTTGTTGTAATTCAACGAGCCGACCATGGCCAGACGGTCGCCTGCAAACGATAGGGCGTAGGAAGCGTTGTCGGAGATTTCGGCTTCTTTGATGTTGCTGACGATGCGGGTCGTATCGAGAATGCCGTGATCCTGTTCAAAGAACGAGGTCGGAGCGCGGAAGCCACGGCCAAGTGCAAAACGGCTGTTCCACTCGTGGTTGTGATTCCACAAAAGATTGGCGCGTGGGCTGGTGATGCCGCCAAAGATGTTGTGATCGTCGTAGCGAACTGAACCATTGACCTCGACTGCGCCATCGAAAAAGGCGTGGTAGGCCTGCAGGAATACACCCGGTGTTTTGTATTTGTAGTTGTCGATGCCGTCGTTGACCGTGCCGCGCGAGTCCTGGCCGGTGCTGTTGAGGTCTTCGTAACGGTAGGTTACGCCCGTTGATACGAGGGTTGCGCCGAGCGGTTGCTGGGTGCTGGCCTCAAGATAGTATTGCGTCTGATCCGCCTTGTAGACTGCCTTTTCGTAATAGGAGTCCTGCTTGTGTTTGGCAAAACCGACGGCCAAACGCAGGCTGCCATCACCGAGTTTGCGGGTGGCGCTGGAGACAAACTGTTTGCGGTCAGTGAAGATGATTTCGGACATGCCGCCCAGCCCGTCCTTATAGAAAGTACCGGGCTGGCCATTGCTCAGGGTGTCGGTGCCCGAGCCATCCGGCGTCACCCAGCCGCGTGCATCTGGCGAAGCGTTTTTGCCCTTGCTCCAGTTAAAGGGGTTCCCGGTTTCGTTGGCTTTGACGCCGGCGTAGTCCGTCCCCATGGCGCCGCCCATGCGCTTTTCATCGACAATGTCAAAGCGTCCCTTGATCTTGAAGCCGCCGACATCGTCGGCAAAGAAGCCAACCCCGCCGAGGTTGCGCTTGTAGCCGGTGTATTCGGAAACCTCGTTGCCATCTGCATCGACTGTGTCGTGCTGGTTATGGTTGAAGTTGGCGGTGACGGCGCCGCCAGTGAAGGCCTTGGCGCCAAAAAGATCGGTATTCATCTGACCATAAGAACCAAATTGCTGGACGGCCATGAACTCGTCCCTGATCGGCCGGCGCGTGACGATATTGACTGAGCCGGCGAGCGCCTCGGGCGCGATCAAGCTGGTGCCGGCACCGCGCGAAATATCGATGCGCTCGATGCCGCCGAGGCTGACGCTATCAAGTCCGTAGGCAGTGGAAACTGACGAAAAAATCGGGATGCCATCAATCAGCAGGGTGGTGTAGCGACCGGGCAGATTGTTGAGCACGACGTTGCGCACATTACAGATCGAACATTCGGTCTGCACCGAAATGCCCGGGCGTTTGTCGAGCGCTTCGGTGAGCATGGTGGCACCGGTTTTTTCCAGTTCGCGGGCGCCAATCGATTCAGTGGCGATGATTTCATCGCGCAATACCGGTTTGGCACCCACTGCCTTGCCGCTACTGACGGTGATTTCGCCGAGTTTCTTGTCCGCCAGCGCGCTACCGGAAAATGCCAGCAACAGCGCAGCAAGTACGGGCGTAACGTTGAATGTATTTTTCATAACCCCCTGAGATCTACCTAAAATTGTTTTCCAGACCTGCGATCAATGATTGCGCTCCAACAGTCCTGCATGCGTTCTCCAGCAAGGCGCCCCTCAACGCCGGTAGCTCATCGCCCTGCTTGGGCAGGCTGTTGGCGGCGCATCAAGCGCCTTCACCCGGTTGGGTGACGAAACCGATCTTGGTCAGTCCGGCGCGGCGGGCGGCGCTCATGGCTTCAGCCACCGTCTCGTAACGCGTCGCGCGGTCGGCCTTGAGGTGCATTTCGACCTTCTCATCCTTGGCGACTGCTTCACGGAACTTCGTTTCCAACGTGTTACGGTCGACTGCCTCTGCGCCAATAAAAATTGCGTTGTCAGCATTGATGCTGACCTGCAATGTCATCGGTTTGTCCGGTGTCGGTGTGCTGGCGGCGCGTGGCAGATCGACCGGCACTTGATGCGTCATCAGCGGTGCTGTGATGATGAAGATGATCAGCAGCACCAGCATCACATCGACCAGCGGCGTCATGTTGATCTCGGCCGTCGGCATCTGGTGGTTCTGCGAGTTGAAACTACCCATCGCCATGTTATGCAGCCTCCGTCGCGGCACGAGCGCGCATTGGGTGAATCTGTGCGCTGTTGGCGACAAACGGTTTGCCGACCGTGAAGAAGGCGTGCAGGTCGTGGGCAAAAGCGTCGAGGTCGGCCAGAATCACGCGGTTGGCGCGGGTGAAAGCGTTGTAGGCAAAGACTGCGGGCAGCGCGACGGCGAGGCCGGCGGCAGTCATGATCAGCGCCTCGCCGACCGGGCCGGCAACCTTCTCAAGCGCGGCCTGGCCGGACATGCCGATGGCGAGCAGCGCGTGGTAAATGCCCCAAACCGTGCCGAGCAGACCGACGAAAGGTGAGGTGGCGCCCGTCGTGGCAAGCAGGGTCAGGCCGTTTTCCATGCCGGCCTGGGTCGCCGATAACTGCTGGCGCAGGGCGCGTTCCATCTGCTCTGCCGGGTCAAAACGGGAGGCCAAACGACCGGTGACGGCTTCGCATTCGTGGTTGCAGCAGTTGGCTTGTTCGGCCAGCTGGGCATAGGGGCTGTCGGCGCCGGCTTCACGCAGGTGCTCTATGCCTTCGCTCAAGCTGGTGGCGGCCCAGAACTTGCCGACGGCGCGCGCTGCGCGGCGTACCGTCCACCAATCCCAGGCTTTGGCCAGAATCAGGTACCAGCTGGCAATCGACATGATGGCGAGAATGACTGCAACGCTATGAGAAACCGTGTCACCACTGGCCCACAGGTGAGCGAAACCGAAAGAATTTTCCTGCATGCTTATTGCTCCAATTTAAAAATAATGGGGACCAGAACGGCGCTTTGCACGGCGGTTTCGCCACGCTTGGCCGGGATGAATTTCCACAGTTTTACGGTGTTGACCGCCGCATCGTCGAGACGCTGGCTGCCGGAGGAGGTTTTGACTTCAACACTATCTGCAGCGCCTTGGGGATTGACCAAAACACGCAGGATGACCTTGCCTTCTTCACCCATGCGCCGTGAAAGCGGCGGGTAATTAGGAGCTGGATTCTTCAGATAATTGGCATCGAAGCGCGGCTGAACAAAGGGCTCGGCTGGCGGTGCCGGTGGGGCGGGCTTGATTTCTGCAGGAGAAGCAACCGGTGCGGCAGGGGCTGGCAGGCTACTTTGCGTGGCTTCGATCTGTGGTGTCGGCGTCTGCGGTGCCGGGGTTTTTTGCGGCTTGACTGGTTGCGGCTTGACCATTGGCAAGGGCTTGGCTACTGGCGGTTTTTCAATCGGCGCGGCTTGCAGAAGATCAACGATCAGCGGCATTTCCATGATCTGCGGGACAACGGTTTTAGTTGCCAGGATCAGCAGAAAAACCCCGACATGGAGGCCGATGACGACAGCGAGCAAACCGCTGCGCTGGCTGGAGGATGGACGGGAGAGGGCGTAACTCATGGCTGCAAGATTGACGTTATTTGGTCAGGATCAATTTGTTTTCACGCGTGACGCGCAACAGGTAGCGCTGGCCGGCGTGCTCGATCTCTACGGTGGTGTTGCCGCGCAGAATTTCCTCACTCCCGATGCGTGGTCGAGCAACATTGCTGTCGGTGGGTGTGGTGGAGAGAGGGGGCTTAGCCTGGGTTTCCATGATGAATCCAAATGCAAACGAGAATGTGTCGCATTATTAGACAATTGAGAATCACTGTCAACAACTTGTCCCTGTTGTTGAAGTGGCTTCTACCGGGACACAAGCGGCGCTGACGATGCGACCAAAGCTGGAAACGCCACTGCTCTTGATGAAAAGGCATTGTTTGCCGCCGCGCTGCTCCACTTCCCGCCGGTAAGCATCCACCGCGCCCAAGCGCCTGCCAACGCAGAGAATGCACTTGCCGGAGAGGTTGGCTGGTGCTTCGGCATCATTGGCCCGACGCGCCAGAGCTTGACGATCTTTGAGATCGGGCAATATTTCGCGCAGGGTGTTGAGCTGAGCACTCAGATTGGCACCCCACGCTTTCACAGGCGCCAACGGCGCTGGTTTGGAGCACGAAATCGGTCCTCTCCCGTGGGAAATGCTTGGCTTTGGCCATCAGGCCGCGCAACTGATCTAATTCAAAGCAGATACCAATTACTGGGCAATGAAATTTAAGGGGGGATTTCCCATAACTTGCGTCGCTGTGAACCTTGAATTGGCGCGGCGGGTGTTTAAGAAGGGCAGGAAAGCTGCCACCGACAACGTGAAAGGGGTGATCGGACATGCTTGGACTCCTGAAAAGTCGCTGGCTGGCCGATGAGCTGGTTGGCTGGCAATAATGGTTTAGTGGCAATGAAGCAGACGGCTGCTGGCTCGCTCGCACAGCTGGCGGGTTTCATCATCCAGTTCGTCTGATTCGCACAGTCGGTCGAGAATGAGCGCTGCATTCAAGGCGGAATGCGGGCAACCGCTTTCGTGATGAATCAGCAACAGGCTAAGGGCGCCGGCCCAAAGTTCGCTGGCCAGCATGGCTAGACCGGTGCTGGCAGAGTCAGCCAGAGCAGTGTTGCAGCGATTGAAATATTCAGTAGCAGAGATTTCATGGCTATCCTTTTGTTGAGAATAATTCGCATCCTATTGAGTTGAAACTGACGCGTCAATAGGAATTATTCCCATTTTAAAAGTTGCTTTCCGCATCGGCTTAATGCAAACAGTTCGCAATACGCTTGACTGTATTTTCTTGTTGAGATAAATTCTCATTTGCATTGATTGACTAGCCAGCCGCTTTTTTGCCAGCCATCGACTTAATAAAACGTTTGGATGTGCTGTGTTTTAAAGGCTGGTCTGTCTTTGAGCATCATTAAATTGATGTTCATTGCGAATGTGTGACGTTCGCCAAACCAACCGTAATGCCAGCCAGCCACTAATCTGACTTGAAACGGGGGTTGCTTGTGAAAAAGATCCATAAAACAAATGTAAGGCGTGAGGCGGGTAAGCGATTGCCGCTGGGCTTGGTTATCGTTGCCGGTTTTCTTGCCGCTGCAGACGCCTCGGCGGTTGATGAACAAACCATGCCGGCCGTCACAGTCAAAGCCAATGCCGAACAGCAGGATGGTCTGCGCGCCACCAAAACCCGGGTTGGTAAAGTGGTGCAGGATCCGCACGATGTGCCACAGGCGATTACCACCATCACCCGTTCGCTGATCGAAGAGCAGGAAGCCAATTCCCTGCGCGAGGCGCTGCGCAACGTCTCCGGCCTGTCCTTCAATGCGGCTGAAGGCGGTCGCTCAGGCGACAACATGATGTTGCGCGGCTTCTATACCTTTGGCGACATGTACCTTGATGGTATTCGCGACACGGCCCAGTACAACCGCGAGTTGTTCAATCTGGAGCAGGTTGATGTCTTGCGTGGTGCGGCGGCCATGCTTTTTGGTCGTGGCCAGGCGGGTGGGGTGATCAATCAGGTCAGCAAAACACCGATGTTGTACGGCATCAACAAGGCCGGCGTTGGCGTGGGGACGGATGGCTATTTTGAAGCGAAGGCGGATTTCAATCAGCGCCTTGGCGAAAGTGCAGCGATTCGTATCAACATGATGAGCCGCGATGAAGACAGCGTGCGCTCCAATCCGGTGACCGGGACAACGCCAGAGGTTCATCGCCAGGGCTTTGCGCCCAGCGTTGCATTTGGCCTGGGCACGGCTCATGAAGTCACCTTGAGCCATCTCTGGGTGCAGACCAACGACCGCATGGATTACGGCGTGCCGTTCAATGCCGCCGCCCATAAACCGGAGAGCAAGTACGGCGACAGTAAGGCTTATTGGGGCGTTAGCGGTAATTTTGACGAGAGCGAAACCAATATTTCGACCCTGAATTATCTGTTCCGGATTGCGCCGGATACCCAATGGCGAACTGCAGTTCGGGCTGCCAATTACAAGCGTTCCTACTGGGCGGTGGCGCCGCAAGGTGGCGCGCCGACGGCCAATAGTCTGGCCAGCCAGGCCAAGACCCGCGAATTTGATACCGATAATTTTGTCGTGCAAAGTGATTTCAATACCGCTTTTACAGTTTTTGGCATGAAGAACGAATTGGTGACCGGGGTCGAATATCTGAAAGAGGGTTCGAAGCGTTGGGGACTGACCAATCTGGGAACGGCGACCAAGCCGCTCTATAAGTCAGGTCATTACTCGGGAACACCGAATACCTATGATGGCGACACCTACAGCGCCTACGTGCAGGATGCCCTCGAATTTGTGCCCGATTGGAAGTTGACCGTCGGCGTTCGTCGTGACGAAATGCGCTCCGACTACAAGACGGTAGCTGGCACCGCAGTAACCAGCTTCAGCGGCAATTTTGGTGAAAACAGTTACCGCACCGGCCTTTCATGGCAGCCTTCGGCAGCTCAGCATTACTACCTCGGCTGGAGCGATTCCTTCAGCCCGACGGCTGATCTCTACCAGCTTTCCGGCAGCCAATACCCGGCTGAGCGCTCGAAAGTAACTGAGTTGGGCGCGAAATTTCTATTGCTTGATGGCGATCTGGCTTTCCGTACGGCGGTCTACCACGCGGTCAAGGATTGGGAGCGCAATACCGATCTGGAATCGACGTCATCGATTCTGACCAAGAAACGTGAATCGAATGGCCTGGAACTGGAACTGGCCGGTCGCATTACCGATAAATGGGAAGTTTTTAGCGGCATTTCGTTCATCAATAGCGAAATTCTGGAAGTGGCCCCGGTTGGCGGCAACAAGAATTTCATTGGCCAGGAAGCACGCAATACGCCAAAGCAAACTTTCAATATCTGGACGACTTACCAACTGCCGATGGGCTTCAAAATTGGCGGTGGTGCCGAGTTCAAGAGCAAGCGTTATGGCGGCGCACCAACCGGCACGGCAGCGTTCAATCCTAACTATGTGCCGTCCTACACGCGTTGGGATGCGATGGTGGCTTACGATCAGCCGAAATATTCGGTCAAGCTGAACATCCAGAACCTGTTCGACAAACTGTATTACGACGCGCTCTACGACAACGGTGGCTTCACCGTGCCGGGTCAGGCGCGGCGCGTCATCCTGAGTACGGAATACAAGTTCTGATTCAGTAAATTAATTTGGTCGGCGAGGAAATTTTTAGCTCATTTTCGCCGTCGACCGCAACACTTTCGGAAATTTGAAATGAATCGTCGTCATTTTTGCCTTTCGCTTGCTGCCCTGAGTGGCCTGCCAAAACTTGGATTTGCGCTGACGCCAGCGGCAACCGTTTCTCAAACTGCTTTGATCGGTGCAGCATGGCGCGGCCCGAACGCCGGCGATACTTACCAGGCCGGCGTTCTAGCGGCTGATTGGGATACCAAAAAACTGGCCATTCGTTACGAATTGCCTCTGCCAACCCGTCCACATGGTTTGCTTGCCGAGGCGGATGGTGGCTTGCTGGTGATCGGTGTTCGTCCCGGCACCTGGATGCTGCGTTGTGACGGGGATGGCAGGATCATGCAGCAGATCAGCCTTAGCAATGAAGGTTCCGACAACAGCCTGAATGGCCACGCGGTACTGGCACAAACGGCAGACGTCATTTACACCACGGAAACCGAGACCAAAACCGGGCGCGGCAAGATCGGTGTGCGCGACCGCCTGAGTCTGCGCAAGCTGGACGAGTGGGAGTCGCATGGGATTGATCCGCATCAGCTGGTGCTTGATCAGAATGGCCAACTTGTCGTTGCCAACGGTGGCGTACCGCGTACTGCTAGCGACAAGAAATTTGACCTGCACCGCATGGATTCTTCCCTGGTCAAGCTGGATGGCAAAACCGGACGCTTGTTGCAACGATGGCAACTGGACGACAAGCGCCTGAGCATGCGCCATCTGGCCTGGAGTGATTCGTCAATGGATGGCAAACGCTATCTCGGCATTGCCATGCAGGCCGAGCACGATGATCCACTTAAACGGGTTACTGCGCCGATCCTGGCGGTGCTTGATGGTGAAGTGCTGAGTGTGCCGACGCGGGCCAATGATGGTGTGGTGGGTTACGCCGGTGATATTACGGCTGCCTACAATGGTGGCTTTGTGCTCTCCAGCAATCAGGCGGGACTAGCCCAACTCTGGCAGGCGGGAGCGCCAGACAAGCTGAAGCCAGTTGTCGAACTACAGGAAGCCTACGCGCTGACCAGTTGGTCAGGGCCGAAGCCGGGCGGTGGCGTGCTGATTTCAACAGCACCGGGTCTGGTGCGCTGGCACCCAACGGCCAAGCCGCTTTTCCTCGCCTGGCCGAAACCGATGGCGCTGGACAACCATTGGGTTTTGCTCAACGATGCGTAATGGCCAACGTTAAAGCAGAAATGAAACGGGAGCCGATTGGCTCCCGTAGTTTTTGCTGGTATTGAAATATTCAGGCTGCTTTGCGTAAGGCTTTTCCCGTTTTGCACTGTTCTCCGTTTGCCTCGCGCAGGCATTTATGCGCGCAGGAGGCACATAAGCCGCAATCGCTGGTCACGCCGAGTTCGCGCCGTAAATCGCGCAGTGTGCGGGCGCCACCTTGAGCGGCTTCACGAATCTGGTGGTCGGTGACGGCGTGGCAAACACAAACGTACATTATCTGGCTCCGTTGCTTTCAATGAGAGAATGCGAACAGTTCTTATTTTATATAAATGAGAATTGCTGTCAACAACGTCGGGCGTAAATATGAAACTAATCGAGCCGGGATTTTTCCAGCCAACGTAACAAGGTGGCGTACAGCATGTCAGGATCGACTGGTTTGACAATGAAATCGTTCATGCCAACCGCCATGCAGAGGCGCCGGTCTTCTTCGAAAGCATTGGCAGTCATCGCCAGAATCGGTGTCAGCGCGTAACCGGGCTGGGTGCGGATCAAGCCAGCAGCCGTGACGCCATCCATTTCGGGCATTTGCATATCCATCAGGATCAAGTCGTATTTTTCACGGGCGACCATGTCGACAGCTTGCAGCCCGTTATCAGCAGTGTCGAGAATGAAGCCGAGTGGTTCTTCAATGATTGCGCGAGCGACCTCCTGATTTATCAGGTCATCCTCGGCAAGCAAAATGCGAGTCCCTTTGAAGCGCCTGATCAACTCTTGTTCAGGTTTGCTCACATTTTGTTTTGTGCTGGAGATGTTCAGTGAATGAGTGCTTTCGCACGAAGCAAAGGGAATGCTGAAGGAGAAGGTGCTACCAGTGCCAGTGTCGCTGCTGACACTGATTTTGCCGCCCATCAATTGAGCCAGCTGTTGGCTTATGGTCAGCCCAAGCCCGGTGCCTCCATATTTTCGCGTAGTTGAGCCATCGGCCTGTTCAAATGCGGTGAATAGGCGGCCTTGCGCTTCCGGGGAAATGCCAATGCCGGTGTCGCTGATCAGGAATTCAATGACGCAGCCAGTTTCGTTTTCCTGCACCAACCGTGCTTGCGCCGACACGCTACCGCGTTCGGTAAATTTGATGGCGTTGCTGACCAGATTAAGGAGTATTTGTTGTAACCGAACCGGGTCGCCAAGCAGATGACGCGACGCGATATATTCTGGAACATCGGTAGTCAGCCGAAGGTTTTTCCTTTCTGCCTGTTCGGCAGAAAGGCTATAGAGATTGCTGAAGATTGCACCCAAAACAAAATCTGTATTTTCCAGTGTCAGTTTTTCGGCTTCGATCTTGGAAAGATCAAGAATGTCGTTGAGCAGTTGCAAAAGATGAGTAGCCGATGTGGTGATCTTCTCGAATTTATTGCGCTGGGTTTCATCGACGTTTTGACGCGAAAGCAGGTAAGTGAGACCAATAATTGCATTCATTGGCGTCCGCAATTCATGGCTCATATTGGCGAGGAAAGTGCTTTTGGCACGGTTGGCCGATTCGGCAATTTCCTTGGCAATGGCCAGGGCCGCGGTGCGTTCGTTGACAACCTCTTCAAGGTGGTCGCGATAGCGCTGTAATTGGTTTTCTGCCAGACGGCGCTGAGTAACATCTTCGCCGGAGGATAGGGTGCCGATGATCCTCCCTTTGTCGTCTTTGAGCAGACTGTTGTTCCAGGCGATGAGTAGTGTTTCCTGGCGGGAATTGATGATGTTGTTTTCGTGACGCCCGATGGCATCGACTTTGCCGGACATCAGGTGATCATAAACATGGTGGACGGCTTTTTGCTCTCGCGCTGGCAGAAAGTTGCTGAACCAGTCCATGCCGATCAGGCTTTCTACTGGTGCGCCAAGAATTTCGGCACCCTTGCGGTTGATCATTGTGATCCGCCCGGCCTGATCGAGTGCGACCAGCATGACTTCGGCAATATTGAGGTAGGTATGGACCAGATCGCGTTCATGGGCCAGTGCAGCGGTTCTTTCGTTAACTTGATTTTCAAGATTGTTGTGCGATTGTTGAATGTTGTTGGCCATCTGGTTGAAGCTGTTGGTCAGCGTCAATAGCTCTGTGCTGCGGGTTTTATCCGGCAGCATAGCGCGGATGGTGAGATCGCCCTGACCAAAACGTAGTGAAATATCGGCCAGTGTATTCAAGGGTCGGGTCAGACGTCGCGCGGCGAGCAGGATCAGACTGAGTGCGACCAGGGTCAGCAGCAAGCCAACGGCGATCAGCTTGCTTGTATCGTCCTTGAGTTGAATCAGTGCATCGTCAACGACTTGGGTATGCAGCAAGGTCCAGCCCTTGGCACCAGCCAGCGGGAAATGCCGGTAAACGAAAAGTGCTTCATTGCCCTGATGATCCTTATCAATCATCGATCCTTCAAAACCAGTGGCAACCTGCTCGCTCAATTTGTAGTCGGCGGCGATGACTTTATTGGCCGTGTATTGGGCCAGCAGTCGGCCTTCCGTGTCGAAAAGGAGCGTCGTGCCGGGCTTGCTTGAGCCGGGCGCGGTGACTTGTGCACTTTCACCGAGCAATGAGCTTGGTTCGAGCAGGGCAAACAGGATGCCAACCAGTTTGCCGTTCGGATAACCATCGGGATCAGGCGCATGGATCTGGCGCAGGATAGCGAGTGTTGTGCCTTCCTTGCCGTCGAACTGCTCGATCATTTCGCTGATACCGGGGGCGCTGGCGCGCTCAAGTAAATCGCGATTGCTGAAACGACGGCCTTTTTCACGGCTATCACTGGCAGCCACAATATCTCCGCTGAAAGGATCAAGCAGTTGCATCAGCTGATAACGGTCAGGATAAGCGCGCAGGGTGCGCTGGAAAACTCGCTCCAGGTTGGCCTGCAAATTGGGATTTTTGTGAAAAAGGTCCTCGGCAATGACACGATTTTCGGAAATTACCAGCATATCGCCGCGGCGCTCGGCAATATTTGCATCCAGAATTTCGCGAAGATGATTGGCCGATAATTCCAGGACGCGCATCGCCTCGGTCAGTTTTTGACTACTTGCACCCTGCAAGCCAATGGCTGGAAAACCATACAGCCAGAGGGTAAACAGGGTGCCCATCGCGACCAGAAACAGGGTGGCAAAGTAGGCGACGATGCGTGCGGCGAACGAGCTTGTCATGGCCTTTGCCGTCGAACTCTATGGGGCATAATCAAATGTGCCGATTTCATAGCGGCGCTGTTCGCTCATGACCTGACTGAGCCCTCGATAACCCAGGGCTTCGGTAATGTTTTCCCACTGCCCATCGGCCGGTATTTTTCCGCGTTCCTTGAGAAATTTGAATTCGCTGAGCAATACCGGGCTGCCTGGTGGCGCAAGGATGGCTGGTGCCGAAGGGATGTTAAGTATGTCGCGGCGGGTGATGGCGATAACCTGGCTGGGAGCAATTTCACCGGCTTTTGCCGAAAAGTCCTGCGCATCAGCAATTGCCCACTTGGCAGCAATTTCAACATTTTTCTGGCTGCGGCGCATGAATTCGATGGCGCGCACATAACCGGCAATCAGTATGCGGGCAGTTTCCGGCGAGCGCTGCTCGAAAGCACGATTGATCACGAAGTAATCGGAACTCAGGCCACGAAAAACCATGTGGTTTTTGTTGCTGCGCGCCAAGGCGCTGGTCGGTGCAGGTTCCCAGGCAGCAAAGGCATCAATCTTCCCGGCTTCGAGAGCATCCGGCATTTCATCAATGCGCATATTGATCAGTTTGACATCGGCTTCGCTCAAACCAGCCGCTTTGAGGCCTTGCAGCAGGGTGTGGTGGGCGCTGGAATTTTCAACATAGGCGATACGCTTGCCAGCCAGTTTACGGGTCTGTGTTTCGTTTTTGGCGACAATTGAGGTCGAGGTTTGCTTGACCAGTCCGACGATCCAGACATCGCCACGGGCTGCTGCCAGAATGGTCGGTACGTCACCAAGCAAACCTGCTTCGAGACGCTGGTCAGCCAGTAAGGAAAGCATATCGGCGCCACGCTGGAAAGGGTGCATCTTCAGTGGGCTGGCAAGCCGGGTCAGCGCATTCTGCATAATCCGGTCATGACTCATGACTGCACTGATCACGCCGGAAGGGTAACCATGCGGCTGGATGCCAAGGTTCAGTTCAGCCGAGCTGGGCGTTAGGCCGTATTGATCGAAATACTCGGCAGCCAGCACAGGCTGGCCGAGCAATGTGCTTAGCACCCATGCCAGCAAGGCAATGCAGGAGGAATGCTGGCTGAGGCAAATCTTCATTATTGTCGTCCCGGTTTCGGCAAATGCTGTTTATTGTTAAGAATAGCCCAAAGTGATTCCTAAATCAGGCAATCTGCATTGCATAACAAAAAAACTTGTATTTTTTAACGGCAGTTACGGTCAACTGAAATTTTGGTCTGGTTTTTTTGCAAAAAAAACCGCAGAACTGGCTGCGGTCTTTGTGTGAAAAAGGGCGGAGTTATTAATCGCCACCCGGCTCCATGTGCGCCTGCAGGTAATTGGGCAGGGTGACATCCTTGATCAGTGTTTGCTGCGTTTCCAGCCAGTCGATGGCCGCTTCGCAATGCTCAAGCAGTTCTTCCAACAGGTCGCGGCTGACGTAATCCTGCAAACTTTCGCACAAGGCAATGGACTCGATCAGCAACGGGCGCTGGATTTCGCGCTCGTATTTGAGATCGCCTTCCAGACATTCGACCACATGCTCGCCGATCATCAACTTGCCTAGGTTTTGCAGATTGGGCAGGCCTTCCAGGAAAAGCACGCGCTCTATGACTTGGTCGGCCTCCTTCATGACGCGGATCGACTGCTTGTACTGGTAGTCGTTGAGCTTTTCCAGACCCCAGTTGCGGAACATGCGGGCATGCAGGAAATACTGGTTGATTGAGGTCAGTTCGTTTTTGAGCACTTTGTTCAGTGCATCAATAATTTTTTTGTCGCCCTTCATCATGGCTCCTTACATCTGGCTCTGTTGATAGTTGGCGAGGCCAACTAGTTCGATCAACCTGAGCTGTTTTTCCAGGAAATAGGCGTGATCCATTTCGGTGTCTTCGAGCTGGATGCCGAGCATGTCGCGGCTGACGTAGTCTTGGGCTTTTTCGCAGGCAGCCATGGCTTTCTTGAGATCGCCGACAACCTTGTATTCCAGCGCCAGATCAGATTTCAGCATGTCCGGTACAACTTTGCCGATTTTCAGCGCGTCACGTTTGCTCAGGTCAGGCTTGCCTTCGAGAAAGAGAATGCGCTGAATCAGGGCACGGGCGTGTTGGCGCTCGTGATCGGATTCATGGATGGATTTTTGCGCCAACTGGGTAAAGCCCATGTCGGCATACATCTCACCGTGAATCAGATATTGATCGACGGCGGTCAGTTCACCGGTCAATAGGTCGTTGAGGATATCAATGATTTTTTTGTCGCCCTTCATGGCGTTCTCCTGAGGTAGTTGAAAACGGCTGGCTGGCGAATTTGGCTGGCTTGCCTTCGCGTCCATTCTAGGCGCTTAGTGCCGGCTTTTCCACACGGGAATCTATGACAGCATGTTCAATTTGTAGTTCCATTTCCGTTACCAGGATGCGTAATCATGACATGGTGCCAAGCATCGTGAGTCAAGCGTTAAACCACTACCGGTAGTGGTATTGTTTGTTTAGGCCACTATATAAGGTATATTTGCCCGTATTTGAATATCACTGGCAAGTGCAAAATGCCGGGCCGTTATTGCGCCTTCAATGGAGAAAGAATCGAATGGACAACAGCACCTGGCACGCCTGGTTTGACGGAGCGACGAAGCACAGCAACCCGGGAATTCGCGGCATCGGGGCAGTCCTCAAAGGGCCGGCGGGCCAGATCGTCGAGATCGCGCAGGAAATCGGCGAAGGCACCAACAACGAGGCCGAATACTGCGCGCTGATGGCTGTCATGGACGCCGCCGTCACGGCTCAGGTGCAGAACCTTATCGTCTATGGCGACAGCCAGCTTGTCATCAAGCAGGTCAATGGTGAGTGGCTGATCAACGCACCGGGACTGATCCCTTTCTGCAAGACCGTGCTCGAACTCAAGGCCCTGATTCCCAATGTGAGCATTCGCTGGATTCCGCGCGAAGAGAACGGTGAGGCGGACGCACTTTCAAAACGCGCCATCGGCGTTGCTGCACCCGTGCCGCTTGATCGAAGCGTCTGGATGAAAATCACCGAAATCGGCAAACCGTTTGGCTTGTCCGGCGTGGCGCTGGGCAAACGGATGGACGCCGCCAAATTGCGCGAAGGCGGTAAACCGACGCAACTGGCGCTGGATAAGGGTTGCGCGCTGCGGGTTGAGAACAATTTTGGTCATGATGATTTCTGGCACAGAAAGCTGCTCCCGGCTGCGCTACGGGAGGCGATGCTGCTGGATTGAGGGTTTGGTGTACGTTGTCTGACTTGCATAAAAAATTGGACGAAAAAAAACCACGGACTGATCCGTGGCTTGGCTGAGACGATGGGCTACTTGGAGATCAGTAGCTGCTCGGCTTTTTCTTGAACTTGCGCTCGCCGTCAAATTTGCGTTCGCCATCACTTGCGCCATCCGGACGGCCTTCGTCCTGACGCATGTTGATTGGAATGCCACGAACGCGGGTGCGTTTCAGTGCATTGTTGGCTTCGGGCGGCATGCCGGACGGCAGTTCGACAGTGCTTGATTCGTCATAAAGCGCGATGCGGCCGATGAAGCGGCTTTCGATACCGGCTTCGTTGGCGATGGCGCCGACGATGTCCTTGACCTGTACGCCATGATCCCTGCCCACATCAATGCGGTAACGCACCATGTCACCGGCCGGTGCGGCAGCGCGACGCGGTTTGTCTTCAAAACGCGGGCGGTCGCTGCTGCCTTCGGCGCGCGGCTTGGCACCACGATCATCAAATCGCGGACGGCTTTCGTCGGAGCGTGGCTTACGGTCACGTTCACCAAAACTCCCCGGGCGACGGGTGTCAGCGGCAGCAAATGGGCGTGCAACGGGATCTTCACCAGGAATCTGCAGCGGCTTGCTCTTTTGCGACATCATCGCCAAAGCAGCGGCTACTTCTTCAGCACTGACGTTTTGCTCTTCAGCAATTTGCGAGACGATATTGGAGAAGAAATCGAGGCCTTCAGCGTTGAGTACCTCGGCAACGCTGGCCTTGAAGTCGGCAACGCGCTTGTTGGTCACATCCGCGCGGCTCGGCAGCGTCAACGGGGCAATCGGCGAGCGGGTAGCGCGCTCAATGCTGCGCAGCATGCTGACTTCACGTGGTGCAACGAACAGGATGGCGTTGCCGGTACGACCTGCGCGACCGGTACGGCCGATGCGGTGCACGTAGGCTTCGGTGTCGTACGGAATGTCGTAGTTGACGACGTGGCTGACGCGCGGCACGTCGATACCGCGCGCAGCAACGTCGGTCGCTACGACGATGTCGAGGGCGCCGGATTTCAATTGCTCGATGACGCGTTCGCGCATCTGCTGGTTGAGGTCGCCATTCAGCGCGGCAGCGGCATAGCCACGGGCGGAGAGCTTGTCGGCCAGTTCGACGGTGGAGTTTTTGGTGCGCACGAAGATGATGGCGGCGTCGAAATTGTCTTCAACTTCGAGGATGCGGGTCAGTGCGTCCAGCTTGTGCATGCCGCTAACCTGCCAGTAAACCTGACGGATCGCTGCGACGGTGGCGGTAGCCGATTTGATCTTGATTTCACGCGGTTCGACCAGATACTTCTGGGCGACACGGCGAATCTGTTCCGGCATGGTTGCCGAGAACAGCGCAGTCTGATGCTGGGCTGGGGTGCGTTCAAGTATCCATTCGACGTCGTCGATGAAGCCCATGCGCAACATTTCGTCAGCTTCGTCGAGCACCATGGTTTTCAGGTGGTCGAGGTTGAGCGTTTTGCGCTCGATATGGTCCATGACGCGACCCGGGGTGCCGACAACGATATGGGCGCCGCGCGACAATTGCTTGAGCTGGATAGTGTAGCTCTGGCCACCGTAGATCGGCAGCACGTGGAAGCCTGGAAGATTCTTGGCGTAGCTTTGCAGCGCCTCGGCAACCTGGATCGCCAGTTCGCGCGTCGGGGTAAGCACCAGCGCCTGCGGCTTGGTTAGTTTGACGTCGATCTGTTCCATCAGGGGCAGGGCGAAGGCAGCGGTTTTGCCGGTGCCGGTTTGCGCCTGACCGATCAGGTCACGACCTTGAAGCAGGATGGGGATACACTCGGCCTGGATCGGCGACGGGGTTTCGTAGCCGATATCAGTCAAGGTTTTAAGAAGTGATGCGCTTAAGCCGAGATCGGCAAAGCTCAGAGCGTTGGTGGCCTCTGTTGATGACATGCTGTTTCCTTTCATCGTCGCTATTAGGCTTTGTTATGGCTTGCGACGGATTGGCCCGAAGGTCGGGCGGCCTGAGTTCCCCGATGCAGCCGTGCCGGGGGCGAATCAATGTGGTGAACCTGCAAACAAGAACGACGGGGGCTGCTTCGAAAGACCTGCGGGCGATGCATCAACGCATTGATATTATTAGTTTACTCTATTTTTGGCTTGCTGGATACGCTTAGTCCCGACAATTGCAATCCAGCACAGATTGTCCTATTCTTTATAACTAAAGATATAGATGGTTTTGATATTGCTGATCAAAACCCACGGGAGAGCATCATTACTTCGAGTTTTGGCTTTATTGACCGACTGAAGCGTCGTTTCCATCGCTCTATTCGCTTGCGCCTTAGCTTGCTTGCGCTGACGCCTGTGCTTGTTTTTCCCCTGCTCGCGATGGTTATGCTGGTACTTGGCAATCGTTATTTCGAGCAGATCATGCAGCACAAAGCCGCCTCTGATCTGGCTATCGGACAAAACTATTTGCAGTATTTGCAAACAAATGTTGCGGTCGACGTCAAAAGTCTCGCCGATTCTTCACGCATCCAGCGCTTGTTGAATGGCACGGCAACCGATGTGGCGCTGGAGGAGGTATTGGCTTCGCGTCAGGCCAATATTGGCCTGGATTTTCTGGCGGTGCTTGATCTTGATGGGCGGGTCATTGCCGCAAGTGAGGTTTTGAAGCGCGGTACGCCGTATGTACATTTATCGGTTGTAGCCCAAGCGCGCCGTGGTGAAAGCGCTGTTGATGGGCTTGAAGTGCTTGCGGCGGAGCAGTTGGCAGCGCTTTCGACTAGCTTGCCAGCGCGGGCTGAAATTTCCGTGCTTAAAACCGAGCATGCTGCTCCATCCGGGATGACCGAGGAGCGCCGTGGTTTGCTCGCTATTGCTGCGGTGCCGGTTAAAGATGCCAAGGGCGCTTGCCAGGCCATCATGGTGGGTGGCCTATTGCTCAATCGTCATGATGGCTTTGTCGATTACATAGCGCGTGCCGCCTCTGCTGCCGGATTGATGCCGGTCAGCGCGCCGAGTGCTGCAACGCTCTTTCTCGGTGATTTGCGGATATCGACTAGCGTCAGGTTAGCCAGTGGGGAGCGGGCGATTGGTACTCGGGTTTCCAGTGAAGTTCGTGAGGCGGTGCTTGAACGTGGTGGGCAATGGATCAAGCGGGCATTTGTTGTAGATCAATGGGCAATGACTGCCTATGAGCCGGTAAGCGACGTCCAGGGACAGCGTATCGGGATGCTTTACAGTGGTTTTCCAGAGGCGCCGTTTTCAGCGATTCGCTGGCAATTGCTCGGTATTTTGCTGGTGATCATGGCTCTGGTTGCGGCGTTTGCTTCATGGCTTTCGTGGCGCCTGATGCGCAGTATTGTTGATCCCTTGCAACGTTTGGAAGTAGCAATGCGCTCGGTCAGTCGAGGGCAGATGGATACACGGATCGGGGCGATGCCGGGTGAAGATGAACTGGCGCGATTGGCCAATTTATTTGATCGTCTGCTCGATACCATCAGTGAGCAGACAAGCGACCTGCGTGTTTGGGCAAAAGAGCTAGACCACAAAGTGATTGAGCGTACCAGCGATCTGGAGGCAGCCAATCTGGCGCTGGCGGCAGCGCGTGATGTGGCAGAGACGGCAAATCGCTCGAAGAGTGCATTTCTCGCCAATATGAGTCACGAGATACGCACGCCAATGAATGCAATCATCGGCTTGACCCACTTGTTGCATAAAGAAGTGAGCGATCCTGCTCAGCGTGAGCGGCTGACCAAGATCAATGGTGCCGCTCAGCATCTCCTTTCCTTGATCAACGATATTCTCGATCTTTCCAAAATCGAGGCTGACAAGTTGCAATTGACATTGGCGCCGTTCCAGATTGATCAGGTCTTTGATGCCGTATTGAGCATGCTGGGGGAACGGGTGCGTCGCCAAAATCTACAGATTAAAGCCGTGATTGCGCCGGAATTGGCTGGGGTGCTTGAGGGAGATGCCTTGCGGCTCAAGCAGATTTTGCTGAATTTTGTCGGCAATGCAGTCAAATTCACCGAGCATGGCGGTATTACCCTGCGTGCAACGCTGGCCGAGTCGCACGGTGAATATGTGCTGGCCCGTTTTGAGGTGATCGACACGGGGATTGGTATTGCCCCCTCTTCCACGTCACGGCTTTTTTCTGCTTTTGAGCAAGCCGATTCTTCAACCACGCGGCGCTATGGGGGGACGGGCTTGGGGCTGGCAATCAGCAAACGCCTGGCTGTGATGATGGGGGGGGAGGTCGGGGTTGAAAGCCAGCCAGGCCAGGGTAGTACCTTCTGGTTTTCTGCACGTTTTAAACGGCTTGCCGTTTTGGCTGAGGCAATATGCCAGAGCGAACCCGAGCTTTCGGCTTCAGAAGTGGAGAAACAGGTCATTTTGCAAGGAATCGGGCGGAAAATCCTGTTGGCTGAAGATAATCCGATCAATCGCGAGGTGGCCTTGTACTTGCTGGCCGATGTCGGGCTGGCTGTCGATGTGGCAGAGGATGGTCAGCAGGCCGTCGAACTGGCTGGCCAGTGTTTTTATGACCTGATCCTGATGGATGTGCAAATGCCGATCATGGATGGTTTAGAGGCTACTCGCCGCATTCGTCATCTGCCGGGTTACGAATCAATCCCGATTCTGGCGTTGACCGCCAATGCCTTTGATGAGGATGCTGAACTATGCCGGGCGGCGGGAATGAACGCCCATATTGCCAAACCGGTAGATCCGGAGGCCTTGTTCAAGGCCTTGCAGCAATGGTTGCCACCCATTTAACGCGGTCGTGATTGCAGGTTGGCAAGTTCTTCTGCCGTAAATCCGGCGGCCAGGCGGGCACTTTCATTCATCGGCGAACTGGGCCAAGGGGCTTTGTAGTTGTTGAGCAACTGGATGAACGTTGTTTCCGCCAGCAGTCCACGCTCACTGCAAAGTTGCCGGAACCATTGATCGCCAAGACCGACATGGCCGATTTCGTCACGCAGGATAATATCGAGAAGGCGGGCTGATTCGTGGTCGCCGACCTGTTCCAGCTTGCGCTGGATGGGTGGTGTTGCATCCAGGCCGCGCGCTTCGAGCAGGCGCGGGACCAGCGCCATCCGTGCCAGTACGTCACCAGCCGTTTTTTCAGCCATCTCCCAGAGGCCGGCATGCGCCGGAAAGTCGCCGTAGTCGTGGCCTAACGCCTGCAGGCGCTCGCGCAGGATGCGAAAGTGGTAGGCCTCTTCTGCCGCAACACCAATCCAGTCCGCGTAATACTGTCTGGACATGCCGGGAAAGCGGGCGGCGTGATCCAGCGCCAAATTGATTGCAGAAAATTCGATGTGAACAATGGCGTGCAGGAGCCGGGCGCGCCCTTCCAGGGTTTGCGGGTTGCGTTGTTGAACCTTGCCGGGGGCGATGAGTTCTGGTCTTTCTGGTCGCCCGCAATTGAGTTGAGGCGAGCAGGGAATATCGATGAGCAAATGCCCGGCACTCCAGTTTTCGGCAAGTGTTACGGTCAACGCCAGTTTTTGCTCGATTTTTGTCGCTGCCAGCGCCTCGGCAAGTGCTTCAAACAGGGATGAACTCATGGTGCCGGGTTGGTATAGCGCAGATGGATGTTGTCGATTTCGGCAAGTATTTCAGTTGTTAGCGGAGTGTGTACCGCTGGCAGGGTTTCCTTGAGCTGGGCGAGTGATGAAGCGCCGATGATGGTGCTGCTGACGAACCAGCGGGAATTGACGAAGCCGAGTGCCAGTTGGGTCGGCGTCAGGTTGTGACGTTCGGCAAGTGTTACGTAGGCGGCGACGGCAGGGGCGACATTGGGTTTGGTATAACGCTGGCCAAAAGCCGGCCATTGGGTGAGACGGCCGGGGGCGGCAGGGTTGGCGTGGTATTTGCCGGTCAGGTGGCCAAAGGCGAGTGGCGAATAGGCGAGGAGGCCAACCTGTTCGCGATAGCAGGTTTCTGCCATGCCGGTTTCGAAGGTGCGCGTCATCAGGTTGTAGGCGTTTTGTGTCGAGACAATGCGCGGCAGGCCACATTCCTCGGCGAGACGAATGAACTGCATGATGCCCCACGGGTGTTCGTTGGAAACAGCAACCTGACGCACCTTGCCTTCGCGCACCAGTTCGGCCAGGGCTTCTAACTGTTCGCGGATTGGCGTTGTGGCGCGTTCATTTTTTGGATCGAACTGCCACAGGCCGAACATCGGCTGGTTACGTTCCGGCCAGTGCAGTTGGTAAATATCGATGTAGTCCGTCTGCAAACGCTTGAGCGAACCTTCGATGGCGGCGCGGATATTGGCGCGGTCGAGTGCTGGCGGGCCGTTGCGTATCCAGTCCAGGCTGCGGGCCGGGCCGGTAACTTTAGTGGCGAGAATGATCTTGTCGCGTTGCTGACGTGCCAGCCAGTTGCCGACAATGGTTTCGCTGGCGCCGCAGGTTTCCGGACGTGGCGGCACGGCGTACATCTCGGCAGTGTCGATGAAGTTGACGCCAGCATTCATTGCGAAATCGAGCTGGGCATGGGCGTCAGCTTCGGCGGTCTGTTCGCCAAATGTCATCGTGCCGAGGCAGATGTCGGGAATCTGCAGGTCGCTTTTGCCAAGAGGGCGTATGTTCATGGGTGTCTCCAAAAAAACGGGCTAAATTCAGGGTTGACCGCAAAGGACGCCATAAATCAACACATGGCGTTGCAAGATTGGGTCGAAATCGGCTGGCACAATAGCCAGCCCGTGTTCGTCAGGTGTTGCGCAATAGCTGACGACCCAGCGAGCGGCTGCGGCGTGCGCTTCATCAAAGCTGTCGAACAGGCCTTGCAGTTGAGTGGCACGCACCGGCAGAAAATCACCACTGTTGCGGTCAAGCAAGGTGTCTGTATCCAGCCGCTGTACTGCATAACCTGCTGCCGCGCGGGGCAGGGGAAGGTCAGTCAGGTCAAAGCGGTCGCCGAAAGCATCGGCGGGGAATTCAAAGAGGGTCATATCCCGCATTTTAGCGTTAAGCGATGAACGAAAAGCCGGCAGGTAGTAGAATGCTGGCTGTCACAATAACTACACGGAACTGTCATGTTCAGTCGGTTGATGCCCAAAGAGGGTAAGTATTTTGATCTGTTTAATGCACATGGTGCGCTGATTGTTCAGGGGGGCGCAGCGCTGACAGCACTGATTGGTGCGCTGGTCGATGATCCAAAGAATGCCGCCATTCATGCGGACCTGATTGACGACATTGAGCGCAAGGCCGATGCGATCACGCATGACACCCTGGCGCAGCTGCATACTTCATTTATTACGCCGTTCGACCGTGACGAAATTCATCAGCTGATCAACAGCATGGATGACATCCTCGATGTTATTCAGGATGTCGCCGAGTCGATGTCGCTCTACGATATTCAACGCGTACCGTCTGACGCCAAGATGCTGGCGGATGTCACCGAAAAAAGCTGCATTCTGGTCAATAAAACCGTCAATCTGCTGCATAACATGGATAACGGCCCGACCATTCTCAAGCATTGCCACGAAATCGACGAGCTTGAATCGGAAGCGGATCGCATGCTGCGCGAAGCGATGTCCAAGGTTTTCCGCGAGGAGCCGGATGTGCGCCAGGTGATCAAGCTCAAGGAAATGTACGAATTGCTGGAGTCGGTCACTGACCGTTGCAAGGACGTGGCCGGGACGGTTGAAGCCATCGTTCTCGAAAACTCCTGAGCGGGGTTTTCGCCATGGAAAATCTCACCATGAGCTTTGGGGTGATCGCTACCCTGGTTGCCGTTGCACTGCTGTTTGATTTCATGAACGGCTTTCACGATGCGGCCAATTCGATTGCCACCATTGTTTCAACACGCGTTCTCAAGCCTTTTCAGGCCGTCATCTGGGCGGCAGCCTTCAATTTTCTGGCTTATTTCCTGTTCCACCTGTCGGTTGCGAAAACCATCGGCAAAGGGACGGTTGATCCGTCCATCGTTGATCATTACATCATTTTCGGTGCGCTGATCGGGGCGATTGTCTGGAACATCATCACCTGGTACTACGGCATTCCCTCGTCGTCATCGCATGCGCTGATTGGTGGCCTGGTCGGCGCAACGCTGGCCAAGGTCGGTTTTAGCGGCCTGATCATGGGCGGCGTTTTGAAAATCATTGCCTTCATTTTTATCGCGCCGCTGCTTGGCTTTGTTATTGGTGGCACGATCATGGTGATTGTTTCCTGGATTTGCCGGAAGATGCCGGCGCGTCGGGTGGACAAGTATTTTCGTCGTCTGCAATTGCTCTCTGCTGCTGCCTACAGTCTGGGCCACGGTGGCAACGATGCGCAGAAAACGGTCGGTATCATCTGGATGCTGTTGGTCGCAGCCGGTGTTTCCCAGGCTGCCGATGCTGCGCCACCGAGTTGGGTGGTGCTTTCCTGCTATTCGGCAATGGGCATCGGTACCATGTTTGGTGGTTGGCGAATTGTCAAAACCATGGGCAACCGGATTACCAAACTGAATCAGGCACGTGGTTTCAGTGCCAATAGCGGCGGTGCAATTACCCTGTTCATGGCAACCGCACTGGGTATCCCGGTGTCGACAACGCACACGATTACCGGCGCCATCGCCGGTGTCGGTTCAACCCGTGGTGCCCGGCGCGTGCGCTGGGGTGTGGCGGGGGGTATTGTATGGGCATGGATTCTCACCATCCCGTGCAGCGCCGCCATGGCCGCTCTGGCCTGGCATGTCGGTCGCTGGATTCTTTAGGCTAGACTGCAATGATGCTGGTCAGGCCGGAATGTCCGGCACCAGCATCTCTTCCAGCAAAATAATTTTGTCCTTTAACGCAAGCTTGCGTTTTTTCAGACGGCGAACGAGCAGGTCATCTGGCGGCGGGTTCTCGGTCAAATGGGCAATGACCTGATCAAGATCACGGTGCTCAATATGCAATTCATTGATTTGCGCTTGCAGATTGGCAATTTCATCTTCATTTAGTGTGGCGTTGACCATTTAAGGCTCCGGTTGTGACGCAAGGTTTTTGCTAGAATAACTCGAACAACTATCAAGGAGGAGAGCCGAATGCAACATCAAGTGATCGTGTCCTTTGGTAAGGATCAGGAATTCGATTTCAAGCTCGGCAGTATTGAATCAGGCGGTCTCGCAGCGGAACAGGCACGCATGTGGTTCGGTCGTGAATTTGAGGCGCTGGAGTGCGATGTGGCGACACCGACTGGCAAGATTCTGGCAGTTGATCGTATTCTCAGTGTCGCCAAATACGCCGGCGAAGCTCGCTTCCGTGAACAGCCGGAATGGGCGCAGCAGTTTGTCCGCCATACGGTAGCGATACTTGGCCGCGACCTGATCCGTGTCGATGTGGTGAACTACAGTATCGGTTATTGATGAACAAGGCATTTGTCCGGGAAAGCGACGGCGATGATGAAGAAGAGTTGCCTCCCGGCTTGCAAATACCCGCTGGCGCACCCAACTACATCACACCGGCTGGACACGCCCGGTTAAAGGATGAGCTGGAGGAATTGATCAAGCGGGAACGGCCGCATGTGGTTGAGGTGGTTGCTTGGGCGGCATCGAATGGAGATCGCTCGGAGAATGGCGATTACATTTACGGCAAGCGTCGTTTGCGCGAGATTGACCGGCGGATACGCTTTTTGACCAAGCGTCTTGATAACGCCGAAGTTGTTGATCCGCTGCGACAGGGCGACAATGATCAGGTGTTTTTTGGCGCACGAGTGACGATTGCCGATGCCGATGGCGTCGAGAATGTTTATACGATTGTGGGTATTGATGAAATGGATGTCAGTCGCGGGCGGATCAGCTGGATCTCACCGCTGGCCCGGGCGCTGATCAAGTCCCGGGAGGGCGACAGCATCCGTTTCCAAAGCCCGATGGGCATCCGCGAGATCGATATTGTTGCGGTTGAATACGTAAGTATTGATTAACACCTAGCCTTTTACCAGGGAAGCACGATGGCTGATCCACTTATACTGATCAAGGCAATTCGTAGCGGCAAGCTGGCTGAAGTCAGGGCTATGCTTGATTCCGGCGCTTCGGTCGAGCTTGAGGATGGTGTTGGCGATCCCGGTATGCCAATGGGTGTTGCCTGTTTCATGGGTTTTGCCGATATTGTCCGTGAATTGGCTGCGCGTGGTGCCAAGGTTAATCTGCCTGACAATAGTGTTTCGATCTCGCCGCTCAATATGGCGATTCGTGGTGGCCGGGTTGAGGTGGTCCGCGCGCTGGTCGAGCTTGGGGCAGATGTACCCGAAGGGATGAAAACAGGCCTTTCAGAACACGATCTCATGCTGGCACAGTTGAAAGCGCATCGCGACGGCAAAATTTCGTCGAAGGCAGCGGAAGCATTGGGTACAGCGCCAGATTTCGAAGAAATTGAGGTTTTGAGTTGTTCCGGTACAGACACCCAGGTGCTGAATGAAGAAATGTTGCGTGCCGCACGCGATATGCGCTGAATGATTCGTCGTCCCCTCTTGAATTCCTGAGAGCTGACCCCAACTCCCGTCATACCTATTTGGTTTGATTGGGAGTTAAAGCATGTCCGAGTCTGCAACCGCGAACG
>ERZ724524.426-NODE-426-length-27136-cov-9.461172_pt1 | contig 27136 bp, 21 predicted proteins | sample MGYA00376057_ERZ724524 | MGnify/ENA primary metagenome ERZ724524 (study PRJEB28724, sample SAMN07190888) | wastewater metagenome | isolation source: influent of sewage treatment plant in Hong Hong | place: USA: Christiansburg, Virginia | collected 2016-03-01 ...
TTGCGGCCAGTTCGACGATGGCCGGGGTCAGGCCGTAGCCGTATTCGAAGCGGTTCGGCACCAGGTAGCCCACGTCGGCGCCAAAGGCGCGCAGGGCGCGGATGCCCACTGCGCAGGCGGTGGCGCCGTCGCAGTCGTAGTCGGCCACGATGATCATCCGCGCGCCGGCTTCGATGGCGTCGGCGAGAATTTCGGCGGCTTCGCGCACGCCTTTGAGCTGGGTCGGGGGCAGCAGGGCCTTCAGGCTGTAGTCGAGTTCTTCCCGGTTTTCGATACCGCGGGCAGCGTAGATGCGGGCGAGGAGCGGATGCGTGCCGGCTTCAAGCAGGCGCGTGACGGCTCGGATGGGTACCGGACGGGGCAGGATGCGGGTCATGGGTTTTGCGGATTCGGTGCTGGCGCGCTGGCGAGCAGGGTGTCGAGGGGCCGGGGCTTGCGCCAGAATTTCCACATGCCCGAGGCAGACACCTCGATGTGCAGGAAATGCTTGTCGCCGGGGGCGCTGATGCGCAGGGTGCGGATTTTCTTGGCCTTCAGGGCCGCCAGCAGCGGGGCGAACCAGTCGGCGTCGAGCTGTTCGACGGCGGCCAGCCAGGCGGCGCTGTCCATGTGCAGGGCCGGGCGCTGAAGGCTGTCGACGATGGCCAGTGTTGTGCCGGGCTGCTCCCGGTAACGGTCGGCAGCCTGTACCTCGATGCCGGCGTGGCGGGCCAGGCCGCGGGCGAAGGGCTGGTCTGCCTGGATGTGGCTGGCCGGCGCGTGGGCAGGCGCATCCCGGGGGCCGGCGCCCCACAGCCATACGCCGTTGATGGTGCGCTGGCCGGCTTCTTGGCGGGCGGCATTCACCGGGTGGTTGTAGAGCCACACCTCAAGTTCGTTGGAGAGGCGCGCCCAGCGGGCGACCTCGTCGCCTTCGGGCATGAACAACTGCACCGGGCGTCCGCTGACGTCGGCAATCGGATGGAAAAAGGGCTTCGGTTCGTCGGGCAGGGCGACGTACCAACGATCGGCTGTCGGCGCTTCAAAGCGGCCGATGTCGGCGAAGGTCTCGTTGATGCCGGTCATCAGAATGTCGGCTTCCGCGCGGGTGATGGCGAGGCTGCTGGCATCGGCGAGGAGCAGGCGGTCGCGGGAGAAGTGCAGGTGCACCGGGTCGCAGCACAGCCAGTGGACGTCTTTTGGCGTGTTGGTGGCTTCGCCGAGACGACGCAGGTGGGCATAGGGCGTATGGCCCCCGTTCAGTCCGAACTCCCCGGCCAGCCAGGTTTCGAGGGCCACAGCGGGACGCCAGGCGTGGCTGGCATGGCCGAGCAGGACCGGAAGTGCTGTCAGGGGGGGCGACGCGGGCAACTTGCCGAAGGCCGCAGTGGGCCAGGCCAGGCCGGGAACAACGAGGTGAAACTGCATGAATGTGCCGGGTAAACAGGTGCGGGATGCCAGGAGCGGAATACCAGCGGCGAGTCTAGCATGCACCCGGCGGAGGGCTGTTCAGGTCAGGGCGTTTCGGTGATCTCCTGCAGTGCCGAGCCAAAGCTGGTGGAGCACAGGAGGAACTGGCTCGGGCCGAGGTTGCGGGTTTCGCTGCGCGTGCAGGTGGGGCTGTTGTCGCCTCCGAGGATTTCCAGCGGCAGGTCGCGCAGGGTGCGTGCGTCGGCCGGGGCGGCGGCAAAGGCTCCAGCACGACTCAGGCCAGCGCGGAAAAAATTGCGCGGGCCGTCGGTAACCAGGAACAGCAGGGTGGCTTTGCTTTGGCTGGCGTGGGGGGCCGGGCGGGTCTGATTGTCCTGGGCGGGTAGGGTGACGGTGAGCGTGCGCTCGATGCGACCGAGGGGGTCGATCTGGTTGGGATACAGCAGGGTGAAGCCGTCGTTGCTGGCCGCCACAACGTGAAGGTAGCCGGGCTGGCTGCTGGTGAGGGTGAAGCGCATCGGCTCGCCTCCTGCACGGTAGTTCGTCCGCAGACCATTCACGCTGATCTGGCGCCGCTCGTCCCGCTGGGCATGCAGGGCCGTGAGCAGTGCGTGAGGGCTGATCGCGTCGCCACGTGGCATCACCGGGGCCGGGATCAGGTTGCCGTTGCCGGCGAGGGTGACAAGCGGGCGAGCGCCGGGATGGTTGGCGAGCGTTGTCCGGGTGCAGTCGACGAGTTCCCTGCCGGTGGGCATGCCGGCTGCTGCGCTGAGTGTGGCGCGGCCATCAAGGCAGGCGAGGAGAGCCTGGGTGAAAAGTCCGCCCTGGCTGTTGGCCGGGGTGGTGGACGCTTCCTGTGTGGCGCCAAGATAGAGGATGTTTCGGCTCTTGCCTTCGTTCAGGCTGTGCGTGACGGTGTCTTCGGATGCCTGGCAAGCGCCGGCGCCGGCTCGGGTGTCGATCAGGAGCACCAGCTTGTCAGCCCTGTGGGCAAGGCTGCGCACATGGGCGGCAAGTTCCGTGGCGGTGAGCACGTCCTTGCTGGTGGGGAGCGTGAATCCGGTGCTGCAGCGGCCGGCTTCACGCAGGCGGGTGCTGTTACCGGATACATGGATGAAGGCACGATCCCTGTCTCCCATCCGGGCATCCAGATCGACCAGGGCTTTGCGCAGCCCATCCAGGGTGAGCTCGGCCTGGGCCGGTTGACGGATGTTGGCGTCCGGGACTCCCATCAGACGGGCGATGGCGGCGGCGTGAGTGGCGTCCTGCCGGCTGGCGGGGGCGGCGCTGCCGAGTGACAGGAGCAGGGCGTGGTTGCTGGCGCGGGGGGCGGTGCGGGGCACTGGCGGCAGGTCGGTGCCGACGGGCTGGCGGGTTGGGCTGGCGAAGGCATTCTGTGGCGGGGCGTCCATGCTCAGGCTTTGTTCGCGCACCCAGCCGCGTCGATTGCCATCCGCTTCGACCTGGACCCAGTCTCGCCGGGTTTCGAGCACACGAACAGTGGTGCGGCGGTGCAGCTCCATGATGCTCCATGAACTGCTGCCGGGTTGTTCCCGCAGTTTCTCGGGCTGGGTGACGGTGGCTGTGCCTGCCGCCGTTACGACTGCGCTTGCCAGCAGGAACACTGCCGGAAAAAGCCGGTATGTCATGGCGTTTCTGTTCATGGTGTCGGATATTTTCTAATATGCAGGTTTTGGACAGGGTTGTTCGTTAAGGATCTCTTGGTATTGAATGATCCCATTCTTCCGTTTTTCCCAAACTAGTTGGTGAGCACCATGAAAAAGACGAATGTACGTGCAGTTGTAGCGCTGATCACGTCGGCTGCGTTGGTATTGTCGGGCTGCGCAACACCCGGGCAAGGGGGTGTCGGCGCTCCGGTTGCCGGCGGACAGGTGGGCTGCGGCCTGCAGGCCACCACCCAGACAAACAATACGCTTTCCGGCGCGGCGATCGGCGCCGGTGTGGGTGCGTTAGTGGGTGCGGCCGCCGGACGTGGCCACGTCAAGAACGTTGCTGCGGGTGCTGCTGTTGGCGGGCTGGTGGGGGCGGGCGTCGGTGCCTATATGGATCAGCAGCAGGAAGTGCTCAAGCGCGATCTCGCCGGCTCGGGCATCAATATGGCCCGTTCCGGTGATGTGATCATCCTGACGTTGCCTGAGGGCATTCTGTTTGCGTCAGGCAAGTCTGCCCTGTCGGCACAGGCCAGGCAGGGCCTTGACCGACTGGTCAACCCGCTCGTCAAGTTCGACAAGACCGCGGTGACGGTGTGCGGGCACACGGATAACGTGGGCGCGCGCGACTTGAACGTCAAGTTGTCGGCTGACCGGGCCCGTGCGGTGTCGGACTACCTGGCTCAGAAGGGCGTGCCGGCATCGCGCCTGTCGGCCATCGGCATGGCCGACGACCAGAGCATCGGCGACAACAAGACCCAGGCAGGGCGCGCGACGAACCGTCGGGTTGAGGTTGTCCTGCGGCCGATCCAGGGCTAGGTCGTCGTTTTCGCTTACAGAATTGGGACTCCGGCGGGATACCCAGCCCCGGCCTTCTCCGGCACAATGCGCGGCTGCGCCGGGTCCCGGCGTTTCCGGTTTTCCTGCTGATGTCCTATGAATTTCTGGTCGGCCTGCGCTATACCCGCTCCAAGCGGCGTGCGCAGGGCCGTAATCGCTTCATTTCCTTCATCTCCCTGGTGTCCATGCTCGGCATTGCGCTGGGGGTGGCGGCGCTGATCGTCGTGCTGTCCGTGATGAACGGCTTCCAGCGTGAATTGCGTACGCGCATTCTCGGGGTCGCTTCGCATGTGCAGGTGAGCGGCTTCGACGGCGAGCTGGGCAACTGGCAGCGGGTTGCCGACGACGCTGCCAAGCATCCGCGGGTCAAGGCGGTGGCGCCCTTCGTGCAGGCCCAGGGCATGTTGTCCTTTGATCAGACCGTGCGCGGCACGCTGATCCGCGGGGTGCTGCCGGATGCTGAAGACAAGGTGGCGGATTTTTCGCAGCACATGCGCGCCGGCAAGCTGGAGGATCTGCAGGCTGGCGGTTTCGGTGTCGTGCTGGGCGCCGATCTGGCGCGGGCCTTGCGGGTGTCGATGGGCGAAAAGGTGACCTTGATCGCCCCTCAGGGCCTGGTGACGCCGGCGGCGATCCTGCCGCGGCTCAAGCAGTTCCGGGTGGTGGGGATCTTCGAGGTGGGAATGTTCGAGTATGACTCCAGCCTGGCCCTGATCCATTTGCAGGACGCCCAGACCCTGTACCGCATGGAGGACCGGGTTTCGGGGGTGCGTCTCAAACTCGACGATCTCTTCGCGGCACCGCGGGTTGCCCGCGAGCTGATGCAGTACGTGGATGCGGATACGCTGATTTCCGACTGGACGCGTAGCCATGCCAACTTCTTCCGCGCCGTGCAGATCGAGAAGAACGTGATGTTCATCATCCTGCTGCTGATCGTGGCAGTGGCGGCCTTCAATATCGTGTCGACGCTGGTCATGGCGGTGCAGGATAAACAGGCGGACATCGCCATCCTGCGCACCCTTGGGGCGAGTCCTGGATCGATCATGAAAATTTTCGTGATTCAGGGGGCGCTGATCGGCTTCATCGGGCTGGCCATCGGGGTGCTTGGCGGCGTCACGCTGGCGCTGAATATCGACGTGGTGGTGCCGGCCATTGAGCGGGCCTTCGGCATTCAGTTCCTGGCCAAGGACGTGTATTACATCTCCGACCTGCCGTCCGAGCTGTTGTGGTCGGACGTGATCACGATCACTGCTGTGTCTTTCGTGTTGACCCTGGTGGCGACGCTTTATCCGAGCTGGCGGGCGTCCCGTCTCAATCCGGCGGAGGCCCTGCGTTATGAGTAATGCTGTGATGAACGGAACGGTGATCGAGTGCCGTGGCTTGTCCAAGTCCTTCCGTGAAGGGGCGGAGGCCCTTGAGGTCTTGTCCGGTGTGTCCCTGTCCGTCGCCCGGGGCGAACGGGTGGCGGTGGTGGGCACTTCGGGCTCCGGCAAGAGCACGTTGCTGCATCTGCTGGGCGGGCTGGATGTGCCCTCGGCGGGCGAGGTGAAACTGCTCGGGAAGGATTTTTCGACGATCTCGGACGCCGAGCGTGGCGCGCTGCGCAACCAGTCGCTCGGTTTCGTCTATCAGTTTCACCACTTGCTGGCGGAATTCTCGGCCCTTGAAAACGTGGCCATGCCCCTTTTCGTGCGGCGCATGAAGAAGGACGAGGCCCTGGCCCGGGCTGCCGAGACGCTTGCCGCAGTCGGTCTGGGGCACCGGCTGGACCATACGCCGGGCGAGCTTTCCGGTGGCGAGCGCCAGCGGGCGGCCATCGCCCGGGCGCTGGTCACCCGGCCGGCCTGCGTGCTGGCCGATGAACCCACCGGCAACCTGGATCGTCATACCGCCGAGAAGGTCTTTGCCCTCATGCTGGAGCTGGCGGAGGAGCAGGGAACCAGTTTTGTGATCGTGACGCACGATCTGCAACTGGCTGCCCGGGCCAGCCGGATACTTCATTTGAGGGACGGAATTCTGGATCAGGAGCATTGATCCAGAACAGAAAGTGCCTTGTTTATAAGGTGCTTATGCATGCTGCCGGGCAATCAGGCTGTCTCAAGTTCACCGGCAGGCAAGCCGATAAGGGCTGACACGTGGCGTAGATAAACGACCCAGCCCTTGTCGGAGAAATCATGAAAGTCCTGTTCGCCCCGGCCGTTGCGATGCTTAACCGCATGCGTTATCCGGCCAAGTTTATGCTCCTCGGCCTGATCGCTTTCCTGGTGATCGGTTTTCTCCTTGTCCAGCTGACCCTCTCGCTGCGTTCCAGCATCATTTTCGCAGAGAAGGAACTCGACTCCATCCAGAGGGTGCCAACGCTCCTGAAGGTGATCGAACTTGCCCAGCAGCACCGGGGCCTGTCTTCCGGGGTGCTGAACGGCAACGAGGAGTTGCGTCCCCGGCTGCAGAAGAAAACCGAAGAACTGGTTGCGGCGATGAAGGTGGCAGACGAAATCCTGACCACCGGTGCCACGCCGTCGGCGAAGAAGCGCTGGAACGAGGTGGATGCCGGCTGGGAGGCGCTGCGCTCCGGCGGCCTGGGCATGAAGCCGCGCGACAATCTTGTCGCCCACACGGCGCTTATCCGCAAGGCCACTTTGGCCCTGCACGATTTGGGGGATGACGGCAACCTCACTCTCGATCCGTCCGCCGACACTTATTACCTGATCGACAACACGGTGCGCCGGGTGCCGGATGTGTCCGAGCGTCTCGGCCGTCTGCGGGCCATGGGAACGGGCGCCCTGGCCGCCAAGGCCGTCGATGATCAGCGCCGTTTCGACATCAGCTCCCAGCTCGGTGAGCTGAACATGGCGGTGACCGATCTCAACGAGAACTTCGACCGTGCCGCCATTGCGAATCCCCGGGTCGGGGCATCCCTCGACAAGCTCGGCAAGGAGTTCAACGCGGGGACTTCGAAGGTCGTTGAGGTGCTCCAGGAGCATGTCCTGAAAGGTGATTTCGAGATGGCCCCACCGGTCTATTTCGATATGGTCACCCAGACCATCAGCATGGTTTTCAGCAAGACGTATCAGGAGCTCATTCCCGAAACGACGCGTCTGCTCGACACCAGGCTGTCCGGTTTGAAGCAGGCGTTCACCCTGGCTGCGGTGCTCACCGGAGTCGCCCTGCTACTGCTGCTGTACTTGTCCGTTGCCTTCTGCCTGGCGGTGATGCAGTCCGTCAATGAACTGCGTGCCGGGGCACGGGAGCTGGCCGCCGGCAATTTGCGTTCGCGCATCGATTTTTCTGCCCAGGATGAACTCCGCAAGGTGGCCGATCAGTTCAATGAAATGGCCCAGTCCTTTGCCGATGTGATCGGCAAGGTGCAAAACGGGGCCAATGGTGTGGCCAGTTCGGCGGTTTCACTCGCCAGTGCCGCATCCCAGGTGTCGAATGGGTCCGATCAGCAGAGCGCGGCGGCGTCGAACATGGCGGCGGCGGTCGAGGAAATGACCGTTGGCATCGAGGAAATTGCCAGCAGTGCGTCCTCCGCCGAGGGCATTTCGTCCGAGTCCGGCAAGTTGTCGGCCGAGGGGGCGGCGGTCGTCGAACAGACCGTGGTGGAGATGGAGCGCATTGCCGGTTCGGTGCGCGAGTCAGCAGCGGTGATCCAGGATCTGGGTGATCAGTCGGCGCGCATTTCGACCATCGTGAATTCCATCAAGGAGATTGCCGACCAGACCAACCTGCTGGCTCTCAACGCAGCCATCGAGGCGGCCCGGGCGGGTGAGACCGGGCGGGGCTTTGCGGTGGTGGCCGACGAGGTGCGCAAACTGGCAGAAAGAACCGCCAAGGCTACCGACGAGATTACCGGCATGGTGGCGTCCATCCAGAAGGGGACGAGCCGTGCGGTGGATACCATGCATGATGGGGTGACGCGGGTCCAGGAGGGGGTGGTGCTGGCCGGCAAGGCCGGTGCCTCCATGGATCAGATCCGGGCAGGAGCCAGCCAGGTCGTCAACGCCGTCACCGATATTTCTGCCGCCTTGCGCGAACAGGGGGCGGCGAGCACGGATATTGCCCGCAATGTCGAGCACATCGCCCGCATGGCCGAGCAGAACTCGGCGGCGGTCAGGGATACGGCAGATACCGCCCATCGCCTTGAGAGCCTGGCCCAGCAATTGAGGGCAGAAGTCGCCCATTTCCGTATCTGACAGTCAAACCGGAAGCTCAGGCTTCCGGTTTTTGCTTCCTGGTTTGCTGGAGTTGCCATGAATATCATTTTTGTCCCGGCCATAGGGCTGCTCAACAAGATGCGCTACCCGGCCAAGTTCGGCCTTGTGGGGGCGATCTCCTTTCTGATCATGCTGGCCTTGCTCGTCCAGTTGGCGGGCTCTCTCAAAACCAGTCTCACGACGACCGAAAACGAGCTTGATGCGATCAATCGCGTCCCGAAAGTCCTGTCGGTGATCCAGCTTACCCAGCAGCATCGCGGGCTGTCATCCGCGGTATTGAGCGGCAACGAGGCGATGGGGCCGGCCCTGTCGAAGAAAAGTGAAGAGCTGGTCGCCGCGATGAAGCAGGCCGATGAAGCTCTCTCGGTGCTGGTCGAGGCCGATCATCGCCAGCGCTGGCAGGAGACCAAGGGCGCCTGGGAGGCCCTGCGTTCCGGGGGTTCCGGAATGAAGGCGGCAGACAATATCGCGGCGCATACGCGACTCATCGCCCAGCAGACGGTCGTTCTGCACGATCTGGGCGATGCCGGGGAGCTGGCCCTTGATCCTTCCCCCGATTCCTATTATTTGCTCGACAACATCGTTCGCCGTATTCCCACTGTGGCGGAACGCCTCGGGCGGCTTCGTGCCCTCGGCACCGGCGCGCTGGCCGCCAAGGCGATGGACGAGCAGCGCCGCTTCGACATCAGCGCCCAGATGGGCGATCTGCACACGGCGATGGCCGACATCAAGGAAAACTTTTCCCGTTCGGCTGCGCTGGATCCGCGCCTCAAGCCGTCGCTTGACAGGCTTACGGGCGAACTGGAAGTGGAAACCGGCAAGATCGTCGATCAACTGCGCAACCATGTCCTCAAGGATGATTTCGAGATGCCTTCGGAGGCTTACCTGGCGATGACGACCCGCGTTATCGACATGGTTTATGCCCGGACCTTTTCCGAGATCCTTCCCGAAACCGAAAGGCTGCTGGCGGAACGGGCCAGGGTGCTCAAGCAGCGTTTTCTGACCAATATCGTCGTGGCGGTTGGCGTCATGCTGGTGCTGGTTTACATCGGAATCGGCATGTACCTCTCGGTGCTTGGGTCGGTCAGGGAGTTGCGTGAAGGTGCGGCCGGCCTGGCTTCGGGCAATCTGGGTACGCGCATCCGTTTCAGCGCATCGGACGAACTGAAGGAGGTGGCCAATCAGTTCAACGAGATGGCCCAGTCTTTCTCCGATGTGATCCGCCGCGTGCAGAGCAGTGCGCATGACGTGTCGCGCTCGGCCATCTCCCTGGCTGAGTCGGCCGCCGAAGTGTCGCGGGGTTCGGAAGCCCAGAGCGAAGCAGCATCGAGCATGGCGGCGGCGGTAGAGGAAATGACGGTCGGCGTGGACGAAATTGCGAACAGCGCGGCCGCGGCGGAGGGCGCTTCCTCCGAGTCGGGGCGGCTGTCGGCCGACGGGGGGAGCGTGGTGGCGCAGACCGTGTCGGAAATGAAGCTCATCGCCGGGACGGTCAATGAAGCGGCCAGGGTGATTCGGGAGCTGGGCGAACAATCGTCGCACATCTCGATGATGGTCAATTCGATCAAGGAAATTGCCGATCAGACGAACCTGCTGGCGCTTAATGCCGCCATCGAAGCTGCGCGGGCCGGCGAGACCGGTCGGGGTTTTGCGGTGGTAGCCGATGAGGTGCGCAAGCTGGCGGAACGTACCGGCAAGGCCACCGACGAGATCACCAGCATGGTGGCGTCAATTCAGGGGGGGACGACACGGGCCGTCGGGACGATGGAGGATGGTGTGAAGCGGGTCGAGAGCGGTGTACTGCTGGCGACCCGGGCCGGATCGTCCATGGAGTTGTTGAGCAGGGGCGCTGGCGATGTGGCGCTGGCGGTGGCGGATATTTCGTCTGCCTTGCGCGAACAGGGGGCGGCGAGCACCGAGATTGCCCGTAGTGTCGAACACATTGCCCAGATGGCCGAACGCAATTCGGCGGCCGTGCGGGATACGGCCGGCACGGCCCGGGAGTTGCAGACGTTGGCCCATCAGCTCCAGGGCGAAGTGGAGCGCTTCCGCATCTGAACCTTTGTTACTCGGGCAGGAGCGCGCCTTCGAGCTCCTGCCGTCCGAGGGGCGAGGCCATGGCGATCACGTGCTGGCCAGGTTCGAGCATGAATTCCTTCGGCGGGTTGAAAACGAAGTCGCCGCCCCGGCGCACTGCCAGCATCACGTAGTTTGGGCTGCGCAGGCACAGGGTCTCCAGCGCCCGGGGTTCGAAACGTAGCGGCACCAGCACTTCCTCCAGACGCAGCTTGTGTTCCGAGCGCAGCATTTCGTCCAGAAACGACACCACGTGCGGCCGGATCATGCTGGAGGCGATGCGCATGCCGCCGGTGAAATCAGGCGAAATCACGCTGTCGGCGCCAGCCTTGCGCAGCTTTTCCGTGTTGCGCACCTCATGGCAGCGGGCCACGATACGGATGTTCGGGTTGAGCTGCTTGGCGGTGAAGACGATCATCAGGTTGCGGCTGTCGTCGCCGGTGACGGCGAAAACGCCATGGGCGTCCTCAATGCCGGCGGCGATCAGCAGATCGTCGTCACTGGCGTCACCATTCAGATAAACGAGGCCCGGCAGGCGTTCCCGGTGGGCTTCCATAACCGCTTCGTCGGCATCAATGGCGACGAAATGGCGGTGGGTGGTGGTCAGTTCGTTGGCCACGTTGCGTCCGACCCGGCCGAATCCACAGACGATGTAATGGCCGTGAAGCTTGCGAATCTGTTTTTCCATGCGTCGTCTCCGCAGCGAGTAATCGAGATCGCTCTCGAGAAAGAAAACCGTGAGGCTGGTGAACAGAAATGTCACCGCGCCGAAGCCGGCCAGGGCAATCAGGCCGGCAAACAGCCGCTCAGCAAAGCCGTCGATCTGCACCACCTCGCCGTAGCCGACGGTGGTGATGGTGATGATGGTCATGTAGAAAGCGTCGGAAAAGTCAGCCTTGTCGCCGCCGGCCATGTAGAAGCCGACGGTGCCGACAAGCATCAGCACGAGCAGAAAGCCGGCCGCGAAGTAAATCCGCAGCAGGATGCGCGGGAGTTGGCTGCTGCGTCCGCGGGGCGTCCCTGTCTGCCGCCTCCGCCGTCGGAGGAGGCTGCGCAGCCACGGGATGATGGTTGTGATTTTCAAGTGTGACGGGACCGGCGTTTGTTCCAGTGGTGAATCAGGTACGCCCGCCAGGCGATGCGGGTCAGCAGGTAGCCGAGCAATGACAGGCTGGCGCCGAGGAGGATGAGTCCGAGGGCGAGCGGGCGGCCGAGTTCGGCCATCCATTGGATCAGGGCTTCGATCCAGCTCCCCAGGCCTGCCGGTCCCCATTCGGGCGGTGCGGTGAAAGGTCTGCCGCCATTGCCGAGAATCCATTCCCCCATGGCGAAGGCCAGGATGTAGAGCGGCACGATGGTGAAGGGATTGGTGTACAGCGTGGTGAGCAGGGCCAGGGGCAGGTTGACCCGCAAGAGCACGCAGCAGATGGCTGCCCCCAGCATCTGAAAGGGCCCTGGAATCAGGCCGCAGAAAAAGCCGACGGCAACCGCACCGGCCGCCGAGTGCCGGTTGAGGTGCCACAGGCGCGGGTGAAGCAGGGTCGAGCCGAAAGGGGCCAGCCAGCGGTTGGTGGCGAGCGACTCGTGGTCCGGCAGATGGCGCTTGAGCAATCGTCGCATGGTGTTGGCGGACTTGTCGGGTAAAGACCCGTATCTTCACGGGGATTCTAACCGAGCCCCTGCCGCTTGGTGTTTTCGGCGCTTCAGGCTAGATTTGCGTCGATGATGAATATCTGTTTGGTATTTGCTTTCGGCATTTTGTGTGCTCAGCTCGGGGCCGATCTGCCTTCGCCGGCTGCCCGCGGTGCCGCCGTCGTGCTGATTCCAGGTGGCGGGTTGCTGGCGTGGCTGGCCAGTCGTCGATCAGGGGGCTGGTGGCGCAGCCTGCAGGTCATCCTCGTGAGCCTTGCTGCGCTGGCCGCGGGCTGGAGTTTCGCTGCCTGGCGGGCTGAGGTCCGGTTGGCGGAGGTGCTGGCTGCCGAATGGGAGGGACGCGATGTGGTCGTGACGGGCGTGGTGGCTTCCCTGCCACAGGATTTCGAGCGTGGTTTGCGCTTTGTTTTTGCGGTGGAGCAGAGTGCGGCGCCGCTGCCGTCCACGATCTCGGTCGCCTGGTATCGCGGTTTTCGTGACGAGGAACTGCACGCCCTGCCGGAAATCCATGCGGGCGAGCGCTGGCGTCTCAGGGTGCGCCTCAAGCGGCCCCACGGCAACGTCAATCCCCACGGGTTCGACTATGAAGGCTGGCTGCTGGAGCAGGGTATTCGGGCCACCGGCTATGTGCGCCCGGCGGAGGGCAACACCCGTCTCGATGCTTTTGTGCCGGGGGTGATGACCGCGGTCGAGCGGACCCGCGAGAAGATTCGCGAGCGCTTTCGGCAGGCCCTGCCTGATGCGCCTTATGCGGGCGTGCTGATCGCCCTGGCGGTGGGGGATCAGCGTGCGATTGCACCGGATCTGTGGCGGGTTTTTGCGCGCACGGGCATTTCGCATCTCGTTGCCATCAGCGGCATGCATGTCACGATGTTTGCGGCCCTGTTTGCTGCTGGCGTCGGCTGGAGCTGGCGGCGCATTCCGGCACTGGCCCTGCGCTGGCCGGCCCAGCAGGCGGGCGTGGTCGCCGGTTTTGTGGCCGCTTTCGGCTACTGCCTGCTGGCGGGCTGGGGCGTGCCGGCTCAGCGTACGCTGTACATGCTCGGCTGTGTGGCACTGGCCCTTGTCTTGCGGCGGGAGACGGCGCCGGGCCGGGTCCTCGCCCTGGCGCTGGCGGTGGTGCTGCTGATCGATCCGTGGGCGGTGATGGCGGCGGGCTTCTGGCTGTCCTTCGGGGCTGTGGCCTTGTTGTTTCTGGTCAGCACGGGACGGCTGGCGTCGGAGGGGCGCCTGCGTGAAGCCCTGCGTACCCAGTGGGCGGTGACGCTTGGGTTGATTCCGGCGTTGCTGGTGCTGTTCCAGCAGTTCTCTCTGGTGTCGCCGCTGGCCAACGCGATCGCCATTCCGCTGGTCAGTTTCGTGGTCACGCCACTGGCCGTCGCTTTTGCGATTCTGCCGTTGCAGATGCTGGCCGATCTGGCCCACTGGGCCTTTGTGCTGACCATGCTGCCGGTGCACTGGCTGGCAACTTTGCCGTGGGCCAACTGGCAGCAGGCGGCACCGCCACCGGGGCTGGCTGTGCTGGCGAGCGTCGGTTGCGTCTGGGCCTTGCTGCCGCGGGGAACGCCCGCCCGCTGGGTCGGGTTGACGATGCTGGTGCCGCTTGTCTTGTGGGCCCCGGCGCGACCCGGTGAGGGTGAGGCCACCGTTACCGTCCTTGATGTGGGGCAGGGGCTCGCCGTGCATGTGCAGACGGCTGCGCATGATCTGATCTATGACACCGGTCCGGCCTTTTCGGCCGATGCCAACAGCGGCGAGCGTATCCTGCTGCCCTACCTGAGGGCCGCCGGGGTGCGCCGCCTCGATACGCTGGTGGTGACCCATCAGGACAACGATCACGCCGGTGGTGCCGAAGCCGTGCTGAGTGGCATTCCCGTGGCCGAGGTGCGTACTTCCCTCCCGCTGAATCATCCGGTGCGCCTGATTGCCGGGATGCGTGACCAGCCTTGTGTGGCCGGGCAGCACTGGGAGTGGGACCGCGTGCGCTTCACGATGCTTCATCCCGAGGCGCCAGCCAGCGGAGCGGTTCCGCGCAAGACCAACGACATGGCCTGCGTGCTGCGCGTGGAGGCGGGTGGCCAGCGCCTGCTGCTGACCTCGGATATCGAAGCTGTTTCGGAAGCCGGATTGCTGGCCCGCGAAGGGGCGAATCTGGCCAGTGATGTGCTGGTCGCGCCGCATCATGGCAGCCGGACTTCATCCACGCCGGCTTTCATCGCAGCGACTTCGCCGCGCTGGGTGATTTTTCCGGTGGGTTATCGCAACCGCTTCCGCCACCCCAATCCGGACGTATGGGCGCGCTGGTCGGCAAGCGGCTCACGGCTGCTGCGCACGGATGCGGGTGGGGCGGTCATCGTCCATCTGGGGGCTGGCGAGCCGCGTCTTGAAACCGCCCGTGCGCTGGCGCCGCGTTACTGGTACGGGCGCTGAACGGCTGCAGCCCCGGCAGATGCTATCCTTGGCCCATCCCAACCCGTGTCCCCGTCCATGAGCCTTCTTGCCGCCCTTCGCAAGTTCTTCGCCGGCGCGCCCGAGGTGCCACCCGCGCCCGCACCTGCACCGTCCCCGGCAACCGAACGTCCCCAGTTCCTGGAGCCTCGTCAGCGCAGCGTCCAGTGCGTTGGCGCCCATGGCCTGCATCGCATGGCCTACACGGAATGGGGCGATCCGAACAACGAGCGCGTGCTGATCTGCGTGCATGGCTTGACCCGCAACGGGCGTGACTTTGACGATCTGGCGCGCACCATGGCACCCCACTACCGGGTGATCTGCCCGGACGTGGTCGGGCGCGGGCGCAGCGGCTGGCTGGCGGTGAAGGACGACTACCAACTGCCGACCTACGTGGCCGACATGATCACCCTCATCGCCCGGCTGGACGTGGAAACGGTGCATTGGGTCGGCACCTCGATGGGCGGGCTGATCGGCATGCTGATCGCCAGCCTGCCCGAGAACCCGATCCGGCGCCTGGTGCTCAACGACGTGGGGCCGGTGGTGACCGCCAGTTCGATCCGGCGTATCGGGCAGTACGTGGGAACGGCGCCGGTGTTTCCGAGCTACGACGCGGCCGAGGCCTACATCCGCGAGGTGAGCGCGCCCTTCGGGCACCTTAGCGCCGCCCAGTGGCGGCATCTCTCCGAAACGTCGGTGAAGCAGGTGGATGGCGGCTGGGCCATGCGCTACGACCCCGGCATCGGTGAGCCCTTCCGCAAGACGCCGATTCTGATGGATGTGGATTTGTGGTCGATCTACAACGCGATCAGCTGTCCGGCGCTGGTGCTGCGTGGCGCGGATTCCGACCTGCTGTTGCGGGAAACCGCTGAAAAAATGACGATCAGCGGGCCGAAGGCGAGGCTCGTCGAAATACCGGACGTCGGCCATGCGCCAACGCTGATGGAGCCAGCCCAGATTGCGCCAATCCACGACTTTCTGCTGGAGGGACGCTGATGCAGGGCGTGTGGCTGACCGCCTTCAGCGCGGTCGACTGGATGGCCTTTGCGTGGTTCATCGCCTGCTGGGCGGGGTATGGCTGGATTGTCGAACATGGCCCCGACGGCCGCATGCGCGGTCTGCTCGGTGTGAGCCACTGGTATCGCCTGGAATGGGGACGGCAGATGCTGCGCCGGGATGTGCGGGTGGCGGATTCGGGCCTGGTCGGCAACCTGATGCAGAACGTGTCCTTCTACGCCAACACCACGATCTACGTGATCGCCGGCTTGCTGGCACTGCTCGGCACGATGGACAAGCTGATCGACGCGGCATCGGATCTGCCCTTTGCCCGCGCGGTCTCCCGCGAGGTGTGGGAGGTCAAGCTGCTGCTCTTGCTGATGGTGTTCGTGGTGGCCTACTTCAAGTTCACCTGGTCGCTGCGCCAGTTCAACATGCTGTCGATCCTGATTGGTGCCGCGCCGCCGCCGGGGGAGGGCACCGAGGAGGATGCCCAGCGTTTCGCCAAGGTGAATTCCCTGGCTGGCGACGAGTTCAACCGCGGCATCCGGGCCTATTACTTCGGTCTTGCCGCGGTCTTCTGGTTCGTGCAGCCGTGGCTTTTCGTGGCGGTGACTACCTTGATCGTGCTGGTGTTGTATCGGCGCGACTTCCTGTCCCACACCTACGGAGCGATGAAGCGCTGATCAGCTTTCCGGCTTGAGCTTCACCGATACGGAGTTGATGCAGTACCGCAGTCCGGTGGGGGCCGGGCCGTCTTCAAAGACGTGGCCCAGGTGGGCACCGCAGTTTTTGCAGACGACTTCGGTGCGCACCATGAAATGGCTGCGGTCCTCCACTTCTTCGACGTTCTCGGGGGCGGCGGCACTGTGAAAGCTCGGCCAGCCGCAGCCCGAGTCGAACTTGTGTTCCGATGAAAACAGCTCGGTGCCGCAGCAGGTGCAGGTGTACTGGCCGGCCTCGTGGCAATCCCAGTAGCGGCCGGTAAAGGCTCGCTCGGTGCCCTTCTGGCGCGTCACCACGTATTCCTCGGGGGACAGTTCGGCACGCCATTCAGCGTCGGTCTTTTCGATATTGCGGGTCATGGAGGTCTCCGGTTGGGGGCTCCGGATGGAGGCCGAGAAGGGCGGGAAGGTTCCCGCCCGGCTGGCTCAGTGGAGGTGCTTGGGCATCTGCTCGGCCTGCTCTTCCGGCAGTTCGGCATGCACCGCTTCGCCTTCCGGCGACGGGTACATGGGCGCGCCACAGTCGTCGCAGTATTCCATCGGGAACTCGTTGTCGAGGGTCAGGATGTCGGTGATGCCGCAGGCGCGCAGGGTCGTCTCGATCTCGCTGAGGGTTTCGCTGCTGTCGTCCTCGGCACCGAGGAGCGGCCACACCACGCCATGCACCACTTCATTTTTGCCGCTAAGGGTGAAGCCGATGCGGAACTCCTCGACCTGGCGCTCGAAGAAGGGCGCAACGACGGCCCGCAGCCCGGCCGCCGGGGCATCCAGCGTGGTGCTCAGGAACGCCACCGAGGCCTGGATCGAGTAGGGGCGGGAGGTCTTGTCGGCCTCGCGGCTGGCTGCAAAGTAGGCATTCGGCAGCACCACTTCAAAAGCGCAGCCGGTAAGCAGTGGTGCGATGCAGGCGCCGCCCTGGGCACGCCATTGTTCGAGGGCCTGGTCGCGGGTGCATTCCTCTTCCTGCCAGCGGAAGATCGGCGCGCCCTTGGGTACCATCACGGCGCCCAGCAGGTAGCGGTTGTCGGACAGGAACTGGGCTGTCTCGGGCAGGTTGTCGGTCTTGATGTGCAGGTCGGTGTCGGTTTCGGCGGCCTTGCCCAGGTGCGTGGCGAAATCTGCCGTGGCGCAGTAGCCCTGGGGCAACTGGTCCGGGCTGAACAGGAAGTCGGCCAGCGCCAGTTTGACGTCCTTGGCCAGCACATGGGCCTTGAGATGCACGCGCAGGTTGGCCATCACCGCGGCAGAAATGGGCGTGGCCGGGATGCGGTAGCGTGACCAGGCCATTACCGGTGCGGCAATCAGCAGCACGTCGTAGCGTGCATCGGACTTGAGGGCGCCCTCGGCCCGCGACTCGATCATGTCGGCGAGTTCGTCGTAGGCGTGCACGCTGGCCGTGCTCAGGTGATCCAGCGTGGTGGTAAGGCTGTCTTCGTCCTCGGCGCCGAGCAGGCCGTCGATGGCCGCGGCAAGGCGTTCGTCCCAGAAGTGATCTTCGGCGCGGCTGCTGGAGTCGGCGAGACCATTGGCGAGCCACAGGAGCTGTTCGGCGTCGCGCGGCAAACCGCCGCGACGCCCGAGTCGGTTACGTTTCATCGGGGCTCTCCTTGTTGGTGTTCGTGTTGGACAGGGCGTAAGGCCGGGCGATCCCTGTGTTCAGTAAGAGGATGGGTCGAGGCGGACTTCCTGCAGGATGATCGTGGAGATTTCTTCGATGGACTTGGTGGTGGAGTCGAGCCACTTGATGCCTTCGCGCTTCATCATGCGCTGGGCGGCCTCGATTTCGGAGAGACAGTTTTCCATGGAGGCGTAGCGGCTGTTGGGGCGACGTTCCTGGCGGATCTGCGACAGGCGATCCGGCCCGATGGTCAGGCCGAAGAGCTTGCCCCGGTGGTGCATCAGTTCGGCGGGCAGCTTGTTGCGCTCGAAGTCTTCGGGAATCAGCGGGTAGTTGGCCGCCTTGATGCCGAACTGCATGGCCAGGTAGAGGCTGGTCGGCGTCTTGCCCGAGCGCGACACGCCGACGAGGATCACGTCGGCTTCCTTCAGGTCGGCGTGGGACACACCGTCGTCGTGGGCGAGGGTGAAGTTGATCGCCTCGATGCGCTTCTTGTAGTCCTGGCTCTCGGCGATGCCGTGAAAGCGCCCGGCCGTGTGGGTCGAGCGCTGCCCGAGTTCGCTTTCCAGGGGGCCGATGAACTTCTCGAAGAGGTCGAGGAACAGCGCATCGGCCTTGCGCAGGGCGGCGACAGCTTCCGGATCGACGAGGGTGTTGAAGACGATCGGACGGGTGCCGCTCTCGATGGCGGCATCGAGAATCTTCAGCGCACAGTCCTCCGCCTTTTCCGGCGAATCGATGAAAGGCAGGCGATGGTTGCGGAAGCGGGTGTCGGGAAACTGGGCGAGAAGACTGTGACCAAGGGTCTCGGCCGTGATGCCTGTGCCGTCGGAGATGAAGAAAACGGGGCGGGTCTGGGTCATGGGAGTGCCAACAGGGTAGGGACGGATGCGCCAGTCGGCTTGCGCCTGACCGGCGAAACATCTTATCCCATTCTGGCGTCCGGCTGAGTCAGGCCGCAGTGGCGTGCGCAAAGCCCTGTGACACAAGGCCTGTGACGGGGTCGTCAGTAGGTGGGGGCATGCCCGGGTTAGGATAAACCCTGCATGCGGCGGGGCAACAAAACGACTTACAATACGCACCAACAAAAATATTCGACACTATTTTTAACCATTCTTCATTCTCCCAGGACGATCCCTTTATGGCCCGTAACGTCATTCCCTTCCAAGAGCTGCGCATGACCGATGTCGAGCAGGTTGGCGGCAAGAACGCCTCCCTCGGCGAAATGATCAGCCAGTTGCCCTCCAGCGTGCGCGTGCCCGGTGGCTTTGCCACCACCGCCGATGCCTACCGCGAGTTCCTGTCCCACCTGGGGCTGGCCGAGCGTATCAGCGCCGCCCTCGAAAGCCTGGATGTGGATGATGTGGTGGCCCTGGCCCGCTGTGGCGCCCAGATCCGCCAGTGGATCGTCGATACCCCCTTCCCGCCGGCCCTCGAAGTCGAGATCAAGACCGCCTACGAGCAGCTGACCGCCGAAGGCGACGGCAGCTTCGCCGTGCGCTCTTCCGCTACTGCCGAAGACTTGCCCGACGCGTCCTTCGCCGGCCAGCAGGAATCCTTCCTGAACATCCACGGCTACGAGAACATCCTCCACGCCATCAAGGAAGTGTTCGCGTCCCTGTACAACGACCGGGCCATCGCCTACCGCGTGCACAAGGGCTTCACCCACGCTGAAGTCGCCCTGTCGGCCGGCGTGCAGCGCATGGTGCGTTCCGACATCGGCGCCTCCGGCGTGATGTTCACCATGGACACCGAATCCGGCTTCGACGGCGTGGTGTTCATCACCTCGTCCTACGGCCTCGGCGAAACCGTGGTGCAGGGCGCCGTTAACCCCGACGAGTTCTACGTTCACAAGGCCACCCTGGCCCAGGGCAAGCCGGCGGTCATCCGCCGCAACCTGGGTTCCAAGCTGATCAAGATGGTGTTTGCCGACAAGAAGGAAGCCGGCAAGTCCACCCGTACCATCGACGTCTCCGAAACCGAGCGCAATGTGTACTCCCTGACCGATGCTGACGTGCTCGAGTTGGGCCGCTACGCCATGATCATCGAGCAGCACTACGGCCGCCCGATGGACATCGAGTGGGGCAAGAGCGGTGACGACGGCAAGCTGTACATCCTGCAGGCCCGTCCGGAAACCGTGAAGAGCCAGCAATCCGGCCACGTGATGGAAAAGTACCGCCTCAAGCAGTACAGCAAGTCCCTCACCCACGGTCGTGCCATTGGCCAGAAGATCGGCGCCGGCCAGGTTCGCGTGGTCAAGGACGCTTCCGAGATGGACCGCGTCAAGGCCGGCGACGTGCTGGTGACCGACATGACCGATCCGAACTGGGAGCCGGTGATGAAGCGCGCGGCGGCCATCGTCACCAACCGTGGCGGCCGTACCTGCCACGCGGCGATCATCGCCCGCGAGCTCGGCATCCCCGCCATTGTCGGTTGCGGCAACGCCACCGAAGTGCTCGACGAGAACGACGACGTGACCATTTCCTGTGCCGAAGGCGACACCGGTTATGTGTACCGCGGCAAGCTCGACTATGAAGTGGTCACCACCGACATGGGCAACCTGCCCGAGATCCCGGTGAAGATCATGATGAACGTGGGCAACCCGGAACTCGCTTTCGAATTCGCCCAGATCCCCAACGGCGGCGTCGGCCTGGCCCGCCTTGAGTTCGTCATCAACAACATGATCGGCATCCACCCGAAGGCGATTCTCGAAATCGGCCAGGTGCCGGCCAGCCTGCGCGCCGAGATCACCCGTCGCTCCCGCGGTTATGCCTCGCCCAAGCAGTTCTTCATCGAGAAGCTGGTCGAAGGCGTTGCCACCATCGCTGCCGCCTTCTACCCGAAGCCCGTCATCGTGCGTCTGTCGGACTTCAAGTCCAACGAATACCGCAAGCTGCTGGGCGGCGAGATCTACGAGCCGGAAGAAGAAAACCCCATGCTGGGTTTCCGTGGCGCCTCGCGCTACATCTCCCACAGCTTCCGCGACTGCTTCGAACTCGAATGCGCCGCCATGAAGAAGGTGCGCAACGAACTCGGCCTGACCAACGTGCAGCTGATGGTGCCCTTCGTGCGTAACCTCGAAGAAGCCAAGGGTGTGGTGGATCTGCTCGCCGAGCACGGCCTCAAGCAGGGCGAGAACGATCTCAAGCTCATCATGATGTGCGAGATCCCGTCCAACGCGCTGCTGGCTGACCAGTTCCTCGAGTACTTCGACGGCTTCTCCATCGGCTCCAACGACCTGACCCAGCTCACCCTGGGCCTCGACCGCGACTCCGGTCTGGTGGCGCATGCCTTTGACGAACGCGACCCGGCGGTGAAGATGCTGCTGTCGATGGCCATCAAGAGCGCCAACAAGCTCGGCAAGTATGTCGGCATCTGCGGCCAGGGCCCGTCGGACCACTCCGATTTCGCCGAATGGCTGATGGACGAAGGCATCCAGACCATCTCCCTCAACCCGGATACGGTGATTGATACCTGGCTCAAGCTGGCGGCGCACGGCAAGCAGTAATCTGCGCTTGCAGCACGACTGAAAAGGCCGGCTCACTGCAAGGTGAGCCGGCCTTTTTACGTCAGGAGGCTTGCGCGCAAGCGAATTGGGAGCGCTCGCAAGCGAAATCGGCGTGCCCGCAAGCGAAATCGGCTTGCTCCCACGGCCCGGCACCTTGCGCGCAAGTTATTCTGGGTGATCTGCCGAACGGGTTTCGCTTGCGATCGAATCTGCCGGGCTTGCGGGCGAGCCGATTTTGCTCGCGGGGACGCTTTATCGGCTTGCGGGCAAGCGGGCATCGTTTGCGGGTGCGGTGCCAAGGCTTGGTCGCAAGGCCTTTGGCTTGGCGCGCGGGACAATTTGTGGCGGAAGCCGAACTGACGGATTGGCGCGAGCAGCGCAGAATGCGCATTGTGGCGCCGGCGGGCTTGCCTGCCGACAGCCGGGCTTTGCGCATGGAGGTGGTGAATGGCGTTTGAGTGGTGGCACTGGATCGTTCTGGGGTTTGCACTGGTGATTGCCGAGCTGGCGGTGCCCGCGTTCTTCATCATCTGGTTTGGCCTGGGCGCCTTGCTGGTCGGTCTGGCGCTGCTGGTGCTGCCGGACATCAGTCTGACGGCGCAGCTGGCCATGTGGGTGGTGGCCTCGCTGGGCATGGTGGTGGGGTGGTTCCGGGTCTTCAAGCGCGGCGAGCACAAGACGCGGATCGGCCAGTCGGACGGCGACACGATCGGCGAGATTGGCTTGATGGCGAAGGCGGCGGCGCCCTTTGAGCGCGGCCGGGTGCGTTTCCAGAAGCCCTTGCTGGGTTCGGAGGAGTGGGAGTGCGTGGTGGATGAAGCCATCGCCGCCGGTGAGCGGGTGCGGGTGGTGTCGGTGGAAGGCAGTTTCCTGAAGGTTCAGAAGGTTTGATGCGGATTTGAGGAGCGTGCGATGAGTGCCGGATTCATGGTTGTACTGGCGATACTGGTCTTTGTGGTGGTGACCATCGCCAAGGGGGTGCGCATCGTGCCCCAGGGCGAGGAGTGGATCGTCGAGCGGCTGGGCAAGTATTACGGGACGCTCAAGCCGGGCCTCAACATCATCCTGCCCTACCTGGACAAGGTGGCCTACAAGCTGGTGACCAAGGACATCATCCTCGACGTGCAGGAGCAGGAGGTGATCACCCGCGACAACGCGGTGATCCTGACCAACGCCATCGCCTTTCTGAAGGTGACCGATCCGGTGAAGGCGGTGTACGGCGTGACGGATTTCTCCGAGGCGATCCGCAACATGATCATGACCACCTTGCGCTCGATCATCGGCGAGATGGAGCTGGACGAGGCCCTGTCGAGCCGCGACATGATCAAGGCGCGCCTCCGGGAGAGCATTGCCGACGAGGCGGTGGACTGGGGCCTGACGGTGAAGTCGGTCGAGATCCAGGACATCAAGCCGTCCCAGTCGATGCAGAAGGCGATGGAGCAGCAGGCCTCCGCCGAGCGCGAACGCAAGGCGGTGGTGACCCGCGCCGAGGGCGCCAAGCAGGCGGCGATCCTCGAGGCAGAGGCACGGCTCGAGTCGTCGAAGCGCGATGCCAGCGCCCAGGTGATGCTGGCCGAGGCCTCGGCGGAATCGATCCGGCGGGTGACGGCGGCGGTGGGCACGGAAACGGCGCCGATGCTCTTCCTGCTGGGCGAGAAGTACATTGCCTCGCTGGAGCGTCTGGGGTCGTCGGAGAATTCCCGGATCGTGGTCTTGCCGGCCGATTTGCAGGAGGCCGTGCGCGGCCTGATCGGTGGGGCTGGGCGGCGCTGAGCTGCGCTGTTGGGGAACGGATGTGCCTGGGGGACTTCGTCATCGGCGCCGGCCCATGTAGGATAGCCCCCCATGTTTGCCTACATCATTCGCCGCCTTCTTTACGCGCCGCTCATCCTGATCGGCGTGAATCTGCTCACCTTTGCGCTGTTCTTCGTGGTGAATACCCCCGAAGACATGGCGCGCATGCAGCTTGGCGCCAAACGGGTTACCCCCGAGGCCATCGAGCGCTGGAAGGTGGAGCGGGGTTACGACAAGCCGCTGCTGTTCAACGCCGCTGCCGAGGGCACGGACAAACTGACCGGGACGATCTTCTTCGAGAAGTCCCTGCGCATGTTCGTCTTCGACTTCGGCCGCGCCGACGACGGGCGGGACATCGCCACCGAGATCAATTCCCGCATGGGGCCGTCGCTGGCCATCGCCGTGCCGACCTTCATCCTCGGCCTGCTGGTGACGATTTCCTTTGCGCTGTTGTTGGTGTTCTTTCGCAGCTCCTACCTGGATTTCTGGGGCGTGGTGATGTGCGTGGCGATGATGTCGATTTCCGGCCTGTTCTACATCATCGGCGGGCAGTGGTTGGTGTCGAAGGTGTGGCACCTGGTGCCGATCTCGGGTTACGGCGAAGGGCTGGATGCGTCGCGCTTCCTGTTTTTGCCGGTGGTGATCGGGGTGATCGCCGGCATTGGCGGCAGTGCCCGCTGGTATCGCACGATCTTTCTGGAAGAGGCAGGCAAGGATTACGTGCGCACTGCCCGCGCCAAGGGCTTGTCCGAGCTGCAGGCGCTGTTTCGTCATGTGCTGAAGAACGGGATGATCCCGATCCTGACCGGGGTGGTGGTGGTGATTCCGACCCTGTTCATGGGCAGCCTGATCTCCGAATCCTTTTTCGGCATTCCGGGCTTGGGCAGCTACACCATCGATGCGATCAACGCGCAGGATTTTCCGGTGGTGCGGGCGATGGTCTTCATCGGGTCGCTGCTGTATATCGTCGGACTGATCCTTACCGATCTTTCGTATACCTTGGTTGATCCGCGGGTGAGGCTGGAATGATGGGTTTTCAACCTGTGTTGTTGTGGACCGATCTGCTGCTGTTCGGGCTTCTGGGCTGCATTGTGCTGGCGGGCTGGGCGGCCCGTCGCAGCGAACCCATGCTGGCTGCCTGGCGACGGGTGGGCGAGAGCGGGGTGGGGATGGTTTCCCTGAGCCTTCTGATGCTGTTCCTGCTGGTCGGGGTGCTGGACAGTCTGCATTATCGGGAGCGCCTTACTCCGGCTGCGGGCGCGCCGACGGCCGCGGACGACAAGCGCCAGTTGTCCACCGAGGTGCGTAGTGCCCTTGACGCCATCGCTGCACCGTTGCGGACGCGGCTCGAAAAAACCTACTCGGCGCCGCTGGCCTACAGCCTGTTTGCCAAGCAGACCATTGAAGGCGCCGATGGCACCCAGCGCCGGGAGTTTCCGCGTCTCAAGTTCGGCGGGGCCAGCCTGCAGTATCCGGCGGATGATCATGTCGGCGATATCCTCGGGCGCATCGGCATCGGCCTGGCGGTGGCTGCCGGGCTGTGGCTGGTTTGCGCCGGGGCGCTGGTCAAGGGTGTTGCCATTTCGCGCAAGGTGCCGGTCGGCGCCGCCTGGCGGGCCATCTGGCGCGGCAAGGGCGGACTCGAATGGCGGGCCGTGCTGCTGACCCTGGGTGTCGTGGGGCTGCTGGTGGGGCCGGTTGCTGCGCTGGCGACCGAGTACCACGTCTTCGGCACCGACAAGGTCGGTCAGGATGTGCTCTTCCTGACCTTGAAAAGTATCCGTACCGCGCTGGTGATCGGCACTCTGACGACGCTGGTGACGCTGCCGCTGGCCGTGGCACTGGGAATCATGGCGGGCTACCTCGGTGGCTGGGTGGATGACGTCATCCAGTATGTTTACACCGTGCTCAATTCCATTCCGGGCGTGCTGCTGATTGCGGCTGCGGTATTGATGATGCAGGTGGTGATCGATACCCATCCCCAGTGGTTTGAAACGGCAGCCGAGCGCGCCGATGCACGTCTGCTGGCCCTGTGTTTCATCCTTGGCATGACCAGCTGGACCGGGCTGTGCCGCTTGTTGCGCGGCGAAACTCTCAAGCTGCGGGAGCTGGAGTACGTGCAGGCAGCGCGCGCTTTCGGTGTGTCGACGGCCCGCATCCTGGCGCGTCATGTGCTGCCGAACCTGATGCACCTGGTGTTGATCGCACTGGTGATGGATTTCTCGGGCCTGGTGCTGGCGGAGGCGGTGTTGTCTTACGTGGGGATCGGCGTCGACCCGGGAACCGTGAGCTTCGGCACCATGATTAACGCCGCACGCATGGAACTGGCCCGGGAGCCGATGGTGTGGTGGAGCCTGGTGGCGGCCTTCATTTTCATGTTCGTGCTGGTGCTGGCGGCCAACCTGTTTGCCGACGTGGTGCGCGATGCTTTCGACCCCCGGGTGAGCTGACTAGGTTGATGTCACCTTGCGGGGCGCCCGTCGGGCGGGCTTGCGGGCAGGTGCCGGAGACGGCTTGAGGGCCAGGAGTTCGGCTTCAATCCGGTTGGTAATGTCCGACGGCGCTGCCACCATAGCTGCGTCGGCCAGCACGCCGATCTGGTAATGACCATCGTAGCTGACGATGCTGATCGTCAGCCCCATCTCCCCGGAAGCGGGGCTCCAGAATATTTCCTCAATGATCTTGGCACCAGCCAGATAGCGCGGCTCGTGTGAGCCGGGAACATGGCAGAGGAGGGCGCTGCTCTTGTTGGCGAGAAGCTTCAGGGCCTGCAACTGTACGGCCCTGGGCGTCTGGCCGATGAGGCTGAACAGGCCGAGTGTCCGTTGTGCCTCGTAGGTTCTGCTGAAGTCCTGAACCCGGAGATGCATTTCTTCGAGGCGCGCCTTGGGATCGGCGATGCCGACTGGCAACTCGATGGGAATCAAGCCGCTGCGATTGCCTAGAGGTTCTTCGGAGTCTTCATTGCGCAGGTTTACCGGCATCAGTGTGCGTAGTTCGACGCCCGCGGTGGACGCTCCCTGGGCCGCCAGGTAGTCATGCAGGGCCCCTGTCAGGCAGGCCAGAAGCACCGCGTTGGTTGTCGTTCCGTTGTCGGCTGCAATGGAGGCTACGTTTGACCCGGAGAGTGGCGGGCTCCAGCTGGCGCGTTTGACGCCAAGGGGCTGAGCCTTGAACAGGGTCCGGCTATCGTCTTGCAGCCCGTTGAGCTTGCCGATCTCCAGGGTCAGGGCAGTAGTTGCACGGGCGTAATCAAAAGCCTGCTGCGGATTGAAAACCAGGCTCCAATATTTTGCCCAGAAAGCGCCTGACAGCTTGATGCCCTCGACCATCGTCCGGGTGAGCGGGGCGTAGAGCTTGTCGAAGTGGCTGGGAGCAGGAGGCGGTGCGCTTGCCGTTGGGAGGGCTTCGGCGGCGTTTGGACTGCTGTCGGTAAGCGTCCGAAGTACGCCTATCAGTGCGATGCTGTCGGCAATGCAGTGGTGTACCCGGGCAATCAGCGCGCTGCCGCCGCGATAAGAACGAATCAAATGCACCTGCCAGAGCGGCCGGGCTGGATCCAGAGGCGTGGCGGCGAGTGTGCCGATCAGGGATTCGAGGGCTGCCTTCTCGTCTCCGGCCGGCAGGACGACCTCTACAATGTGTACATTGAGCTCGACTTGATGAGTTTCCCAGACGGCGCCTGCCGTATCGCGCAAGACCTGCTGCGAAAATCGCTCCAGGGGAAGCAGATCCTTGCGCAAGCGCTCTTCCAGTACGGATCTGTCCAGAGGCGTTTCGAGGATCAGCAGGCCAAGCACCTGCATCAAGTTTGTTTTCTGCTCAATCTGCAGCCAGGTCATGTCCATGCTGCCTAGCCGTTCCAGGGCACTCATCGTCGCCTCCTTGACCGTGTCGGCCGATCGTGCATCGGCTCACCGAACTCTCCGCAGAAATTTTGCGCCTATTCTGATTTCGCCGAAAGGCAGAGCAGCGGGCCTATTTGCTGTTTCGTCCTTGCTGGATGGTCATGAGGACAGGATGCGTATCAACGTCAACGCCGTGAACGATGGGCGTACCAAATGGGATTGCTGAAAAAGGAGTGACTGGCAGTTTTCCGGCGGGAGTTGTGCTGTTTTCGCCGCGCGTCGCAATTTATTTTCGCAATGATGTTGACGGAGTTTGATTGTTATATATAATGC
>ERZ724524.427-NODE-427-length-27130-cov-12.336768_pt1 | contig 27130 bp, 26 predicted proteins | sample MGYA00376057_ERZ724524 | MGnify/ENA primary metagenome ERZ724524 (study PRJEB28724, sample SAMN07190888) | wastewater metagenome | isolation source: influent of sewage treatment plant in Hong Hong | place: USA: Christiansburg, Virginia | collected 2016-03-01 ...
CACCCGACATCCGCCACCTGCCAAATGATGGGGGTGTCGAGATTGCGTTTGCCGGGCGTTCCAACGCCGGTAAATCATCTGCATTGAATACCTTGACCAAACACAAGAACCTGGCACGGACCAGTAAGACACCGGGTCGCACCCAGCTGATCAACCTGTTTGAACTGGAGCCGGGCAAGCGCCTGGTCGACTTGCCGGGCTACGGTTATGCGCAGGTTCCGCTGGAAATGAAGCTCAAGTGGCAGAAGTCACTGGCTGAATACCTGCAGCGCCGCGAATCCTTGAAAGGTCTGGTGATCCTGATGGACATTCGCCATCCGCTCAAAGAGACCGACATGAACATGCTGGAATGGAGCTCACACCGCGAGTTGCCGGTGATGCTGCTGCTGACCAAGGCAGACAAACTGAGCCCGGGTCCCCGCAACAATCAGGTGATAAAGGTGCGCCAGGCAGTAGCCGAACTGGGTCCGCAGATCCAGGTTGAAGCTTTCTCCTCCCTCAACAACATAGGTGTCGAGAAGTTGGCCCAGACTCTGAGCGGCTGGTATCTGTCCAATGCCGAAACCACTCAGACCGACATAGAAAAAGACCACCAGATCGAGGAGTAAGTCACTCCTCTTCTTGCTGCAATGAGCGGAGTTGGCCCTCCGCTGATTGAAAGACTTTCAGTTTTCTCCTGCCCGGGCCAGCCTCCACGTCCCCTTCTGTTACAACCCATCCCTATAGCTTATAAGTCTTTTTAATCAGAGAGATAGAAAATTAGGCTGTTGTGAAAATTAACTTTCCCCCTCCTTGATACCGTTTTCATTATTCCCGCCAGACAAGCCGGAAATAATGCCGAACATCAACGAAACTGAAAATTTATTACAATAAAGGGATAGGAAGGGATAGGAAGGGATAAAAATGAGGCCAGTCTCGCTGTCGCGGGCCGGCCTGAAGAAATGAGTTCAAAAAATTGGGAAAAAGCGAGTTCTCGAGAACAAAGACGATTGGTTTTCCTCAAGAAACATCCCTATTCTAACAAAAGATTACTCGATTTAAAGCATTTACTCTAAATGATTTGCATAAAAAAACACCCCGACGATGACTCATCGGGGCTGCTATTCAGCCACATTCAATTACGTGAAATAAAAGGTCTGAAAGATAGAACATCTTACCTCTGTACCCTACGCTGATAACTGTACAGCAAAGCAGCAGAAAGTGAAAGTAATTTATGTAATTTAGTTTCACTTAAAATGAGAGAGATCAATTTCTATATTTTTCAAATTGATAAAAAAATCCCCAGTATAAATACCGGGGAGTTATAAAGGTGACTAGCTAGCACTTCCTCAACTATCTAGTTAGTCAGCACCATTTCGCACAAGTTCCGCTGCTTTGAGAAAAAACTTGATAACCGCGAACGATGCAAGCTTGAAAAGACAGTAACTAATTGTTATTTATCGATTTAAATCCCACTTCAAAATGGTGACAACTTCACGCCCCTACCTGCGGGGAGCACTCTCCCCGAAGAAGAGAGATGTTCTGTTCAGAAACCAGAGGGTGAAGTTGCCAGAGCCCGTCTGCCGGACTGCACATTCACGGTTGTTCCACTCCCCACCGGATTGATAAGCGAACCGACCTACAAGGTGCCCAGGTTGCGCTTCAGCTCTCTCAACACCTGCTTGGTACCAGGCCGGATGCCACGCCACACGGTAAATGCTTCGGCGGCCTGCTCCACCAGCATGCCGAGCCCATCCATGGTCTGACGGGCGCCATGCTGCTTGGCCCAACCGATGAAGGCCGTATCCGTCGCACCGTACATCATGTCGTAGATAGCGATATCAACGTGGATCAGGGCAGGCGCCAGCGGTGGCAGCTCCCCTTGCAGACTGGCGGAGGTGGAATTGATGATGAGATCGAACGGCCCAGCCAACTGCTCATAGGTCTGGGCGGTCACGGGCCCCAGATCGTGAAATTCGGTAGCCAGCTGCTCCGCTTTTGCGTGCGTGCGGTTGGCGATGACCAACTCGTCCGGCTTCTCCGCCAGCAGTGGCGCCAGTGCACCGCGAGCCGCACCGCCGGCCCCCAGCAACAGGATCCGGCTGCCTGCCAGCGTCACCCCATGGGACTTGAGATCGGCTACCAGCCCGGCTCCATCGGTGTTGTCCCCCAGCAGCACACCATCATCCGTTAGCTTGATGGTATTGACCGCTCCTGCCCGCTTGGCCCTTGGACTGAGTCGATCGACCAGGGCGAACGCCTGCTCCTTGAAGGGCACTGTGACATTGCACCCCTTGCCTCCCAGGGCAAAGAAGCTGCGCAGGGTAGCGGCAAACTCGTCGACGGCGGGCTCGGCCAGCCCATACTCCAGCTCTTGCTGGGTCTGTCTGGCGAACAGGGTATGAATGAAGGGGGACTTGCTGTGGCGCACCGGGTGGCCAAAAACCAGATAACGATCCATCAAAGAGTTCCATCAGAGGGTCATCTCCCGATTTAACGGGTTTTCTCAGTCGGGAACAAGCCGAATATCGGCCAGTAAAAAGGGGCCCGTCATGGCCCCTCGCGTCACAGCCACTCTCGTGGCGTGAGGTAGTCGGTATAGAGCAAGGCCTCGGGGCTACCCGCCTCCGGCTGCCAGTCATACTCCCAGCGGGCCAGGGGTGGCATCGACATCAGGATCGACTCGGTGCGTCCACCAGTCTGTAGCCCGAACAGGGTGCCCCTGTCATACACCAGATTGAACTCCACGTAACGACCGCGGCGATAGAGCTGGAACGCCCGCTCTCGCTCGCCATAGGGCAGCGCCCTGCGTTGCTCGACGATGGGCAGATAGGCATCGAGATAACCCCGACCTACTGCCTGCATAAAGGCGAAGCAGTCGGCAAAGGGCCAGCGGTTCAGATCATCGAAGAAGAGGCCACCCACCCCCCGGGTCTCGTTGCGATGCTTGAGGAAGAAGTAGCGATCGCACCAGGATTTGAACTCGGGATAGATCTCCGCACCAAAGGGATGGCAGAGATCACGGGAGACCTGATGCCAGTGCTGCACATCCTCGGCAAACGGATAGAAGGGTGTCAAATCGAAACCGCCGCCAAACCACCAGATGGGCGCCTCGCCCTCTTTCTCGGCGATGAAGAAACGGACGTTGGCATGGCTGGTCGGCACATAGGGGTTGTGTGGATGGATCACCAGCGAGACCCCCATGGCCTCGAACTTGCGGCCAGCCAGTTCGGGGCGGTGAGCGGTCGCCGACGCCGGCATGGCATCGCCATAGACATGGGAGAAGTTGACCCCGCCCTGCTCGATCACAGCACCATGGCGTAGCACCCGGGTACGGCCTCCACCACCGCCTTCGCGGCGCCAGGCATCCTCCACAAAGTGTCCGGCGCCGTCAGCCTGCTCCAGTCCCCGACAGATCTCGTCCTGCAACTGCAGCAGGAAGGCCTTGACCTGGGCCACATCCGGTTTGCTCATCTTGTCTCCAGTCAGGCAGGATCTTGATCGTCCCGTCCATTTTATATTGTGGTGTCACGCCATGAGCACATCGCCCGTCATGACTGCAAATCAGGTACTTGCCGCCCCTCAGGAGGGACGAATGATGGCGCCGGTACGGGCGTCCTTGATCTCGGATGGATTGGCTTGTCCCCCGACTTCACCAGGCAGGATATAGGCCAGCTGGCTTGCCAGCAGCTCACCTATCTCGGCTACCCGACGGGCAGGCTCCTCGCCGGTCAGGTTGGCACTGGTAGAAACCAGTGGTTTGCCAAAGGCACGGCACAGGGCCTGCACCTGAGGATGGGCCGTGACGCGCACAGCCAGGGTATCGAACTGCCCGGTCAGCCAGGCCGGCGTGGTCGCACGGGCAGGCATGATCCAGGTGAAGGGGCCGGGCCAGCTCGCCTGCACACGAGCAAGTTGCTCGTTGCTGATCTGGCTCAGATCGATGTAATCCTGCAGTTGGGTCAGATCGGCGGCGATCAGGATCAGGCCCTTCTCCACTGGACGCTGCTTGATGGCCAGCAGGCGCCGTACCGCAGCCTCGGAGTCGGGATCACATCCCAGACCAAAGACGGCCTCGGTGGCATAGGCGATCACCCCTTCGCGGTGCAGGGCGGCCATCGCTTGTTCAAATTCGTTTGGCATAGAAAAAATGCGACAGCCGGGCTGCCACCTCTCATCACTGGGTTGTAAGTTGAACCGACATGAGGGCACCCTGGTGCCCTCACCTCTTCAGTACATTCGGACGTCTGACCCGCCAGAGCGCCAGCTCATCACCGGCCACTGCAACGCCTGTGATACCGAGCCACATGCGCAGGCCAAGAGGCTGGCGGCGAGGATCGGCGCCCAACGACACGGCCGTAAAGGGGCGGTTCACGGCAAGGTGATAAATCCAGATGAAACACTCCCTTGCCAGCAAGCTGCCTGCGGGCTTATGGCGGCAGGATTATACCCGCTCAATCTGATGACAGCATTTCTTTTGCGGGCAGACCCAGCGCAGACTCCCTCTCACTTTCTTCTCGATCATGATGCCCCAGCCACATGCGGGACAGGGCATAGGGATCGGCTTGTCGTTCACCACATATTTGCAATGGGGATAGCCATCACAGGAGTAAAACTGTTTGCCATAACGGGAGGTGCGGCTCACCAGATGGCCCTTGCCACACTCTGGGCAGAGGATCTGGGTATCGTCGCTCTCCTGCAGGGACTCGATATGCTGGCAGGCCGGATACTGGGTACAGCCCACGAACAGGCCGTAGCGCCCCTTCTTGATTGCCAGTGGCTGGCCACAATCTGGGCAGGCCGATCCTTCGAGCACCTTTTCGATGTCGCGGCCGGAGGACGTCAGGGAACGAATAAAATCACAGGAGGGGTAGGCCGAACAGCCCAGGAAGGGGCCATGCTTGCCCTGACGGATCACCAGCTCGGCACCACACTGCGGGCACGGCTCGCGCTCGAATGCATGTTCGTGGGCAGAAAAGAGGTGATGATCGATTTTTGACATGGGCCGCGCCTTGGAATCCAGATGGCCTGAATTCTACCAGCGCGGCACCGGACTGTCAGTGAATGACACCGTCTGACTCGTCAAACACCAGCTCCTCCATCTGCTGGTAGGCATTCTCACTGCCCGGGACGTTGAACAGCACCATCATGACGACCCACTTCAGGTCATCCAGCTCGATATCCGGCTTGTCCAGCTCCAGCAAGCGCTCGATACAGATCTCGCGAGTTTCGGCGTTAAGCACCTGGGCCTGTTCCAGGAACAGCAGGAAACCACGGCACTCGGTGCTGAGGCGAGCCAGCTCTTGCGGGGCGTAGATCCGCATCGAACCTTGCGCACTGGCGGTGACATACACCTCCCGCTCGCTATCATGCAGATTGGCCAGTCGTTCCAGCCAGTTGAGCGCCTTTTCAATCTCCTCCTGATTGAATCCGGCCCGGCTGAGTTCGTCGGTGAGTTCATCCTGCTCGACCATCACATCTGCATCGCTGTGGATGTAGGTCTCGAAAAGGTACATCAATACATCAAACATGATTCGCCCTCCTCGCTCTGACGTATCCACCGGCTACCGCCATCACTGCACCGGCCAGCTCCAGCTCTACCAACCTGCCCAATACCACTTCGACAGGAAGCTGGGCCCGCTCGGCAACGGTATCCACGCTCGTGGTCTCATAATCTACGTTATCCAACAAATCAGCATAAGGCAATTCGCTATTATGCAATGGCTCGGGAGAAGGGTTCGCCAGCCTCTTTAATGGCACAAGGGCAGGCAGCTCTTCCATGACATCAGCCGCATTCAATACCAGCTTGGCCCCTTGCTGAAGCAGACGATTGCACCCCGCGGCCTGGGTATTTTGCGGCGCACCCGGTACGGCAAAGACCTCACGGCCCTGCTCCAACGCATAGCGGGCCGTGATGAGTGAGCCGCTTTGTTCGGCCGCCTCCACCACCAGCGTGCCCAGCGACAAGCCACTGATGATGCGATTGCGGCGAGGGAAATGTTCAGCCAGCGGTCCCTGGTCCGGCGCTAGCTCGGAGACAAGCAGACCGCCATGCTCGAGGATCTGCATCGCCAAGCCCTGATGGCGCTTTGGATAGAGACAGTCAAGCCCGGAGCCCAGCACCGCCAACGTCACACCGTCCGATGCCAAGGCCTGCTGGTGACAGATTCCATCGATACCCAGCGCCAATCCTGAGGTGATCGCCAGGCCGTTTTCCACCAGTTCGGCGCACAAACGGGCGGCGTTGTCCTTGCCTGCATAGGTGGGATGACGGGTACCTACCATCGCCAGTTGTGGCAGGGAAAGGGCTGCAAGATCCCCGCGGCAATAGAGCAACAAGGGGGCGGCGGGGATCTCTTTGAGCAAAGCAGGATAGGCGGGGTCATCGAGACAAAGGAGGTGATTGCCAGGCGCTTCGGCCCAGTTCAGCCCCTGCTCCACCACGGGTGACGGCCATCTCAGCTGCCGGAGTTGGGCAGATTGCAGGCCAAGCGATCTCAGTACACCATCATCACAGCCAAACAGGGCGTCGATGTCGCCGTCGAAATGCGCTAGCAGACGGGCGGCGGTGACCGGACCGATACCGGTCACCGCATCCAGCGTCAGCCACAGCGACAGCCGCCCGAGTGGAAGTGGCACGTCAGAAATTGCTGACCTGATAACCCGAGCTGACCAGATCCTGGCTCTGCAGGATGAGGCCATAACTCAGCTTGTCATACACCTTGAACAACATGACCCGGGCAATCGCTTCGGAAGGCAGGGTCGATTTGCCAGCTGAGTGAAACGCCTTGTCATAGACGGAAGCATATTCCCGATACGAGACCTTGCCATTCTTGTCCACCATCTCGGCCCCCGGACGCAGGATCTCGAGCACATCGCCTGGGGCAATCTGATCCCGCTGCCCCTTGTTGATGAGGACAACGTCAAACTTGCCTCCCCCGCGCACCTTGCTCGGCAGCTCTATCACATAACCGGGGGAAATAACCGGCGCCGCCTTTGGCATAAAGACGGCAGAGAGGCTCTCCTGCGGTGGCAACGGGATGACCTTGTCTCCCTGATACACCTCGCGCCTGCTGTGCGTCAGAGTGACTCTGGTGCTGTCGTTCGCCAAGCGGTCCTCCGCGCGCGCAGTACCGACGAAAATCGCCTCCTGACCGAGCTGCTCGCCGGTCAGTTTGTCCTTGTAAGTCACCCCAGGGCGATAGATACCATAACTCTGACCCAGATTCAGCGCCCCCTGCACATAGAGGGTGTCCCCCTCCAACATGCCGATATGCTTGTCGTTATTGCCAAGCACATAGGGCAGATCCTTGCTCTGCTGGCTGTCGGCCAGAATGTGATCGGTCTGCAGGAAGGGCACTATCTCGCTGAGAGGCAGGGTCGGAATGGGGTTGGCCTTGTTCTCGTAGCGATTCCTAGGGGACAGGCGAATAACCTGCTTGCCGCCCTGGCTGGCCTTACCCAGACGCGGCTCGCCATTGACCCAGCTCAGTTGCAGCACGTCACCTGGGTAAATCCAGTGTGGATTGGCAATCTGGGGATTGATGTTCCAGAGCCGCGGCCAGAGCCAGGGTTCGGCCAGATACTGACCCGAAATATCCCAGAGAGTATCCCCCTTCTGCACCACATAACTCTCGGGATAGCCGGATTTCAGTGTCAACTGCTGTGCCATGGCACCATTGGCCAGGGCTGTCGCCAGGCAGGCGAGGATGATTTGCTTCAGATGCATAACACTCCCTGTTACTTCTGCACGCAAAGTGTTGCTGTTTTTTGTCGACGTAAATGACTAGAATTACGTCAATATTGACTGCGTTTATATGAAACTAAAGAAAAAACTATGGCCATTCTAGATGTATTGCGTTTCCCCGATGAGCGCCTGCGTACAGTCGCAGCCCCTGTCGAGACCATTACACCCGAGTTACAACAGATTGTAGATGATATGTTCGAAACCATGTACGCGGAGGAAGGCATAGGCCTAGCCGCGACTCAGGTCGACATTCATCAGCGCATCATCGTCATCGACGTCTCTGAAGACCGTGAAGATCAGCTGGTGCTGATCAACCCCGAGATCCTCGAGCAGTCAGGCAGCACCGGCATAGAAGAGGGTTGCCTCTCCGTGCCCGGCAGCCGCGCTCTGGTGCCACGCGCAGAGTGGGTCAAGGTCCGGGCGCTGGATCGCCATGGCAAGCCATTCGAGCTGGAAGCGGACGATCTGCTCGCCATCTGCATCCAGCATGAGATGGATCATCTGGTCGGCAAGCTGTTTGTGGATTACTTGTCCCCGCTCAAGCGCCAGCGCATCCGTCAGAAGCTGGAAAAGATGGCCCGCGAAGATCGCAAAGTCCTCTGAGGATCTGCCCCATTGAACAAGCTGAAACTGATTTTTGCCGGCACCCCCGACTTCGCCGCCCGTCACCTGGCGGCGTTGTTGTCTTCCGACCATGAGGTCGTTGCCGTTTACACCCAGCCCGACAAGCCGGCTGGCCGTGGCCAGAAACTGACCGCCAGCCCGGTCAAGGATCTGGCGCTGGCCCACGATCTGCCTGTCTACCAGCCGGCGTCCCTGCGCAATGAAGAGGCGCAGGCCGAGCTGGCCGCCCTCGGCGCCGACCTCATGGTGGTGGTGGCCTACGGCCTGATCCTGCCCAAGGCGGTACTCGACACCCCGCGGCTGGGCTGTCTCAATGTGCACGGCTCCCTGCTGCCACGCTGGCGTGGTGCCGCACCTATTCAGCGCGCCATCTGGGCGGGCGATGCCGAAACCGGCGTCACCATCATGCAGATGGATGTGGGGCTGGATACCGGCGCCATGATCCGCAAGGTGAGCTGCACCATCGCCAGTGATGAAACCTCCGCCAGCCTCTATGACAAGCTGGCCGAGCTGGGCCCGCAGGCGCTGGTCGACACCCTCGATGCCATGGCCGCCGGTGACACGACTGCCGAGGCGCAGGACGACGCGCTGGCCAACTACGCCCAGAAGCTCTCCAAGGAAGAGGCCCGCATCGACTGGTCCATGGAGGCCGTCGCCATCGAACGCTGCATTCGCGCCTTCAATCCCTGGCCCATCAGCTGGTTCGAGGTCGCGGACCAGACCATCAAGGTGTGGCAGGCCGAGGTCATCGACAGCGACCATGGCCAACCCGTCGGCACCCTGCTCAAGGCCGACAAGCAGGGGATCGACGTCGCCACCGGCAAGGGGGTGCTGCGTCTGCTGACCCTGCAACCGCCCGGCAAGAAGGCCATGTCCGTCCCGGATCTGCTCAACTCTCGCCGCGACTGGTTTGAACCCGGCACGCAATTGCATTGAACTGGATTGAATTGACACAAGCGGGGCCCAGGCCCCGACTTGCGCATCTAAGGTAACGCTATGAAAACACGTGCACAGGCTGCTCTCGTTATTCAACAGGTGCTGGATCAGGGCCAATCCCTCTCCGCTGTTCTGCCTGCTGCCCAGGAGAAGGTGGCGCCTCGCGATCGCGCCCTCCTGCAAGAACTCTGCTACGGCACCCTGCGCTGGCTGCCTCGCCTCGATGCGGCGGTGAGCGAGATGATGGACAAGCCGCTCAAGAACAAGAGTCGCATCTTTCACTATCTGATCCTGGTCGGTCTCTATCAGCTCATCTACACCCGCATTCCGGCTCATGCCGCCGTGGCCGAGACCGTCAATGCCGTCAAGCTGCTCAAGGGCACCTCACTGCGTGGCCTCATCAACGGTGTGCTGCGCAACTTCCAGCGCAGTGCCGAAGTCATATTGCTGCGCATCGACCGGGTTCCCAGCATTCGTCTCGGTCACCCCGAGTGGCTCACCAAGCGTCTGCGTCAGGCCTATCCCGAGGATTGGGAGTTCATTATGGAGGCCAACAACCAGCGCCCTCCCATGTGGATCCGCAACAATAGCCAACGCCAGAGCCGCGAACAGATGCTGGCCCGCATGGCCGAAGTGGGCATCAATGCGGTGGCAGGCGAAGAGGGGGAGGATTGCATCCTGCTGGAGCGCCCCTGCGATGTGACCAAGCTGCCCGGTTTCGAAACCGGTGACTGCTCGGTACAGGACGGCGCCGCCCAGCAGGCTGCCCGCCTGCTCGATCCCCAGCCGGGTGAGTGGGTGCTGGATGCCTGCGCCGCTCCCGGTGGCAAGACCGCCCACCTGCTTGAGCTGCAACCCGCCCTCGCCGGTGTGGTCGCCGTGGATGCCGACGAGAACCGCCTCAAGCGGGTGCAGGAGAACCTGGATCGCATCGGCCTCACCGCCCGGGTGATCCACGGGGATGCCAGTACACCGGATCTGTGGTGGCCCGAGGGCCAGTTCGACCGCATCCTGCTGGACGCCCCCTGCTCCGCCACCGGCGTCATCCGCCGCCACCCCGACATCAAGTGGCTGCGCCGGGATCAGGACATCCGCGAGCTGGCTGAGCTCCAGTGCCGCATTCTGAACGCCCTCTGGGCGAAGCTCAAAAGCGGCGGTACCCTGCTCTATGCCACCTGCTCGGTGCTGCCGGAAGAGAACCGCGACCAGATCCGCGCCTTCCTGGCTGACACCAAGGATGCCCGTCTGGTGCCGCTGCACCAGCAAGACAACCCGGATTGCCCGGGTCGCCAGTTCCTGCCCGGCGAGGCGGAGATGGACGGCTTCTATTATGCCAAGCTGATCAAGCAGTAAGCTGCAGATAAGGGGTCGGGGCGCCGTATCTGGCGCCCTCGTTTCGAAGCAACCTTGGGCAAGATTTCTCTATGAAAATCATCATTCTTGGCGCAGGTCAGGTGGGTGGCACGCTGGCGGAAAACCTCGCCGGTGAGAACAACGACATCACCATAGTCGACACCGACAGCGACCGCCTGCGGGAGCTGCAGGACAAGTTCGACCTGCGGGTGGTGAACGGCCACGGCGCCCACCCCAGGGTGCTGCGCGAGGCGGGGGCCCAGGATGCGGACATGCTGGTCGCAGTCACCAACAGTGACGAGACCAACATGATCGCCTGTCAGGTGGCCTACTCCCTGTTCAACACCCCGAACAAGGTGGCTCGCATCCGCTCCCCCGCCTATCTGGTGGAACGGGATCGCCTGTTCCTGCCGGAATCCGTGCCGGTAGATCACCTGATCGCCCCCGAGCAGCTGGTGACCGACTATGTGCGTCGCCTCATCGAGTATCCGGGCGCGCTGCAGGTAGTTGACTTTGCTGGTGGCAAGGTGGGTCTGGTGGCCGTCAAGGCCTACTACGGCGGCCCGCTGGTGGGCAATGCCCTCTCCACCCTGCGGGATCACATGCCGAACATCGAGACCCGGGTGGCCGCCATCTTCCGCCAGGGCCGCTCCATCCGCCCCCAGGGCACCACCATCATCGAAGCGGATGACGAGGTGTTCTTCGTCGCCGCAGCCGGTCACATCCGCGCCGTGATGTCCGAGCTGCAACGCCTCGAGAGCCCCTACCGTCGCATCATGATCGTCGGTGGCGGCAATATCGGTGCCGGCCTCGCCCGCCAGCTAGAGAAGCGTTACAGCGTCAAGCTGATAGAGCGCAACCAGAAACGGGCGGAGCAGCTCTCGGAGATCCTGGAGAACACCATCGTCTTCTGTGGCGACGCGGCGGATCAGGAGCTGCTGGCGGAGGAGCACATCGACCAGATCGACGTCTTCATCGCCGTGACCAACGAGGACGAGGCCAACATCATGTCGGCCCTGCTCGCCAAGAAGATGGGTGCCAAGAAGACAATGGTGCTGATCCAGCGCGGCGCCTACGTGGACCTGGTGCAGGGAGGCTCCATCGACATCGCCATCTCGCCCCAGCAGGCCACCATCTCAGCCCTGCTGACCCACGTGCGCCGTGCCGACATCGCCAACGTCTACAGTCTGCGCCGCGGCGCCGCCGAGGCCATCGAGGCCATTGCCCACGGTGACGAGAACACCTCCAAGGTAGTGGGCAAGACGGTGGGTGAGCTCAAACTGCCGCCAGGCACTACCATAGGCGCAGTCGTGCGCGGAGATGAGGTATTGATCGCCCACGATCGCACCCAGATCCAGCAGGATGACCACGTGGTGATGTTCCTGGTGGACAAGAAGTACATCCCGGAAGTGGAACGCCTGTTCCAACCCAGCCCTTTCTTCCTGTAAGCCCTACATGCAACAGGCAACGACATTCAGACCCGGACATTTCCCAGAGGGAAGGTCCGGGTCTTTTTTCAATCAACGACCAGGTTATCTTGCATGATCAAGCTGCGTCCCATCGTCTTCACCCTCGGGCTGGTGCTCTCCAAGCTGGCCCTGTTCATGTGGCTGCCCACCCTGCTGGCACTGCTCACCGGCTCAGAAGGCTTCGTCGAGTTTCTCAAATCCGTGCTGATCACCCATGGCGCCGCCCTGATCTGCCTGCACTACGGGCGCAAGGTGGAGTTTCATCTCGGGGTTCGGGAGATGTTCCTGCTCACCACCTCGGTCTGGGTGGTTGCCTGCATCTTCGGCGCTCTGCCGTTCGTCTTCATCACGCACATCAACTTTGCCGACGCCTACTTCGAGACCATGTCCGGCGTGACCACCACGGGATCTACCGTACTGTCAGGGCTGGACGGCATGGCCCACAGCATACTGCTGTGGCGCTCCATCCTGCAGTGGCTGGGGGGCGTGGGCTTCATCGTGATGGCGGTGGCCGTGCTGCCCTACTTAAACGTCGGCGGCATGAAGCTGTTCCAGACCGAGAGCTCCGATTGGTCCGACAAGAGCGCGCCGCGCGCCAAGACGGTCGCCAACAACATAGTGGTGGTCTATCTGGTGCTCTCCATGCTCTGCTTCCTCGCCTACTGGGTGAGCGGCATGACGCTGTTCGAGGCGGTCAACCACGCCATGACGACGCTGAGCACCGGGGGATACTCCACTTCGGATCAGTCCATGTCCCACTTCTCCAACTCGGCGCACTGGATCGGCACCCTCTTCATGTTCCTCGGCGGCCTGCCCTTCCTGCTCTATGTGCAGGCCCTCTCCCGCCGTGACAACAGCCTGCTGCGGGATGCACAGGTGCAGGGCTTCTTCTGGCTCATCGTCTGGGTGACGGTCGTCGTCACCTTCTATCTCTGGGTAAGGGATATTTACGGCTTCATGGATGCCTTGCGCATCAGCAGTTTCAACATCGTCTCCGTGCTCACCACCACGGGCTATGGCCTCGGCGACTTCGGCACCTGGGGGCCCCTCACCAGTATCATCTTCATGATCCTGCTGGCGCTCGGTGCCTGCTCCGGCTCCACCTCCGGCGGCCTCAAGATCTTCAGGGTGCAGGTGGCCTTCGCCCTGTTCAAGAAGCAGATGCGCCAGCTGATGCACCCCTCAGCCGTGTTCCCGCAAAAATACAACGGCCGCCCGGTGAACGACGCCATCATCCGCTCCATGATCTCCTTCGTGCTGGCCTACTTCGCCATCATCTTGCTGATCGCCGCCCTGCTGGCCGCCATCGGCCTGGATCCCCTCACCGCCATCTCGGGCTCCATCACGGCGGTGGCCAACGTGGGCCCCGGCATGGGACCGGTCATCGGTCCCAGCACCAACTTCGCCAGCCTGCCGGATTCGGCCAAGTGGATACTGTCGTTCGGCATGCTGTTGGGACGGCTCGAGATCCTGACCGTGGCGGTGATCTTCTTCCCCTCCTTCTGGAAGCAGTAGGACCTCACCGGTACGGGACGACAAAAAGGGCAGCCCGCAGGCTGCCCTTTTTGTCTGCTTTCGGCCACCTCAATCGGCGGACTCTTCCCGTTCCAGCGCGCGGTTGACCAGGGACTCAGGCAGGGGTTTGGTGACCTCCACCCCCAGCTCGCGAAAACGCTCGGCCTGGGCGATCAAGTTGCCACGGCCGTTGACCAGCCGCTCCATCGCCTTGTCATAACTCTCCTGTGCCTTGTGCAGGCTACCCCCCATCTGCTGCATCTCCTCCACGAACAGCCGCAGCTTCTCGTAGAGGCGACCGGCCCGCTCCGCTATCTGGCGCGAGTTCTGGTTCTGCCGCTCGTAACGCCACAGGTTCTCTATGGTGCGCAGCGCCACCATCAGGTTGGTGGGGCTCACCAGCAGGATGTTGTGATCCAGCCCATAGCGCACCAGGGAGGGGTCCGCTTCGAGGGCGGTGAGGAAGGCAGGCTCCACCGCCACGAACATCAACACATAGTCCAGGGTGCGCACCCCAGGCAGTTGCTGGTAATCCTTGCGGCCCAGCTCGCGGATGTGGTTTCGCACCGAGGTGACGTGCTCCTTGAGCGCCACCGCCTTCTCAAGCTCGTCGTCCGAGTTGTACCAGCGCTCATAGGCGGTCAGCGACACTTTGGCGTCTATGATGATGTCCTTGTCCTGGGGCAGGTGGACGATGACGTCCGGCTGATAGCGCTTGCCCTTGTCCACCTCGATGTTGACCTGGGTGTGATACTCGTGACCCTCCCGCAGGCCGCATTCGCTGAGGATCCGCGCCAGTACCACCTCCCCCCAGTTGCCTTGCTGCTTGCTGTCCCCCTTGAGCGCTCGGGTCAGGGCCGCCGCCTCTTCGGTCATGCGGGCGTTAAGCTCGGCGAGGCGCTCCAGCTCGAACTTGAGGCTGTGACGCTGGGCCGTCTCCTGGGCATGGGTCTCCCCCACCTGGCGACGAAAGCCCTCGAGCTGCTCTTTCAGCGGTGTCAGCAACAAATCCAGGCTGTTCTGGTTCAGTTCGCGGAAGTTACCTGAGTTTTGTTCGAAGATACGGTTGGCGAGGTTCTCGAATTGCTGGCTGAGGCGAGCCTCCGCCTGCTGCTGTAGTTGCAGCTTCTCGGCGCTGGCGATGCGCTCGCTGCGCAGGGTGGCTTCGGCATCCTTGAGGCGGGCGGTGAGCTTGAGCAGCAAGGCCTGCTGCTGCTCCAGCTTCTGCTGGCCCAGCATCTTCTCATCCTGCAGTTCGTCGAACCTGTCCTGCAGCGCCTGATGACGCTCCTCGGTCAGCAGGGTCTCCTCACGGGCTGCGCGACGCCCCGCCAGCCAGCCGAGGAGCAGGGCGAGCAGACCCGCCAGCAACGCAGGCAGCCAGGTCGTCATCGGGATCATCGCCGGCTCCGCTGACGCAGAAAGAGTTCGAGGTAACGGTTGAGCAGCAACCAGAACAGGACATAGATGAGATAGGCGGCCAGCACCACCCACTTGTGACTATTGACCCCGGTGTCGAGCTCGGCGAACTCGATCTCCTTGATGCGGCAGTAGGCCCACATCAGCAGGGGGAAGACATAGAGCAGAGAAGCACGCCACAGAAATAACCACATGAGTTCATCAGATCCCGCAAAAAGACTCGCCTAGCTTACACAAGGGCAACCCGGCTTGCGATCCTGGCCAGCGCTATTCTCTGGCTTGCTGGCGGAAAACTGGCTAAAATTAACCCCTAATAGGTATAGGGGTGGGCATGACTCATTTTTTCTGTCGCTGGCTGACGCACGCACTGGGGGGCTCCCGCAAACCGGACATGGTTTGCCACGAGGCGCGCCCGCCCTGGGCCATCGAAGAGTCGCAATTCCTCTCTCTCTGCCGCCGCTGCGGCGAGTGTTTCAAGGCCTGCCCCAACGGCCTGCTCAAGCCTGCCGACCAGCCCGAATATGCAGGCACCCCCATCGCCGGCACCCCTGTGCTGGATCTCGCCTGTGGCCAGTGCAGCTACTGTGGCAGCTGCGCCAGAGCCTGCCCCACCGGGGCGCTGGATCTGCGCCTCGGCCGCCAGGTGCAGACCCGAGTGCGGATCGAGGCGAGCTGTCAGGCCCGTAAAGGCTTCTACTGCCTGCTGTGCGAGGATGCCTGCCCCCAGCAGGCGATCAAGGCCAGCAGCGAGGGGGTGAGCGTCAACATGGCGGCCTGCGACGGTTGCGGTGCCTGCGGCCTCGCCTGCCTGCACGGCGCCATCACTCTGATCCCCCAGCTCTGACGGCTCCGGCATCCCGACGCCCCCACATCCGTCCCCAGCATGCATGCCAGACAGCAAAAAGGCCCCTCGGGGCCCTTTCACCGTCATGACCCTCAGGCCATGGTCAGGATATTATCCTGCTCTATCCCCAGCAGGTGGCACAGCCGGGTCGGATCCCGCACCGCATCCGCCAGGGTGTATTCCCCCAGCACTTCGAGGAAGGCGTTCATGGCGCGGCGCAAGATGCCCTGAATGCGGCAGCCGCCGGAGAGGCGGCAGTTCTCGCGCTTGCAGTCCACCGGGCAGAGCACGTGCTCCATGTCCATCACCACATCGCGCAGGTTGATGGAGACGGCGGAGCGGCCGAGACGGATGCCGCCATGCTTGCCACGAACCGTTTCGATGTACCCCTTGATGCCGAGCTGATGCACTATCTTGACCACGTGGTTGCGGGAGATGGCGAAGGTATCGGCCACTTCCGTGATGGTCGACAGGCGATCACCGGGCTGGATCGCCAGAAACGTCAGGGTACGCAGGGCATAGTCGGTAAATCGTGTCAGTTGCATGGTCGCACTTGCCTCTTACTACAAGCCAGAAATCAGGACGACAGCCAGTGGCCAGAGAGGTGAGACTGCACGTGCGCCCGCACAGGTGTCGCGTCTTCAGCCGGGTCGTGGAGTGACAAGGTTAAGAGCAGCTCTGGCGGGTGTCGACGAAGATGTACATAAATCGACACTTTCTTTGATTGATCGCAAACTTGCCGGCTCGGGGCGGGGTTTTGGCCATTTCCGGCGGCTAAATTCCATCGACAGGGAGGGGCATCGCTCGGCAAGCGGGGTGGGCCCCAGGTGGTCAGTGGGGATGTTTCAGCCAGTTTTTCAGGGCCTGGGAGGGGATGGAACTCTCGGAGGCGACCGCGAAGGCGCCCCAGTCCACCGCGCACTGCAGGGCATCCCTCATCGCCATGCCGCGGGCCAGACCGTGGATAAGGCCGCCGGCGAAGGCATCCCCCGCCCCCGTGGTGTCGACCACGGACACAGGCCGCGCCGCCACCCGCACCTGCTCCTCGCCGTGGATGGCAACGGCCCCCGCCTTGCCCTCGGTCAGCACCAGCCATTCGAGCTGATCCCCTGCAAGTTGGCGGGCATGCTGCCAGGGGTCGGTCACCTCGGCAAGATCGGCGCGGGAGGCCACCAGCACGTGGCAGGGGCGGCGAGCCTGCCCGCCCTTGGGATACTGGGCCACCACGAAACTCTTGCCCAGCATCTGGCGCATGTAACCGATGATGGCGGTGCCGGGGTAGTTCACATAGAGGCAGTCCACCCCCTCCAGCGGCATGTCGCCGGGCAGGTCCGGGCGGCGTGGACGGCGCAAGATGGTACGCTCCCCGGTGGAGTCCACCAGCACCAGCAGCTCCCCCGTCTCGCCGCCGAAGCGCTCCACGTGGGAGCAGTCAAGCCCATGGCCCGCCGCCTGCTCCAGCAGCCAGTCGCCGGTCTCGTCCAGCCCGATGCGGGAGGCAATGATGACCTCGTGCCCAGCCCACACCAGCCCTATGCCGGTGTTGGCGGCGCCGCCGCCGAGCCTGCGCCCCTGATCCACGTATTGCAGGCGCGCCCCGGCCACTAGGGGTTCGGCCAGGGAGAGCACATGATCACAGTTGAGATTGGCAAGCAGCAGAATGCGGGACATGGGGACCTCGGCAGGGCGGGCAGGATCCGGCACCCAGCGGCACCGGATCTGTCACGGAAGACGACTCAGTAGACGGGCAGCTCCACCCCGACCAGCAGTTCGTCGATGCGCGCCTGGGTCGGCTGCTGCATCACGTTCTGGATCATCTCCTTGGTGAGATGGGGGGAGAAGGAGCTGATGAAGTCATACATGTAGTTCTGCAAGAGGATGCTCTTGCTGAAGCAGAGCTGGGCCGGGCAGGGTTCGAACAGGTGCTCCAGATTGATGGCCACCAGGCCGGGGGCATCGGTGTCGTTGGCCACCAGCGACGAGATGATGCCGATGCCAAAGCCCAGCTCCACGTAGCGCTTGATGACGCCCGCATCCATCACCGTCATGTAGTAGTTGGGGCTGAGGCCGGCCGCCTGGAACACCCTGTCCTGCACCTGACGCCCGGTGGCGCCACTCTCGTAGCTGAGGATGGGGTACTGGCAGAGCTGCTCCAGGGTCGGTTTCTTCACCTTGGCCAGGGGGTGATCCTGCGGCACCACCAGCGACAGGGTCCAGAGGTAGGCGGGCAGCGCGATCAGCTCCTTGTCGAAGCCTATCTCGTGGGCAACGATGGAAAAATCCGAGTAACCCTTGCTGATCTGCTCCTTGGTAGCCGACATCACGGGGTGTAGGTGGAACGAGATCTTGGGGTACTTCTTGGTGAAATAGGTGACGCTTTTCGGCAGCAGGTAGCGGGCTATGGTGTGGGTGGTGTGGATGTTGAGGGTGCCCACAGTCGGGTCCAGATACTCCCGGGAGATGGCCTTGATCTTGCTCTCTATGTTGAGCATGGCCTCGGCGCACTTGATGATCTCCTCCCCCACAGGGGTGATCCTGTGCAGGTGCTTGCCGCGACGCTCGAAGATGCGCACCCCCAGCTCGCTCTCCAGCAAGCCGATCTGCTTGCTCACCCCAGGCTGGCTGGTATAGAGCGCATCGGAAGCGACGGAGACGTTGAGATTGTGGTCCCGCACCGCGATCAGATACTTCAACTGCTGTAGTTTCAAGGTTGCACCCTCACAGGCTGGCGCGGCTGTCGTCAGATGGACAAGGCCGCCACAAATGGCGGCCAGTGTACCATCCGAACTCGGCATATCACCGCTTGATCCTTCATTTTGCTACAAAATCTAGCATCTGCAGGGTGGATATGACAAACGGACGCTCAGCGCACGGCAGGCCCGACCGGCAGCATGCCGAGGAACTGCAGCAGCCACTGCATCATGGTGGCCGAGTCCACTTCTCCCTCCAGGGAGGAGAGGCTGCTCTGGTAGTGCTCGTCGGGCAACCGATCCCGCCGCCGCTCGATCAGCGCCCGGTTGTACTCCACCGAAAACTCCGGATGACCCTGGATGGCGACTATGTGATCCCCCTGCAGGAACATGAAGTTCGGGCAGAAGTCGTTGCCCGCCAGCAGGGTCGCCCCCGGGGGCAGCTGCGCCACCTGATCCTGGTGACTGGCCAGGATCCGTATGGTCTCGAGCCCCGGCTGCATCCAGGGTTTCGCCTCCTGCATGGGGTGAACCGAGACACCCAGCCCCCAGCCCTTGGTGGACTTCACCACCTCTCCCCCCAGCGCCTGGGCGATCACCTGATGGCCGAAGCAGATGCCGGCCAGCTTGACGTTGGCATCGTGGGCCCGCCGGATCCAGTCGCGCAGCGCCAGGATCCAGGGGATGTCGCTGTAGGCATCGTGGCGCGAGCCTGTGATGAGCCAGGCATCGCACTCGTTCAAGTCGCTCGGCAGCTCGCCGTCGAGCGCCGACCAGACCCTGTATTCCAACGCCGGGGCCAGGGCCCGGAATCCCTTGATAAACATCTCGGAGTAAACGGGGCCAAAACTCCCAACCAAGTCGGGGTCCAGCCGGTCACAATCGAGAATTCCCAGTCGCATCTGTTACTCCTTCACAGGGATAGCGGGACACGCCGGCGGACTCCTTCCGCCGGGCCATGCCAGGGCTAGCTGCTGCATGTTGATCATTTCATTGTCGGCATGGAGAACTCGGCGCCGGCCCGCAGGCTCTGGGGCCAGCGCGCTGTCACCGTCTTCATCCGGGTATAGAAGCGTACCCCATCCGGCCCGTGCATGTTGAGCGGCCCGAAGATGGACCGCTTCCAGCCACCGAAGCTGTGAAACGCCATGGGCACAGGGATGGGTACGTTCACCCCTACCATACCGACCTGAACCCTCGTGGTGAAGTCCCTTGCAGTATCCCCGTCGCAGGTAAAGATCGCGGTGCCGTTGCCGTACTCGTGTTCGTTGATGAGGCGCAGGGCCGTCTCGTAGTCCGGCGCCCGCACGATGGCGAGCACGGGGCCGAAGATCTCCTCCCGGTAGATGCGCATCTCGGGGCCGACCCGGTCGAACAGGCTGCCGCCGATAAAGTAGCCCTCACCACGGCTGACACCGCGACCATCGACCACCAGACTGGCGCCCTCTGCCACCCCCTGATCCACGTAGCCGCGCACCTTGGCCAGGTGTTCGCGGCTGATGAGGGGGCCCATCTCGTTCTCCGGGCTCTGGCCAAGGCCGGGTCCGACCCGCAGGGCCGCCACCAGGGGCGAGAGTTTCGCGACCAGCGCATCGGCGGTGGCATCGCCGACCACCAGAGCCACCGAGATCGCCATGCAGCGCTCGCCGGCCGCGCCGTAGGCCGCCCCCATCAGGGCGGAAACCGCCTGATCGAGATCCGCATCCGGCATCACCAGCATGTGGTTCTTGGCACCGCCCAGAGCCTGCACCCGCTTGCCGTGGGCCGAGGCGGTGGCATAGATGTACTGGGCGATGGGGGTGGAGCCGACGAAAGACACCGCCTGTACCCGTGGGTCGGTCAGCAGCACATCCACCACCTCCTTGTCGCCGTTGACCACATTGAGCACCCCGTCCGGCAGACCCGCCTGCTTGAGCAGTTCGGCCATGCGCAGGGCCAGAGAGGGATCCTTCTCTGACGGCTTGAGGATGAAGCTGTTGCCGCAGGCTAGCGCCACCGGGAACATCCAGAGCGGCACCATGGCCGGGAAGTTGAACGGCGTGATGCCGGCGCAGACCCCCACCGGCTGCATCATGGAGTGGCTGTCCACCCCCCGGCCTACGTTGAGGGAGTGCTCCCCCTTGAGCAGATGGGGAATGCCGCAGGCAAACTCCACCACCTCCAGCCCCCGGGTCAGCTCCCCCTGAGCGTCGGAGAACACCTTGCCGTGCTCGCGGCTGATGAGGCGGGCCAGCTCGTCCCTGTGCTGCTCCATCAGCTCCTTGAAGCGGAACATCACCCGTGCCCGCACCAGCGGCGGGGTCTGGGACCAATCGGCGAAGGCGCGCTCGGCGCTGGCGATGGCATCGAGGCACTCGGCAGCGGTGGAGAGGGCCACAGTGCCCTGCTGCTGGCCGGTGGCCGGATCGAAGATGGCGCCGAAACGCTCGCTGCGGCTCTCTGTGGTTTCGCCGTCGATGAAGTTGTCGATCCTGTAACTCATAAATCCTCCGTGATGGGTCATTCGCGTCATTCCTGCGCGCGGCCGTGGGCATCAGGCACAGGAAGAGGGCGCCCGACGGGCGCCATGCAATCGGGTGAAACGTTATTCCTGGGTCTGCAACACGTCCTGCAGCAGGGTGAAGAGGTCGTCAATCTGGCTGCGCTCGATGATGAGGGGTGGCGACAGGGCTATGATGTCGCCGGTCACCCGGATAAGTGCCCCCTTCTCGAAGCAGCGTACAAACACCTCGTAGGCGCGCTTGCCCGGCGCGTCTGGCAGGGATTCGAGCTCTATGCCCGCCACCAGACCGTAGTTGCGCACATCTTTGACATGCTTGCAGCCCCTGAGGGAATGGGCCGCCCCCTCCCAGTAGCCGGCCAGATCGGCGGCGCGAGTCAGCAGATTCTCGTTGCGGTAGATCTCGAGCGTCGCCAGACCTGCGGCGGCGGCCACAGGGTGACCGGAATAGGTGTATCCGTGGAACAGCTCGATGGCCCCCTTGCCTGCGGCCATCATGTCGTCATAGATGTGGTTCTGGACCAGCACCGCGCCCATGGGAATGGCGCCGTTGGTGAGCCCCTTGGCGCAGGTGATAAGGTCGGGGATGACGTCGAACTCCTGGGCGGCAAAGGCGGAGCCCAGGCGACCGAAGCCGGTGATCACCTCGTCGAAGATCAGCAGGATGCCGTGTTTGGTGCAGATCTCCCGCAGCCGCTTGAGGTAGCCCTTGGGGGGCATGATGACGCCGGTGCTGCCGGCGATGGGCTCGATGATGACGGCTGCTATGTTGCTGGCGTCATGGAGGAAGACGATCTTCTCCAGCTCGTCGGCCAGGGTGAGATCTTCCTCGGGCAAGCCCCTGGTGAAGGCATTTTTCCCGATGTTGAGGGTGTGGGGCAGGTGATCCACCCCCCCAAGCAGGGAGCCGAACCACTTGCGGTTGCCGGGAATGCCCCCCACCGAGATGCCGCCGAAGCCGACCCCGTGGTAACCGCGCTCACGACCGATCAGCCGGGTACGAGTGCCCTGACCGCGGGCCCGCTGCCAGGCCAGCGCTATCTTGAGCGCCGTGTCGACGGATTCGGAGCCGGAGTTGGTATAGAAGACGTGGCCGAAACCCTTGGGGGCTATCTCCACCAGCCGGTTGGCCAGCTCGAACGGCAGAGGGTGTCCCATCTGGAATGTGGGGGCGAAATCGAGGTGGGCGATCTGCTGGGAGACCGCCTCGGCAATCTCGCGCCGACCATGGCCCGCGTTGCAACACCAGAGCCCGGCAGTGCCATCCAGTATCTTGCGGCCATCCTCTGAGTGATAATACATCCCCTCTGCCGACTTCAGGATGCGCGGCGCCGCCTTGAACTGCTGGTTGGCGGTGAAGGGCATCCAGAAGGCGGACATGTCGGGGGTATTGATGTCGCTAATCGGTTTCATGGTCACCTCATCCTTAAGGCGTTTAGTAACACTTGGCTGATGCCTATTAAATTAAACACCTGAGTTCCTAAAAAGGGGCGGTTTATCGCCCCTGCTTGGTGTCACCCCCTCGGGGTGGTATAAGATATTTAACACAATTTTAATAATAGTAAACAGTCAAGGAGTGTCTATCGATGGATATCGGTCACCGCCTCAAGGCGGTTCGCACCAAGGCGGCCCTCTCCCAGCGCGAGCTGGCCAAGCGCTCCGGTGTGACCAACGGTTTTATCTCCCAGATCGAGAAAAATCAGGTGAGCCCCTCGGTCGCGTCGCTGCGCAAGGTGCTGGAAGGCATCCCCATGTCGCTCGCCAGCTTCTTCACCGATGAGACGGAGATGGATTCCGAGGTGATCTTCCGCGCGGATGACATGCCGGATCTCGGCACCCACCCCATCAGCTATAGATTGGTGGGCCACAGCCGGGCCAACCGCGCCATCGGCATGATGCAGGAGGTGCTGCCCCCGGGGGCCGACACCGGCGACGACATGCTGAGTCACGAGGGGGAAGAGTGCGGCATCGTCATCAGGGGACAGGTAGAGGTCACCGTCGGCGAGCAGGTACACCTGCTGGCCCCCGGGGATGGCTACTACTTCGACAGCCGCACCCCGCACCGCTTCCGCAACGTGGGGGAGCAGGAGTGCGTGCTGATCTCTGCCAATACGCCAGCCAGCTTCTGATCCCCATGGGTGGCCAGGGCCGCTCGCCCCTCCACGAGACGGCCCTGCAGCCTGGGTAAGGTCTGCCGCAGATCGAGGTCTGGACTCGGGCACGGAGTGGCAAGTGTTTAATGAATTGTTACAAGATGGATTTACAAGCGGCAGGATGTTTAGCATATTGATACGCGAAGACGTTTTTTGCCGGTTCAAGGAGTGAACATGAGTGACCTGACCCTGGCCCAGTGGCAACACAAGGCCGCCCATCTGACCCTGCCCTCGCAAGCCTTTATCGATGGCAATTACCGGGATGCCGTCAACGGCGCCACCTTCGATTGCATCAACCCGGCCAACGGCCAGTTGCTGACCAAGGTGGCCTCCTGCGACGCCGCCGACGCCGAGCTGGCGGTGCAGGCCGCCCGCGCCGCCTTCGATGACAAGCGCTGGAGCGGGCTCTCCCCGAAACAGCGCAAGCTGATCATGCAGCGCTTCGCCGAACTGATGCGCCTCAACCAGGTGGAGCTGGCCCTGCTGGAGTCCCTGGACATGGGCAAGCCCATCGGCGATGCCATGGGCTATGACGCCCCGGCCGCCGCCAACTGCATCGCCTGGAACGCCGAAGCCATCGACAAGATCTACGATCAGGTCGCCCCGGTGGAAGAGTCCGCCCTGGCCCTGGTGACCCGGGAGGCGCTCGGGGTTGTGGCGGCCATAGTGCCCTGGAACTTCCCGCTGGTGATGGCCTGCTGGAAGCTGGGCCCGGCGCTCGCTACCGGCAACTCCGTCATCCTCAAGCCGTCTGAAAAGTCCCCCCTCACCGCCCTGCGCATCGCCGGCCTTGCGAAAGAGGCGGGCATCCCGGACGGCGTCTTCAACGTGCTGCCGGGCTTTGGCCATACCGTGGGCGAGGCGCTGGCCATGCACATGGACGTGGACTGCATCACCTTCACCGGCTCCACTAAGATCGGCAAGCATCTGGTGCAGTGCTCCGGCAAGTCGAACCTCAAGCGCGCCTTTATGGAGTGCGGTGGCAAGAGCCCCAACATAGTGCTGGCGGACGCGCCGGATCTGGACGCCGCCGCCAGGAGTGCCGTGGGCGCCATCTTCTACAACCAGGGCGAGGTGTGCACCGCAGCCTCCCGCCTGCTGGTGCAAAACAGCATCAAGCCGCAGTTCATGGAGCGCCTGCTGGCCCATGCCCGCGAGTGGATAGCCGCCAACCCGCTGGATCCCGCCACCCGCATCGGCGCCATGGTGGACGGCATCCAGATGGAGCAGGTGCTGAACTACATCGCCATCGGCCAGCAGGAGGGCGCCAGACTGCTGCTGGGGGGCAAGCGCACCCACACAGAGAGCGGCGGCTTCTATATCGAGCCCACCATTTTTGACGAGGTGACGCCGCAAATGCGCATCTTCCGCGAGGAGATCTTCGGCCCTGTGCTGGCGGTGACCGGCTTCGACACCCTCGAAGAGGCCATCGCCCTCGGCAACGACACCGACTACGGCCTGGCGGCGGCTATCTGGACGGCGGATCTCAACAAGGCGGTGAAGGGTTCCCGTGCCCTGCGCGCCGGTACCGTGTTCGTCAACAACTGGGACGGTGGTGACATGACGATGCCGTTCGGCGGCTTCAAGCAGTCCGGTAACGGTCGCGACAAGTCACTGCACGCCCTGGAGAAATATACCGAGCTGAAAAGTACCTGGATCCAGCTCGATTAACGTCGAATATGACGAGATCAGGCAATAAAGGGGGAGAAATCCCCCTTTTTCATTTTTACCCTTTCCTCAACAGCTTCAATCGATATAATCATCAAATAGACAAGCCCTTAAATATAAAGATAAAAATGCTGTTTTTTCTGGGAAGTGTACTGTTTCTGGTGGTGGGCCTGCCGCTGCTCTTCTTCATGCTGGGCGAGGGTGAGGCCTATGTGACCTGGGGTCCCTGGATCTCCGCCATCGCACTCATGCTGTGGCTGCTCATGGATGTAGAGAAGATCCGCCGTGGGCGTTGATCACTCCCACTCATTATCAACCAGTTGATCGGCAACCTGTTTTTGCAAACCCAAGTTCAATGGTGTCAGCCTCATCTTCAATCCAAATGGCCGGAATACCTGATCGACCGTCTTCATTGAAGGAGTGGCAGTATTGCGTTCGATTGCTGACAAGGTGCGTCGACTGATGCCAATTAGACTGGCATAGCCCTCCTGATCCATCCCTAGCATCTCTTTGCGCAACTTGCGTAGCAGGTCGCCTTCGTGGATGACGCCACGATGCAACTTGACCAACAGTTCACGCAGCAGCTCCTCACGCTCCTCTATAGATAGTTTTTTCATCCTCATGCCCCCCACTGCTCAATCCAGACTGTCAGCCTTTCATCGAGCGTATTGAAATTGAATGTCGGCATAGTCAGGATGGAAACGGGTACTCCACGTCGAGCCAAGCGTTCCGGTAACCCCTTGAGCCTTAGTGCCAGCTCGGTCAACGATGCCAACAAGACGTCAGGCTCAACCCGGTGTGACAGACGTTGCGCAATGGCTACCCAATCAAACTGCCCTCCCTCTTCGAGCCCCAACCCCCACTGTGTCGTGCGACGGATCCCCTCTGGATCGGCTTTCATGGGGGCAAAGTCGTAGACTGGCGCGAGCCAGATCCCCTCGTCGCTCTTGAGCAATGCCGTATTGCGGCCATGGTTATCCGAATTTCCAAAAACCACGTTGAGCAAGTCACGTCTGACCCACTCGATCACAAATGCAGAGCTGTTGAAACGAGCATTACGCTGTCGGGCCTCACCCTCCAGCATGGGCAGCAAGGTATCGAGAATATCCAGATGGTTAAGGTCCGAGCCTGGGGCTGCGTCCATCACGCTGTAGACAGATTCCACTCCGAAACGAACCAATTTTTGCTCCTGCACCGCTACATCAAAGCGGGGAAGCCACAACGAAGGGTATTTGCTCCCTTCGTCAAGACGCATGCCATGAATCGGAATCGTATCGATCCCTAAGGCATTAAGTTCTTGATAATAGTGATACTCAGCTCTGAGGATATCCTGGTCAATGGCGCTGCGATTGTTACGCGGGAACTTGACCAGATAGAAATCATCCAGGCAGTAGGGATCATCCTGAAAAGTGTCTATCCACACCTCCTGATTGCGATTTTGCCGCAACAACAGCTTGGGAGCCTCTCCACCGGCCCCAGTCGCACCACCGCTGGCGGCCCCCATCTGCTGGGCATATTCCAGAAAGTCGGTATCACGTTCCAATACCATCGCCACAGGGAAGCGCAGTTGCGTGACCTGGCTCTGCTCGGGTATCTGAACCGCGACTCTCTCTACAGCCTCCTTGATGCGCAAGTTTCCGATCGGAGCAATAGTACCGAGAGCCAGAAGGGTACGGTCTTGTCCCTCTTCACCCAAATGTCCGATGTCGAGCTGCCTGACCCAGTAACGGCGCGCACTACCCGCTGGCATAATGTCATCGAGAAAACGAAACCAGCCACCATCATGAGGGATCATCAGTTCAATGGGGTACCTCAAGGCACAGGCGTGCCATCCCTGTGTTTGGTGCAGATATTCAAGGGCATAATCAAACTCATAGGCGAGCCGGGCCGAACGTTTCCCTCCCTCATTCAGCCGCAAACGGGCTGCATCGCACCATCCCTTTTCACCATAAATCTGGATAGTCAGTTCCATCACACCTCGCCATGTGAATTATTTTGCTCAAAATTATGACGTCTTTTATATTATGAGAATTATATTACTCAAAACATAGATCCTTCAGTTTGTTTTGAGCAAAATAATTCACATCAAAACATGGTTCTTTGTTCCCGCTACGGTACTCGTTACACTCATTCCCCTGTGATCTCCATCACCCACAACAAGCCATAAGGCAACATTCACGCATGCAGCAACAGATCCAGCGCCAGGGCATCATCTATGCCCTGTGCGCCTATA
>ERZ724524.437-NODE-437-length-26966-cov-4.984802_pt1 | contig 26966 bp, 20 predicted proteins | sample MGYA00376057_ERZ724524 | MGnify/ENA primary metagenome ERZ724524 (study PRJEB28724, sample SAMN07190888) | wastewater metagenome | isolation source: influent of sewage treatment plant in Hong Hong | place: USA: Christiansburg, Virginia | collected 2016-03-01 ...
GCGAGCAAAAACCCCAAGGCAGCAGCGACCATCAAGGACATCCAAGAGGTCAAGGCTCAAACGGAAAAGGCTGGCAAGGCGGAAGCCTCGGCACCCAAAGATGCGCTGGCTGCTTACCAAGCGGCGGCCTCCGCAGACAAGCGGCTCGGTGGCGGCCTGTCGGGCTTCCTGAGCGGCAAAATCTCGGGTCTGGCCGCCAAAGCCGGTGGCTCCGGGAACACCGCTGCCAAGCCACCCGCTGCCGGTGGCGATCCTGCCAAGGACGCGCAGGCCGACCAGCTACTCGCGCAGGCCAAGGGAATGGTCGCCAAGAACCCGGCCCAGGCCCGCAACAACTGCCGCAAGGTCATGCAGATGTTCGGCAACAACCCGAGCCATCCCAAGGTCAAGGCGGCCTATACGCTGCTCCAGTCGATCAAGGGTGGCAAAGACGACGACGACGACTTCTAGGCCACTGTCAGCGACTCAACCCGCATGAACCACTGGTGCCGGCGACGAATTTCTTCCGCCGGTACAGTCCCCGATGTAAGGTTCCGCAGTCTGTTGTCACCTCGACGGTGGCCGCACGACAAGAGGAGGCACCGTGGCGACCCCGCTCTTTCGCACCAAGTCCATCAACCAAGTCATGTCCGAGTCCGAGGGCTCGGGAAGTCGACTGAAAAAGTCGCTATCGGCCTTCGACCTAACGATGATCGGCATTGGTGCCATCATCGGGGCCGGTATCTTCGCACTGACCGGCAACGCGGCCGCGACCAAAGCCGGACCCGCCGTGGTGCTGTCGTTTGTGCTGTCGGGACTCGGCTGCGCCTTCGCAGGTCTTTGTTACGCCGAAATGGCGGCAATGATTCCCGTCGCGGGCAGCGCATATACCTATGCCTACGCGACGCTCGGTGAGCTGTTCGCCTGGATCATCGGCTGGGCCCTCGTCCTCGAATACGCCGTGGGGGCCATCACCGTCGCCATCTCGTGGTCCGGGTATTTCGTGCGCTTCCTCGAAAAGGGCTTTGACTTACACCTGCCTTTCGAGTGGGTAAACGGCTACATGGTGACCTACACCGACGCCGCCGGGGTCATCCACCACGGACTGTTTAACGTCCCTGCGGTGCTGCTCGTCGGCATCATCACCGTCCTGCTCATCGTCGGCGTCAAAGAGAGCGTGCGCGCCACCTCGGCGATCGTGTTTATCAAGATTGCCGCCGTGCTGCTGTTCCTTGGCATCGGTGCCATGCACGTCAACACCGCCAACTGGTCGCCGTTTGTGCCGTTCGGTCCCTGGGGCATCGTTCAGGGCGCTGGCACCATCTTCTTTGCCTACATCGGCTTCGACGCCATCACCACCATGTCCGAGGAAGCGAAGAACGCGCAGCGCGACCTACCGATTGGCATCATTGCCTCGCTGGTCATCTGCACGGTGCTGTACATCGCCGTCGCCGGAGTGCTGACCGGAATGGTGCCGTACCTGGAGCTAAAAGATCCGGCACCGGTGACGCTGGCGCTGTCGCGAGCGGGCGTGTCGTGGGGTGTGATGCTGGTCTCGATTGGCGCGCTGGCCGGACTCGGGAGCGTGGTGCTGGTCATGATGATGGGCCAGCCGCGAGTGTTCTTCGCGATGAGCCGGGACGGACTGCTTCCGGCGAGCATCAGCGAGGTTCATCCCAAGTACCAGACGCCGTATCGCTCGACGATCCTGACCGGCCTTGTGGTCGCGGCCTGCTCATCGACGCTGAGCACCGAGATCGCGGGCAACCTGACCTCGATGGGGACGCTGTTTGCGTTCGTGCTGGTCTGCCTCGGGGTGCTGGTGCTGCGCAAGAGCGATCCCGACCGGCCCCGACCGTTCAAAGCGCCATTCGTACCCGTGGTGCCGGTCCTCGGCATCATCACCTGCCTTGGCATGATGGCGGGTCTGGACGGTGCGACCTGGATCAACTTCTTCGTGTGGCTCGGCATTGGCCTCGTCATCTACTTCAGCTACGGCAAGCGTCACTCGGTGCTGTCTCGCACGCCGGCTTAGCGCCTGATGTCTTCGCTGTCCGCCGCCCAGTTCGACTTCGACCTTCCCGAGGAGCTCATCGCGACCAAGCCCGCCGCCCAGCGGGATCAGTCGCGGCTGCTTCTTGTGGGTCGAGATCACGTCGCCCATCACACCTTCGCAGAGCTGCCCGACCTGATCGAGCGCTTCGTCGGCGAAAAGCCACTGCTCGTCGTAAACGACAGCAAGGTCCTGCTCGCCCGACTGTTCGCCCGCAAGATCGGTACAGGTGGCGAGCCAGGTGGTCGCGTCGAGCTCCTGCTCCTTGAGCCCCACAACGCCACGACCGCTGCGGCGACGAGCTGGCGGGTGATGTACCGAACCAGCAAGCCGCTGCGGCAAGGGGCCAGCCTGTCGCTCCTCGACCGCCAGGGACAGCCGCTTACAGGCTGCACGCTGACGGTACGTACCGTTGAAGGCGAAGGCCGCGCGATCCTCGACTTCCCGACCGAGACCCCGCTCACCGAGCTGCTCAGCCAAGCGGGCGAGCTACCCCTGCCGCCGTACATCGTGCGCCAGCGTCAGCTCAGTGGTGAGTCAGCCAGCCCCGAGGACGACGAGCGCTACCAGACCGTCTACGCCAAAGAGCTCGGCTCAGTCGCTGCCCCAACCGCAGGTCTGCACTTTACCGACCCCCTGCTCGCACAGCTCGCGGCACGCGGCATCGAGCGCGCCAGTGTCACCCTCCACGTCGGACCGGGGACGTTTATGCCGCTGCGCGATGACGACCCGCTCAAGCACGTCATGCACTCGGAGCGCTACCAGGTCCCGCCGGAGACGGTCGAGGCGATTGCCCGGGCCCGCCGCGACGGACGCAAGGTGCTAGCGGTCGGAACCACCGTCGTCCGCACCCTCGAATCGGCCACCCTCGAAGGCCACACCGTCCCGCAGCCCGGCTTTGGCGAGACCCGCCTGTTTATCTATCCACAGCCTGGGCCGCAGCCACCCACGGGCCGCTATCCGTTCCGCGTCGTCGACGCCATGCTGACGAACTTCCACTTGCCCCGCTCAACGCTTTTGATGCTGGTCGCCGCCTTTGCGGGCACCGAGCGCATCCTCCACGCCTATCAGCAAGCCATCGCCGCCCGCTACCGCTTCTACAGCTACGGCGACGCCATGCTCCTCCCCACCCGGATGTAAGCGATGACGACCGAACCCCCGATCTACACGCTCGACGGACAAGACGGCAAGGCCCGAGCCGGTAGACTCCAGCTCCCCCACGGCGTCGTCGAGACTCCGATCTTCATGCCCGTCGGCACCATCGGCAGCGTCAAGGCCATGACCGCCCCCGAACTGGAGCAAGTCGGCGCCCAGATCATCCTCGGCAACACCTATCACCTGTGGCTGCGGCCCGGCACCGACGTAATCGCCACCCACGGCGACCTCCACCGCTTTGCCACCTGGAAGAGGCCGATCCTCACCGACTCCGGCGGCTTTCAGGTGTTCAGCCTCGGCGCGGCGCTGTCCGGCGTCGTGCAAGGCGGCCTCGTCAAGATCACCGATGAAGGAGTCCGCTTCCGCTCCCACCTCGACGGCTCCCTGCGCATGCTCACCCCCGAGGAGTCGCTGCGCATCCAAGCCGTCCTCGGCTCCGACATCGCCATGGCCTTCGATCACTGCCCGCCCGGCCTGTCGCCCCCCGCCGAGGCCCAGGCCGCGATGCGTCGCACCACCGAGTGGGCCGCCCGCTGCCTCTCGGTCCCCGCGCCGATGCTCACCGATGGCACAAACCCGCTCGGCAAGCAGAAGCGCTTCGGCATCGTCCAGGGCGGCATCCACGTCGACCTCCGTCGCCAGCACATGGCCGAGATCTGCGCCCTGCCCTTCGACGGCTTCGCACTCGGCGGCTTCGCGGTCGGCGAGCCCATCCAGACCATGTACGAGGTCCTCGACGTCGTCGCCTGCGAGCTGCCCAAGGACCGCCCCCGCTACCTGATGGGCGTCGGCACTCCCCGCGACCTCGTCCACGCCATCGCCGCCGGCATCGATATGTTCGACTGCGTGATGCCGACCCGCAATGCCCGAAACGGCCAGCTCTTCACCTCGCAGGGCAAGGTCAACATCCGCAACACCAAGTACAGCCACGACCTGTCCCCGCTCGACCCCGCCTGCACCTGCGAGACCTGCACCCGCTACAGCCGCTCCTACCTCCGCCACCTGCTCATCGCCAAAGAGATCCTCTACTGCCGCCTCGCGACCCTCCACAACCTCCACTACTACCTAGACCTCACCACCCGAGCCCGAGCCGCCATCCTAAACGGCACCTTCGCCGAGTTCAAAACCACCGAACTAAAGCGGTGGGAGAGCTAGCTGGGAAACCAACGTTTGACCAAAAAGCCTGGGGGCGACCGGAGAGCCTTTTTCGGACCGCTCGCGGGCCCGAAAAAGTTCTCGCAGGGTAGCGGGGCCCCAGGCGAAACGTGCAAAGTGGGGCTTCCATCCAGAATGGATCGGCTGAGGGGGCTTGGGTTTGGCGATCCATTTGCGATGGAGGGGCTTATCCAGCTCGGGTTTGGCGTTCCATTCGCGATGGATTCGCATCTCCGGTCTGGATAGCCGGTTCCATTCCAAATGGAGCGCGGGTCCGGCTCCGGTTTCGGCGTTCCATTCGCGATGGAGCCAGATTTCCCTACAGCTCGGACCGATCCATTCGCGATGGAAGCCGATTTGCGCACGCGCCGGGCGATCCATTTGCGATGGAAGACCGTTTGCGGGAGCAGCGGGCGTTCCATTCGCGATGGATGGGCTTTCGCGTGCGCAAAGGCGCAGGTTGACAGTGAGCACTTGGCTTCTCTATCCTGAGACTGTCGTGTGGTTTCTCACCAACATCCGTCACGAGCCTGACGTGTAGCGGCCCCTGGCTGCTGACCCGTTCGCTCCTTTTGGACCCTCTTTGCGCCCGCATGGGCGTAGCAAGGCTTGACGGTAGTTCTATGCAAAACGACGCAAGTGGACCCACGAAGCTTCCCGTTGTCTCCGAAACCGCAGTCCCGCACGCGCTGAAACCGCCGGTCGATCCGGCGACGCTCACCCATCGGCAGCTCCGCCGCGACCGATTCTGGTCGCACATCCCGGCCTACGCCAACGTCGATGAGGCGACCTTCATCGATCACAAGTGGCAGTCGAAGCACACCATCACCAACGCCGACAAGCTGCTCCACACCGTGCAGGCGCTGGTGTCCCCCGAGTTTTACGCAGACGTGGCGGCGGGCTTTGAGCAGTCGCCGATGAGCATCCGCGTCTCGCCGTACCTTTTGTCGCTGATCGACTGGCAGAACCCGTATACCGACCCGCTGCGGATTCAGTTTATCCCGGTGCGCTCGAAGCTGCTCCCGGACCATCCCAAGCTGGGGCTCGATTCACTCGGTGAGCGCGCCGATGCCCCGACGCCGGGACTGACCCATCGCTACGTCGACAAGGCGCTGTTTTTGGCGCTCGATACCTGTCCGGTCTACTGCCGCTTCTGTACCCGCAGCTATGCCGTCGGCGTCGACACCCCGCAGGTCGAAAAGTTCACCCTCCGCGTCAACGAGGAGCGCTGGCACAAGGCCTTCGCCTACATCGCCTCCCGCGAGGAGCTGGAGGACATCGTCATCTCCGGCGGTGACTCTTACAACCTGCGCCCGGCGCAGCTTCGCGAGATTGGCGACGCGCTGCTCGACATTGGGCACATTCGGCGGATGCGCTTTGCGACCAAGGGCCCGGCGGTGATGCCGCAGAAGCTGCTCTCCGATCACGAGTGGGTCGATGCGCTCACCTACGTCGTCGAGAAGGGCCGCAAGCTCGGCAAAGACGTGATGCTGCACACCCACTTCAACCACCCTCGCGAGATCACCGGCATCACCCAGGACGCGATCCAGGTGCTGTTTTCGCGTGGCATCTTCGTGCGCAACCAGTCGGTGCTGATTCGCGGCGTCAACGACAGCATCGAGGTGATGGGCCAGCTCTTAAAGCGGCTGGCGTACGTGAACATCCACCCCTACTACGTCTATATCCACGACATGGTCCAGGGCACCGAGGACATGCGAACGACGCTGCGGGCGGGCCTCGACATCGAAAAGACGCTGCGCGGCTCGACGGCGGGCTTTAACACCCCGATGTTCGTGATGGATGCGCCGGGCGGCGGTGGCAAGCGCGATGCCCACTCGTACGAGCACTACAACCCGGTGACGGGCGTGTCGGTGTACTCGGCCCCGGCGGTCAAGCCCGGCCAGCTATTTTACTACTTCGATCCGATCGACCGCCTGCCGCCCGAGGGACAAGCGCGCTGGGCCGATCCCACCGAGCACGACCAGATGCTGCAAGAAGCCAAGCAAGCCGTCCTGGCGAAGCGCTAAGCTCTGCGCCCGATGCCGAGCCGCTTACGTTCCGCTGTCACCGACTGGGCCCACAACCTGCGACGGCTGCTTGTGCCCCGTCCGCCGTGGCGGGCCGAAGCCGAGTTCGCGTTCTACCGGGTCGAGCCGTCCGCCCTTCACGAGCAGCTCGAGCGGCAGCGGCGGTGGTGGCGACAGGGCCAGCTTGTCGGACTGGGCGTGGTGGATGCGCTGGGGCTCCTCGATCGCGACCGGCTTTCGGGGCTGCGGGTGCTGGAACTCGGCGCGGGTGAGTGCATGCTCGGCCAAGCGCTGGTGCAAGCGGGGGCCGCCGAGGTGTGGGCGGTCGACGCAGTGCCGAAACAAATCTGGGCCGCTGCCGCGCACGCGAGCCAGCGTGAAACCGGCGGCGAAAGCAGCCGACTGCACTGTGTCATCGCCGATGTGCTCGACCTACCGTTTGACGCGGGCAGCTTCGACCTGGTCGTCGCCAACTTGGTGCTGCATCACATTCGGCCACTCACCGGGCTGCTGGGCGAGGCGCGGCGGGTGCTCGCCCCAGGTGGCCAGTTCGTGGCGCTAGAGCCCGCACCGCTCGTCGGCATGCTGGTGCATGACCAGACCTCGGACAATGAAGCGCCGCTGTGGCCGGGGGCGGTGACTTCAGCGCTGACCGACAGTGGCTTTGTCCAGGCCGCGCATGAGTATCAGTGGGTGCGACTGCGTTCGTCCGTGCTGGGGCCGCTGTCCCCCAGTTATCGGGTATCGGCGCAGCGGCCCGGCCCCGCCGAAACAGCGCGGCTGCGGCTGGTGCGCGAGCTTGCGTCAAGTGCTCTGCCAGGGCTGAGGGTGGACACGGGCTGCCGATTCGCAGCGCTCGTGAAAGAGCAGATGGCTGCGATCGGCAATTGCGTGGAACAGCAGGGGTTGCTCGAAAGGCTGTAGCGAAGGACGAACGAGGCGGCGCGGCGCAGACGACCCGTCCCCCCGGACGGGCCTTGCCCAGACTACAGAGCGGCGCGGCTTCGGCGACGGCGGAACAGCAAGGTTCCGGCACCGAGTAGCAGCGTGATCAGCGTCCCAGCGGGCGAGGTGGCGCGACCGCTCGTCGAGCAGCCGGTCATCTCGGGCGGCTTCTCCTTCGGCATCGGCAGACCGGTTCCGTCGAGGTTGATGCTGCCAATCGCCAGGCCTTCCTTGGTCTTGATCGAGAGCACCGTCGTACGCGGTCCGGTTGCGGTCGGCTTGAAGGTAATCGCCAGCGTGACCAGACCCTCTTCGGTTGGCGTTCCGGCTGGCAGCTTGCCCGTCGCCGGATCGACCGACCAGTCGTCCTGGTTTTCCGAGAAGCCGGTGACGAAGTCAATGTCGCTCGCATCGGAGTTGCGGCAGATGACCTTGAGTTCTGCCATCTCGCCCATGCGGACCATGCCCAGGTTCTTGTCATCAGGCGAGCAGCTAATGGTCAGCAGCTTGCCCGTGCCATCGAGCTTGACCTGCACCGGCGACATCAGACCTGCCGCGTTGACGACCAGGATGGCGCTGCGGGTGCCGTTGCCGGTCGGCTTGAAGGCCACCTTGAACGGAGCGCTCGCGCCGGGAGCCAGGACCACCGTGCGGTCGCCGTTTACGACGTAGTCGGCGCTGGCGGTGCCGCTGACGGACAGGTCCAGGCCGGTGAGCGGGGCAGAGCCGGTGTTGGTCACGTTCAAGGTCAGCTCCTGCGAGCGCAGACCGATGATCGTGAGCGGGAAGGTCATCATCATCGGGTCGACCTTGAGCTCGGCCTGAACGCCGGTCACCGACAGCGGGATGCGGATGTTGCCCATCTTCACTTGGTCGTTGACGATGATGCTGATTTCACCCGACTGCTGCATCGCGGTCAGCGGGCCAGCCACTACGTCGAGCACAATCGCCGGATCGCCCTTCTTGAGGATCTTGCCCTCGGTGGGGAACCCGGACACCTTGAAGGCACCCATCGCCGGGGTCAGGACGCTCTTGCCAAACACCAGATCCTTGTCGCCTTCGTTGGTGATCTTGATCTGCTTCGAGGTCGAGGTGGTCTTGATGTAGACCGCGCCAAAGTCGAGGTTGCCGGGTGTGACCACCACCTTCGGGCCCGAGGCCGTGCCGGTCAACGGAACCTTGGCGACGTGGCCGGTCTTGAAGTCGGTGGCGATCTCAAGGTCGGCGGTCTGGCTGCCGATGTCGACCGGGCAGAACTGCACCGGGATCACGAAGGTACCGCCGCCACCGGGCACCGTGCGGGTCGCCGGGGCGGTGTGCTTGAACGACGAGGCGTTGGCACCGGTGAAGCCCAGGCTGAGGATCTTCAGCGAGTCGGTGCCGGTGTTCTTGATGGTGACGTACTGCGTAGACGAGCAAGTGCCGGTCTGCTGCGTGCCCATGAAGTCGATCTTGTCGCCGATGAGCTCGAAGTTTGCGACCGTGCCACGGCACGACACCGCGATGTTGGTCTTGCCCATGGCCAGCGAGGGATCGTTGCTGGTGATCTCGAGCACCGCCTGGCGCACACCCTGGACACTCGGCTTGCACTGCACCTTGATGTCACCCGTGCTGGCGGTGGCGACCTTGAACGGCGACATCATCGAAGCCATCGTCACCACAGCAAAGTCACTGACGTCACCGCTGATGAACTGGAGGTTGGAGATGCTCAGGTCGGCTTGGCCGGTGTTCTGCACCGTAATGATCTGATCCGGTCCGGTGCCGCCCACGCGCACGGGCGAAAGGACCAGCGAGGACGGGGCCACGATCTTCGGCTTCCCATACGAAGCCCGGACCGTGACGATGCCGCTGTAGTTCACACCGTTGATCGAGTAGGCCACGCGCACGTTGGTGCTGTAGGCCTTTTCCAGGGTCGGCTTGAACTTGACGTCGAAGCTGACGCCAGCGCCCGAGCCAAGCAGCGTTGCACCAGGCACGCTTTCGAGCGCAAAGTTCGTCGCATCATCCACGCTGGCGCTGGTGTAGCCCAGGTAGCCGCCACCGGTGTTGGTGACGTTTACGGTCACCACCGGAGCGGTCATGCCCACCGCAATGCCACCGAAGTCGATCTGGCTGGGCTGGGCATCGTAGCGAGGCCCAAGTCCTTTGACCGTGAGCTGCACCACGCCCGGCGCAACGTTCGGCGTCGATGGCGTCAAGGTGTAGATCGCAGAGGCCTGACCGGCAGCGGTCGGCTTGGCCGTGGCCTTGATGGTGAGCTTGTCACCGGGGTTCAGCGTCTTCGGGAACACAATCGTTTCGACGGTGAACACGCCCGCTGGGGATAGGTCGGCGCTGCCCACCGTGATCGGCGACGAGCCCTGGTTTTCAAAATCAACGCTCAGGTCAGCGCTGCCCAGGACCGGAACCTCGCCAAAGTCCGCCGGAGACGGGTTGGCGCGAAGCGGGCTGGCGACGTAGACCATCGAGTTGGCGATGAGCTTGGCGGTATCGCTCGCCGAGTCATAGCAGCCGTAGTAGCCGATGTCGCTCGACACCGGGTAGATGTTGAGGTCGATGCGCGGACGGCCACCGGGGAAGCCGGTGATGATCATGCCGTTGCCGTCGTTCCACGAAGCCACGATCTTGGCACCGGCACGAATGGTCGAGGCCGCCACGCTGGAGCGCTCGCGACAGGTGCTGCCGTTGGTCTCGATCTTGGTGATGCCAGAGAGCACCGCGTGGGTGTCTTTGGTGCCCAGGGTTTTTTTGCTGACGTAGGACATCGACGAGCTGTTGTCGATGAGCTGGTACTTGCTCCAGTTCGTCCCCGTCGGCGAGTTATAGTAGTAGCCACCGTACATCGGCAGAGCGACGACGACACCGCCGCCTTTTTCGATGTAGGCAGCGAGTGCGTTGCCGACACCGGTTGGGTCGCTGAAGCCGCCACGATTGACGTCTCCGAAGACCAGGACCGTGTCGCACTTGGCGAGCGTCGAGTCCGACGGTGCAGAAGAGCCAGCATCAATCATCGTGACGCTGTCGAACAGCTTGGTGCCATCCAGCTTGGACTTGATGTCACCAGTCGCTGAAGAGTCGCTGCAGGCATAGACCACGCAGGCTTTCGGCCCGGCAGCCATCGCAGCAGATGCGGCTCCAAAGACGGTAAGAGCCGCCGCCCAAGCCAGGCAGTGGCGCAGTGTCCCGGTCAGCCGAGAAGTGACGCTGGCAGATTCAGCGTCGGGCGAGCGAACGGCAAGCTTACGTATCATCGCACCCTCCTCAGGGAGTAAGAAGTGCGAGATACATACCACATGTCAGCCCAATGCAAGACCGCTTGTTGGTCCGATGATCATCCGCTGACCACGCAGCCAAGGCACGGAGATTTAGAACAGTCCTTGATCCTTGAGGGACTTGAGGAATGGCTCGCTCATCGCCGAGCCTTGACGGTAGAACAGCGCGGGCTGACCCAGGGGGGCGGCGATCTCGATCCGCTGGCCGCTCGCTGCCACGGCAAAGGCCTTACCCGTAAAGACGTGAACCCAGGTTCCTTCGGGCAGATACACCTTGGCCATCACGACCCCAGGATCAGTAATCGGGGCCACCAGCAAGTCCTGGCCGAGCAAATACTCCTAGAACGACGCCTTATAGACGTTGGGATCTCCGGGGTAGTGCAGCGCGAGATGTCTGGCCACCGGCATTCCGGAGGCGGCGGCCTGGGCCACGAGCTGTTTTCGATAGACCGCCCATGCCTTGTACAGCTTGGCGCAGCGAGCAAAGTGCCGCAGGGTCTCGGCGTCGCCGTCGATCTGGAAGTTGTCGTCGGGTCGATTGCCCTCGTGGGTTCGCATCACCGGGCTCAGCGCCGACAGCTCCAGCCACCGCCACAGCAGCTCGCGACTGCGGGTCACCCGGACCAGCGAGTTGACAATCGTGGTGTAGCCACCGGCGTCGCTGTGATTGAGGCTGAAACCGGACACGCCGCCCGATAGCATGCCCACCACCGCACTCTTGATGCCGTCATAGACATCCCAGGTCACGAGCTGGTCACCCAACCAAAACAGGGTCGAGGAACCGGGGCTCTTGCGATATCCCGAGCGCGTAAAGAACAGCAGCTCTGCGCCACGCCCGCTCTCTTCAATCGCTTCGCGGTTTAGCTTGGCCCACTCCTCGGGATACTGGTTGTGAAAGGCCCGCGCCGCGACGTCCGATTGCAGGTGGGCATCGTACGGCAGGGCTTCGCCAAAGTCAGCCATCCAGCCGGACGCCCCCGTTGACAGAACCTCGGTGCGGATGATCTCCTTCCACCACTTGCGCGCTTCGCCATTGGTCACATCGAGCAGCCCCGCCGAAAAGTCGGTGTTGGGAATCATGTACGGCAGACCGTTCGGTTCGGTGACCAAATAGCCGCGTTCTCGCGCCTCCGCAAACAGGTTGCGACCCGGTCGACCCGACGGTCCCATATCGACAAAAAACGGGTTCACATAGGTCAGGATGCGCACCCCTTGGGAGTCGAGCTTCTTGCGCATCGCCTCCCAATCGGGATAGCGGTTGCGGTCGAGCTGCCAGTTCCACCAGAGCTGTTTGCCGAAGCTGGTCTTGCGCTGACCGACCCAGTCCTGAAGCCACACGGCGGACAGCGGCGCGCCTTCCTTGCCAAGCTGCTCGACCAGCTTCTGCACCCGCTGGGTTCCGCCCTGGATGCCGACGATCGCACCTTCATGCACCCAGTCGGGCAGTGCTCGCATTCGGCCCGCGTACTCGGTGTATTCGCGAATCAGATCCGCAGGCGTCCGCCCGTACAGAATCCGGCCCTTGAGGGTCCGCGAATAAACCCGCACCTGGAGCCGATCCGGCGTCCGCAAATCGAATATCTGATACTCGTAGTTTTCGGTGAGCAGGCTGCGATTGAGGCTGGTGATGTAGTGCGGAATGCTCACGTAGCTGGTGTGCCAACTGCCCCCCGAACGCGCCATCAGGTCAACGGCGGTGGTGAGCGGCTGGAGACCTCGCCCGATTCCTTGCTCCTGCACCCAAATCGGCACCCGCCGACCTTTCAGATCGAAGTAGGTAAACTGCTCGCCAAAGCCAAAGACGTGCTCGCTCGCTGGTGAGGCATACGTCAAGAAAGCGCGGTTGAGATCGTCGTCGTCGATCCGCAGCTCAAAGCCAAGCTGGTTGGGCGTCAGCGCGGTAAACACCATCGAAAACGGTGCCGATCCCGCGCCCGAACAGCGCAGCGTGCCAGTAAGCCGTGCCGTCCCGGCGACCTCGCTGATCTTTTCCAGCTTTTGCGTTCCACAGGTGCTGCCGGTGGCTTTGTCGGAAAAGAAGAACGAGCCCCGCGACTCATCGACTTTTTCGTGACCATACGCCGCCGCCACAAAGGACATTCCGGGAACGCTCTCCCAGATGCGTCGACCGGGCTCGCTGACGTGGATGACGTAAATCTGACCGCCCTGTTCGGGAGTGTACGAAACCACGAACTGACCGACCGCAATGCTAGTGGCCAGCAGCTTGCGATCGACCTCCAGATGACCGAGTAGCGGCGGGTCACCAAACTTGTCGTTATAGCGCGGCAAAAGCCACGCCCGCCCAATGAGGAGCCCGAACAGCAGCAGTGCGCCAAAGACACCGACACAGATCGGCAGGATCAGTCGATTGCGCCGCCGCCGAGGACGACCTGCCGAAAACAGCGTCGCACGAATTCCGTGGTCATCCGCCAGGGAGCGCTGCACACCGGGCATGGCCTACCTCCTCACGCTGTGGGTTGCGCAGCCGGACGTAGCGGGCGAGCGCCCACAGCGGGAAGTACGACTTGTAGAGCCGATAATCCAGCATCGCCGTCCCGAAAAACACCCCTGCTTGTGCCTGCTGCGGAAAGGATCCGTCCGCGAGCTGCGCGGCTGACAAAAAGGAAACGCCGCGCTCGATCGCAGGGTGAGATGCCGGCAAGGCGATGAGCAACGTCAGCAGCGCCCAACTGGTGCTTACGACCTGCGACTGCTCATGCGGTACGTATTCACCAGACAGACAGCTCGAAAAGTGTTCTCCCCAGCCGCCATCGGGACGCTGCTTGCGGATCAGCCACACGGCTGCGCGCTGCACCACCGGATCGTGTACCGGAATCCCGGCTTCGTGCAGTGCTTCGATCACATGAAACGTTCCGTAGGTAAAGTTCACACCCCAAAATCCAGGGAACGCACCATCGGCACGCTGGCTGTCGCGGAGCCTCGTCACCGCCGCCGCAATCGCTGTGTTCACCTGGATGAGAAGCGGTCCCCCAAGCTGGGCACCCAAGTGATTCCGCAGGGCCACAAGACCGCGCAAACACGACGACGTACACTCCAAATAGGAGCGCTCGGTCATGCAGCTTCCGTACATCTCCGAAGGGTTGACGTTTTCCAGCACAGAGCCCGCCCGCCGTGCTTCATAGGAGCCGAATCCACCGTCGGCATTCTGTCTGCGTAGGATGAAGCGTGCCGCGTGACAGAGCCGCTCTACGGACATCCGATCGGAAAGCGGAACTGGGCTCTGCTCACCATGTAGCGTAAGCAACGCACACACCGCCTCGGCCGTACAATCGCTCACCGGCCAGCGGTGTACTCCATCGGAAAAACACCAGCCGCCCAAGATCGGTTCGCGCTGTTCCAGTGAAGACTCGGCCCCCGCATCGGGTAGCTCGTCCTGCATCTGGAGATCGCACAAGTGCTGATACGCCTGGCGAAGAGACGAGGCCACTTGCGGACGCATCTCCAGCGGCAACTCCGACAGCGCGAGCGCCGCAAACGCGGTGTCCCAGGTGTTGCTGCGCGCTCCACAGTAACGGATTCCTTCTGCCTCATCTTCCCACTTCCACGCCTCCATCCCTTCCAAGGACTTGGCAAGCTCCGGATGACGCGGATTGTGCGCATACAGGGCCAAACAGTTTAGGAGTCCATTGACCGGCGACAAGCCCTGATAGCGGCTCGCCTTCATCTCGTACAAAATCCGATCGAGACAGAATCCCAGCGCGTGCTCACGGAGTGCGCGCAGCGGCCTCTTTTCGTACTGATGAAGCAGCTCATAGCCGGCCTTGAGCACCACGCTCGGTGCCACGTAGAGATCGCTCTTGGCGACGGTGTGCCGATAGCTGTGAAAGTCGATCTGCGCAAACGGACGATCGAATAACTCGCGGCGCAAAGACTCCGTTAGCTCACCCAAATCGATCTGAAACCGCTTCCCGTACAGATAGGCGATTCCCAGGTAGATGTAGCGGGTGTGGTTGTAAAACCGGAACGGATGGATCGGTAGCCACTTCGGTGTGACGAACAGCTCCGGCGGAAACGGGTTCACGCCCTCCCATCCGTACAGACCACACATCGCCAGCCAAAACTTGCCCCAGTGCGGGATTCCCAGCACTCCCTCTGGCTGCTTGCGGAGCCACTGCCGAGACTCCACACACAGCGGATCTTGCGGCGAAACCCCGAGTACCCGCAGCGCCACATAGGCCAGGGTCGTAAAGTAGACATAGCCGAGCGACTCTCCGTGCATGCCCCACGCACCGTCGCTGGTCCGGGTCTTTCGGTAGTGCTTCACCATCTGGTCCGCAGCGGCTTTGGGAATCGCTCGCCCGCAGGCCTTCTGAACCAAGATGTACTGGGACAGGATCATGGTGTTCCAGACCATCTCTCCTTCCCAGCCACCATCGGTCTGCTGCAACGAACAAAGGTGCGTGATCGCGCCCGCAAGCGGTGCCGGAATCGGGGGTCGCAGGGCCGGAATCGACGTTGCTTCGAGGCCAGCCTGCGTAGTCATGCCAGTGTTCATCAGCGTATTCATGGTTCTGAAACAGCTACTACGATGCCAGATGTCGACGCAAGAAGCCCATGAAGAACTCGCTACGATGCAGAAGCCGGCAAAGGCCTACCTGAGATAAGGCTTGGCGTCGCTGTACGCTTTGCGGTACGAGAGCGGCAATGTTCAAGGTGGATAAGCCCGCAACTGCCGGGATGTTGGCGCTGCTCGTGGCAGTGGCCTGCGTCCGTCCAGACCTCGCGCCGCGATCCGCGATGACACCACCTCATCCCACCGCACCCACCGTCGCGGTCACTCCAGCGGTTCCGCTCGATTCCACGGCGGAAAGAGTGGTCGCAGTCCACCCCGCACAGCGCGTTACCGCCAATTCCACGGCGGTCGCCCATTCACTCGCGTGGAAGAGCCTGCCAAACGGTGCCCGCGTACAGATTCTGCCGGATCGCTTGGTCGGCACGGTAGCGGTCCAGTTGTGGGTCAGCGGCGGGGTGGCGAGCGAACCGGACGGAGCACTGGGGGTGTCGCATCTGTGTGAGCGGCTGCTGCTCCACGAGCTGGCGGCGTCCGTCAACGAGCGAATCCGTGCCATCGGGGGGGAGGTGTCATCGTTTACCACCCTCGACCACACCGTCTTCCATCTACTACTGCCGCAGGGACGCTTCGAGCTGGCACTCGACTTTTTGGCAGCCATCCTGACCCCACCCGCACCTTTTGATGAGCCGATGCTGAACCGGCAGCGTGAACAAGCGCTCCTCGAACAGCGCCGATCGCAGCTTTCGCCGCGCAGCCTGGCGGTCGAAAAGCTCCGCGAGCTGTCGTTTCCCGGCCACCCGTACGGCAGACCGCTGCTCGGTGACAAGGACCGACTGCTCACGCTGCGAGTCGCCGACGTGGCGGCGTTTTATGAGCGCAGCTATCGGCCCGAGCACGTGACGGTGGTCGCCAGCGGGGCCGTGACCGACTCGCTGGCCAACCCGCTGCTGTCGCTGATCTCGGGACTGAAGGGCGCGGCCAGTCCGAGCGCACCGGAACATCCACCCCTTGATGACCCACCACGTCTCAAAAAGCCACAATTGCTGGTCGCGGTGCACGACGATCCGGCCGGTCAAGCGGTCGTGGCCGCAGCGCTACCCGGTGTGGCAGCCAGCACCGAGGATGTGGCGGCGCTCGACCTATGGGCGCAGCTTTTGCGCACCGGGCGCGGCCTGCGCACGCTGGGGACACGACCGGGCAGTGAGGTATCAGCGCTGAGCTTCGCGGGTCGGAAGCCCGGTCTGCTGCTACTCGAGGCGGCGGTGCCGTCGGGCCAGCTTGAAGAGGCAACGCAGAAGCTGCTGGGCGAGCTGTTCCGACTGTCCCAGCGCGACATTGAACCTGGTGAACTTCTGCGGGCCAAGCAGCGACTCCTTGGGGAAACGGCCTTGCTGCTCGATACGCCAAGTGGGCGGGCACGACGGGCGGGGCAGTTCACGTCCCTCGGAATCAGCGAAGAACGGTACGAGCTGAGCGTGCGCGAGCTGAGTGAAGTGGCCCTGCGCAAGACGATTCTCCGGTATCTGCGACCAGACGCGCTGGCGCTGCTGTGGCTGTTGCCTCGTACTCGCTCGCCCCGCGACGAGGTGACGCAGCTAGAACGGGCTCGGCAGCGGCTGCTTGGTCAGCTTCAGCTTGCAGGACCAAGCAGCGTACCAACCACGACCACCCCCGAAAGGGCCAGTGATGGCATGTGGCGTTATCAGGTGCCGGGAGGTCCGCTGCTGCTGGTGGTGCCCGATCACACCGTCAAAGTCGTCGGTGCGGCAGCGAGCTGGCCGGGTGGTCTGCGGCTCGAAGACGAAGCAACGGCGGGCAGTCATGTGTTAATGGCTCGACTGTGGCCGCACTCATCGCGGGGGCGCGGGGGCGCATCGTTTGGCGAGCTGCTGTCTCAGCTTCGCGGCACGGTCACCACGCAGCTCGACCTGGATGGTTTTGGCGTGGTGGGCGAGTGGCCAAGCCTGATGGAAGACGAAGCGTTGCCGCTATTTCTCGATGGCCTGTCGCCTCCTGAGCCCGCCGAGTCCGAGTTCGAGCGCGAGCGTCGCCAACTGGTTGCCGAGACCCGTCACTTGGAGCAAGGACTTCAGCCATCGCTGCGGCTGCTGAAAAACCATCTCTATGCCGGCCATCCATATCAGCTAGAACCGTCGGTGCAGTCGCTATCGGGGCTTTCGCGCCGCCGCCTTTTGGAGCTACTACGCCGAGCCTATTCTCCGTCTCAGATGACGCTAGCGATCGTCGGTGACATTGAACCCCATACGGTGATCTCACTGGTCGAGTCACGCCTGCAAACCAGCAGCCATCCGGTCCCTCATCCGGCACCAGCACTGCCCTCCACTGAGGCACCCAAGCAGTTTCTTTCGTACCACGCCCGCGACCAGGCCCTGCTCGCCCTGGGCTTTCGAATTCCAGGTCTTCAATCGACCGATCGGGCTGCGTTGCTGCTGCTGCAGGAGGTGCTGCTCGGCGATGGCGGTCGTCTCCAGCGCGAACTGGTGGAGCGGCGCGGACTTTTGCTCAAGCTCGAAGCTCGTCTCGAACGCGGGCTACTCGGTGGAGCGCTCTTGTTCGGTGCGGTCACGACGCCGAGCAGCCTCGACTCTGCGGAAGCGAGTGTACGCGACGAGCTGCGACGGCTGCTCGATCATCCGCTGAGCGACGAAGAGCTACGGGCAGCCCAGCAGCGACTGGTCGGACGGGATGCCACCAAACGCCAGCGACGCGGTGAACTGGCTTTGGCTTTGGCGCGACGGAGCGCGCTGGGACTGCCGAGCGGCGAAGACGATGACCGGCAACTGCTGTCTCTCACCGCAGCGCAGGTTCAAGAGGTTGCGCGACGCTATCTCGATGAACGACACGCGGTCCTACAGGCGGTGCTGCCGCAAACGCTGCTATCGGTGAAGCACGGCGACACCCAAGAGTCCAAGCCGAAGCTCATCGCCAAGCTTGCGCCAAAGCCGAGCGCCAAACCAGACAAGCCCCAGCGCTCGGTCCACAAGAGCGGCTCAGCGAAGGCTGTGCGGAAGAAAGGAAGCCGTCGGTGAGCTATCGGGCAGTAGGACTTGCACGCGTCCTTTGCTATCGGTGAACGCCTCGGCGCGCACCTTGGCCACCTGCGAGCAGGGCAGGTCCGCCGTACAGGCCAATCCGTAACGGGGCGAGGTATTGGGCAACTCTAAGACGCGCACCTTGACCTGGGGAGCGGGCAGTGCCGTCGGACCGACCACCAGCATCTTCGCCAGCGCAATCCGAGGCAGCCGAACCTCGCCAAGATCGATATCGGTATCGCCGATGCGCTGGTTATCGAGAGAAGTGCGCGGACCCGTCCCAAGCTGCGGAATCATGTCGAGGTCGTAGTCGCCAGGATCGAGCCGGAGCACAAACCGCCCGTCGCTATCAGTAATGGTCTGCGGCAACGTCGGCTCGGGAGCACTATCGAGGGGACTCGTCGGACCTGAACTCTTCACAATCGGCTGCGCGACCACCTGTCCGCCCGACACTGGCTCGCCAAAGGCCGAGAGCAGTCGCCCAATCAGTCGAGGCCGTGAGGGCAGCGTCACCGCCGCCAGCAAACCTTCACTCGGGCCAATCTGGATGTCCCGCGACAGCGACGCATACGGCGTACGAGGAGGGCTAACGATCGTGATGTGATAGGTCAAGTTGCCACCACCGCTCGGCGCTGGCACCAGCATGAGCTTGGCAATGCCCTGTGAGTCGGTGTCGGCCTGGGTGGTATAGCTCACCCGCACGCCACTCGGCGTCGTCGCATCTTCCAAGTGGACCTGCGCGATCACTCGGGCCGCCGTGACCTGTTGGGTAGCACCACTCGGTCCAAGTCCGGACACCGGTAGCATGAACTGCACCGGCGTCCGCTGAGACGGCAACATGAAGTGTTGGATCTTTTCGGTTCCGACCATCGGTGGGGCCAGGACCGCCTCCAGCGAGGGCAAGCCCATGGTCGTCGGGCCAGGACGAACCACCACCCGGAGGTTGGCACGCGGATTTTTGGCCAGCGACGGGTCGACAACCGCCCGATAGGTTCCCCCGGTGGCACCACTCGCCGTCAAGCTCACCGCCGAGGAGGACACCAGTTGGTTGTTTTCGTCGAAGACCTGGACCGACATACCGCCCACACCCTCGCCGAGCGGGTTGGTGATTCGCCCCGATAACACGGCAAGTTGCGTTGCTGGTCGAAGCTGTATTGGCAGCTCCAGATCGCCCGTCACCGGATGTTCGAGCCACATCGGTGGATACATGCTGGCTTGGCTGGCATCGTCGAAGCCGACCCAGAACCGATAGAGCTGATCGTCAGGCTGCGCGGGCGTGGGAATGCGCAGCGAGTACGTCCCAGCTACTTTTTCGGCGGTCTGGGTATCGAACCGGTAGTCGTTTTGGCCAGGAATCGCACTCGGCAGGGTCGCCTGCACCCGTGCTCGCACCAGCGCCCGATTGTCCGCCGTCTGCACCAGACCCGACAATAGCGCGGCCGCCCGAAAGCGGAGCTGCGCCGATCCGGTGCCATCGAAGCTAAGCGATTGACCCTCTTGGGGTGTCAGCAGCCAGTGCGGATCGGCACCGACTTTGTCGCCGGTTTCCGTTGGCCAAAGCTGAATCGCCCACCACGCCGAACTACGCGCTGGTGGACAGTAATTGTCGCCACTACAAGCGATCGGCAGCGCAGCCGCATCCTCGCCACAGCCCACAAGCTGCATGAGGAACGGCAGAACCGCCCCGAGGCCGATCCAGCGTCGCCAACGACTACGCAAGACCATGTCGCTAGACCTCGGTGAAGGGTGCTTAAGGTTAGGCATAAGAAATCCCTCTACGGACAAATTACCGTCCAGTAGTGGCTGCGGTCTACCTCGCCGAGTCCTTCGGGACGAATACCGCTCGGACCATCCACGAAGCCGCCGGACGCCACCACCGGAACTACATAAGCAATCGAACCCGCGAAACCCGTCGCGCACGGGAGCACCTGCTGATTGAACACCATCGAGTAGCTACCCGTCGTCGGATCAACAGCCCTCGCTTGAGCTTCTTGATTAAAGCGAGTGACGTTCGGGTTATCGACGTTGAGATCGCAGCATGTGCCATTAAGCTGCAAATAGAGTCGAGCAGCCACCTCGGTGCTATCGGTGAGTACGTCGACTTGATACGAATACTTTTCTAGAATCGAGGTCGCCCGCTGGGTGCCAAAAGGAGGAATCGCTGCCCGGACCAGCAAATTATTGCCACCATCGGTGCTCACCTGCTGTTCGAGTGGAATCGGGATCAAACACCCGGCTTCACACAGCAGCGGTGGCAGTAGCAACAAGCTAGTTACGGTCCACAGCGAATGACACATGGGCTGATTTGGGCGACGCTCGACGAAAGCCGTCTCTCTTCGCCAAACGTATCAGCTTCCGCGCACTTCGGCCACTGCCCAGCACCACCTGAGCGGCGGACTGCACCCTAGGCCAAGTTGGAGGTGCGGCCACACTCGCTACAGCGGCCTTCGGCGTTCAGCACCCCGATGCAGCCCGGGTCGGAACAAAGCCGTCGGTCCTCGATTGCTTCCGCGCCTGATCGGCCAAGGCTATCGTCGTCAGCCTGTTCCTCTTCTTCCGCGACCGCAGGCTCTGCCGATTGATGGCTGACCGCTGCCGAGGCAAGTTCCGCCACAGGATCGTCGGTTTCGAGGCGATGAACCCTCGGCTCTTCGCCTTCACCGATGCGACCACACTCGCGGCAGTGCCCATCGCTACCGATGACACCAATGCACGCTGGATCGCCACACAGCCGCCGCGACTCTGGGTCAAACGGCGGGGCTTCTTCGTCGAGAATGATGCTCATTTGAGGTTCTTGAACAGCGCCGCCAGCTTCTTTTTGGCGTCCTCCGCCGAGCGATCCTCTTTCCAGCCCTCGGAGTCGCGAATCGAGTAGTGCGGACAGAAGTTCGCCTCGGCGCGATCACGAATGAAGGCAGCCTCGGGCTCGCGGCACTGGTTGTGGACGTTCGGCTCGTAGTGCGTGCAGTTTTTACAGCAGTGTAAGTCGCTGCCGCAGTGAGGGCAGGTATCGCGGCGACCGACCTTGATACCGACCTTGACTTCGAATATTTGCTCGTTCCCGCAGGAGTGGCAGAAGTACGCCATGACGGCGCGATCTTAGGCACACGGGCGCAGGCGAGACAATCCCTAGTGCGAGCGATGTGCAAAAAGAGGCGTAGGATGGGCTCATATTCGGACAAACCAGGAGACCACCATGCAGACCAAGAGCCGTCGCAGATTTCTCGTGGAAATTCCGCTCGTTGCCGGGATCCTCCTCGCCGCGAGCCGCGCCCACGCCGAGCACTATCCCGCAATGCTGTGCGGTGACTGTAGCTTTGGCAGCAAGAAGGACAACTGCGCCAAGTGCGGCAAGTGGATGGGCTCGACCAAGATTCCGGCCCGGCTGTGCGGTGATCACGGCTTCGGCAGCAAGAAAGACAACTGTGCTCGCTGTGGCAAGTGGGTCGGCTCGACCAAAGCCCGCGCTCACATCTGTAACGACTGCGGCTTTGGCAGCAAGAAGGACAACTGCGTGGTCTGCGGAAAGTGGGCTCCCTAACGGCCCGTAGCGCTAAATCTTGAGCTTCTTGGCAATCTCGGCGAGCGCGGCGGTGTTGTGAATGTGGGAAAGCTGACCGAGCAGGTATTCCTTCACCTGCTCCTCTAGGTGCGCAAGCTCTCCACCGAGGCCGAGTTCACCGGCGTACTTGCGGACCAGATCGCTCTCTTTGCCACTCACCTGACCATCGGCGAACGCCAGCAGCAGCGCGGTCTTCACAAACAGTCGCCGCAGCTCCGTCGTGTCGAGCACCGCCGAAAGCTCTTCGTTTGAAAGCGGCCCGCTACGTGCCAGCTCTGACAGCGCGTTCATGCTACCGCCGGCATCGGCCCAAAACGACGCAACCAGCGCCGCTTCCCGCTCGTGCAGACCATCCGATTGAGCAATGTGAAACAGGCCGCGAGCAATGGCTTCGGCCTGAGCGGTCGTCAGCGGAATTTCGGGAAAGAAGTTCATCGCACGTCTCCTTCAGCTAGCAATCTGGGTTTGGCAATCTGGTTCTATTGAATCTGTCGTCGCTGGTCGGCTCGCTTAGCGCCGACTCCCAGCCACAATTTTCAACCGATGCAGCCGCTCTTGGAGCGCCTCGATCGGCAGGTCTGCGTATTTGGGTGGCAGCATGCGGCGATTCGACGCCTCAAACACCGCGAGTAGCTCCATGAACTCGAGCATCTCCATGTCACGCGGCGGCAGATAGTCGCGAGCCGCCCGCAGCAAATCGTCGAGGCTGACTGGCACTTCACTTACCCCAGTGGCTTCAGCGCGCTGACTCGCGTAGTCACTGGCAAGCAGCACCACCGCCTCGATATCGGCGTTCGACATGCCGACGATTGGCTGAAGCCCATCGCCTGCGATCGGGAAGGTCAGATCGTTCGCAACTTTGTTTTTGCGAAGCTGCGCCTTGAGGATAATTTCCACTTCTCCGACGGCCTGCGCGTAGAAAAACGGAATCTTGCGGTCGAGCCGTCCGGCGCGCTTGAGATCGATATCGATCTTGTCCGGTCGGTTCGTCATCAGCACAAACAGCACGCGACCTCGGTTCGAGGTATCGCTCATGAACTCTTTGATGCGAGCAATCACCCGGCTCGAGGTGCCACCGTCATCCTCGCCCTGGTTGCCAAAGGCGCGGTCGGCTTCGTCGATGATCACCATGACTTGACCGATCGCCTGGACCACCTGGAGGATGCGCTCGAGATTGCCTTCCGTGGCACCGACCCACTTGCTGCGGAAGTTCTTGAACTTGATGGCGGTCAGGCCCGACTCTTTGGCGAACGCCTCGGCAACGAAGGTCTTGCCGGTGCCCATCGGCCCGACGAACAAAAGGCCCATTGGCACCCGGCTGCGGCGACCCTCGCGGATGTTCTTGGCAATGAGCTGAAGGTCGCGCTTGACCTCGTCCATACCACCGACGACCTCGAAGCCGTGCTTGGGCTCGACGAACTCGATTAGGCTGTAGCACTCTCGCTCGATGATCTCGCGCTTCCGAGCCGCGATAAGCTTTAGCACCTCCGCCCGCGCATCACTGTCCGAGTTGGTGGTGACCGGACCATCGGGTGCGATCAGACGACGAATCTCGGTGCGAGGCATCCCTTGGGTGATCTGCGCGAGCTTCTTCGCCCGCTCGGCCGCCGCCGGGCCACCGCCGAGCAGCTCGATGATGAACCTGGTTCGATCGGCTTCGTCGTCGGACGGCACCTCGTGCGGGGCCAAGATCCCCTGAATCTGGATGCTCTTTAAGCCCGCCGTGACCTCCGTCATCATCTCTAGCTCGTCGCTGAGCATATCGGGACGGATGTGGCGGAGCAGAGCGCGGCGGCAGTCGGCATCGGGAATCGGGATTTGCACCGTCGCCACCCGAGGATTGGCAACCAGCTTGGGATGCAGCTCCGACAGGTTTTCGACGAGCATAAACACCAGGCTGTCGTTCTTATCGAGCGCGGGCAGCATCGACCAGCGCTGAAGCGTCACCACAGAGGCCCGGTCATCGATCGTCGAAAAGCTTGTCTCCCCAGCAGGCGACACGGTCTCGGCGTACTCAATCACCAGCGCGACGCCGTTCTGCGTCACCAGCAGACGCTCCAGAAGCGGCAGCACCTTGGCCGGTTCTTTCTGAAGCGCCAGATCCTCGAATCCCGGTGGCAGCTTCCCGCGCACAAAGCGCACGCCCGTCGAGACGTTATAGAGCACAACCATCGACTTTTTTTCGAGCAGCACCTTGGCCAAAAACTCTGGCAGCGGCAGCAGCTTTTCGTCGGGGCTGCGCTTGTCAATCTGACCGTCGGGATCATCAAGGATCAGGTCATGGACGTTGCCAAACAGTACAAATTGCGTCGATTCCCCGCGCAGATAGCGACGACGAATCTCATCTGCCCAAACCGGGAGCCGGGTCGATTTCGAGGTGCTCAAGGTGGTCATCGTGTTCCTATGCTCCGCTTCCTGGTCAGCGAGGGACGTCCTAGCGGCCCGTTCCCTGCATATAGCGCTCGGTTTCGCGAGAGGTCTCTTGCACCGCCGCCACGCCTTCGCGCAGCTCATCAAGACGTGCCCCCAGCTCGCGAGGGTTCTGCATCCCGACAATCTCATCGGCGAGCAGCAAAAAGGTATTTTCCATCAAATCCATCTGGCCGCGTGCAGTCTGCAAATTCCGTCGCAGATCCATGTAGCGATCCTTGCGCGACAGCAGCACTTCCAGGTTTTTCTGCGCCACTTTTCGCCGCTCATCCCCCGCCGGTAGTTTTTCCGATTGCAGCGTGTAGCGACGAATGTCCTGCTCAATGTCGGGCAGGTTCATGTCTTTTAAGTAGCTATCGTAACGCGACGACACCGCCGCCATATCGAGGAAGTCGTCGACGAGGTCTTCCAATTTGGCGATATCGGTCGACAGCAGATCGACGGAAAAGCTGGCATTGTCTTTGGCCATCTTCTCGATCCGCTTTTGTTGGTCCCGAAGCTTGAGCGCTCGCTCTTTCTCTTCATCAGGCAGCGCGTTGAACTTGGCCGCTTGCCTCGCCTTGCGAGCCGCTTCCTGCTCACTGTCCCAAATCGGGTCAAACCACTTTTTGCGCAGCAGCCGCGAGTCGGGCGCAAACAGCATCCACACCGCCTCAGCCGCCACCGCGCACAGGCCGACCCACCAGTGTCCGGTCAGCAGCGCCGCACTCCCCGCCCCAGCGAGCAGCGACAGGTTGTACGGGTTCGCAAACGCGTACTTGGCGTACGGCGGCTCGGCGTCTTTCCCGCTTCGCGACGGGCCCTCTTGACGCTCGCTCACTTGGCATATAGCAGCGACAAGAGCTGCTCCTCACACTGACGAAAAGCTGGGCTCGCCTTCACCTTGTGGGTGCGGTCCGCAAAGGTCGGTAAGTCGATTCGATGCAAGATCTGCGCGGGCCGTTTGCTGAGCACATACACCGTGTCGGCCAAAAAAACCGCCTCTGCGACGTCGTGGGTGACAAACAGGATGGTGTTGTCCTCCCGATGCGAGATGTCGACGAGCATTCCTTGCATGTCCCAGCGCGTCTGCGGATCGAGCGCCCCGAAAGGCTCATCCATGAGCAGCAGCTTGGGCTTGTTGATGAGGGTGCGCGCAATCGCCACCCGTTGCTTCATGCCGCCCGACAGCTCTTTGGGATACTTGCTGGCGAACTGGTCGAGGCCGACGTGCTTGAGAATCTCCATCGCCCGAGTCCGCCGCTCCGCCGTCGAGACACCTTGCAGGCGGAGCCCGTACTCAACATTTTCGGCGACGGTCAGCCATGAAAACGACGTGTACTGCTGAAAGACCATGCCGCGATCACGACCTGGACCTTCGACCTCGTGATCCGAGATCAGCACCCGGCCTTTCGTCGGAGGCAGCAGACCAGCCACCGCTTTCAGGATGGTCGATTTGCCGCAACCCGACGGACCCAAAAAGACCACGATCTCTCCGACGCCCGGCTTGTCGATGATGTCAAACGACACCCCGCGAACCGCCTCGACATCCTCGCCCTTGCGACCGCGATAGGTGACGTGCAGGTCTTCGACATGCAACTTGATGGCGGTTTGGTGGACGGTGACGGGGATCGCGCCCTCGGGTGCCGAATGGGAAACCGGAGGAACTGCTGCCGCGCCGCCTGCGGAAGGGACTTGCTCAGACATGGCCAGCCTCACGCCACGGAAACAGCAGGTTGCCGCAGAAGCGAATCAGCGCGTCGGACACAAGCCCAATCACGCCAATGATGAGAATGCCCGCGAAGACCTCGTCGATGTGCAGGTGATTTCCGGCGAGCTGGATCTGATAGCCCAGACCACTGCGCGTGTTCACAAACTCGGCGAGGATCACGTACGTCCACGAGATCGCGTTCATCACCCGAAACGAATCGAAGATATCCGGGGCCGCCGCTGGCACCAGCACGGTAAACACCACTTGCAGTCGCCCCGCGCCGAGCGTTCGCGCCGTCTGGACCAGCTCTTCAGGCACTGCCCGAATCGCACTGATCACCACCGGCAGAAGGTAGACAAACACCCCCAGGAAGAGGAACGCCAGCTTCTGCTTTTCCTCGATGCCAAACCACAGGATCGTAAGCGGGATAAACGCCGAGATTGGCATGTAGCGCAGCGGGGCCATCACCGGCTCGACGATACGGTTCACCGGCTCGAACGCCCCCATCATGATCCCGAGCGGCAGCGCCACGCCCGCCGCCAACAAAAACGACAACACGATCCGCCAGCTTGATGCCAGCGCCGCATCGAGAAGGACGCGCACCACCACCTTATGGCCATCGACCACATCAGGCTTGCCGATCACCAGATCGCGCAGGAGCACCCGCAGCACATCGGTGGGTTTCGGCAGGAAAGCGCCTCCGACTACCGGTTTTGCCCCCGAGGTCAGCGCAACCCACAGCACCAGCAACAGCAGCGGCAGCACGATGCCAAGCCAGAACTGCCAGCTCGCCGGAAGCGGCTTTCGCAGCGACCAAATCGGCTCCCGCGAGCGCAGCGGTACCCGGGTCGGACCTTTTTTCTGGCTAGACGCGTCGGCAGCCATGGTTACTGCACGTTCAGAATGACCTTGATGTCGGTCCGGCGGTTCTGCTGACGACCGGCGTCACTGGTGTTTGGAGCGACGGGATTATCAGGACCGTTGCCAACGGTCTGGAAGCGCTTCGCATCGACCTTGTGATTCTCGATGAGATAGTCCTTCACCGCGTCGGCCCGCTTCTGCGATAGCGAGCGATTGGCGTTGCGCGAGCCGGTGTTGTCGGTGTTGCCCT
>ERZ724524.438-NODE-438-length-26957-cov-7.402201_pt1 | contig 26957 bp, 20 predicted proteins | sample MGYA00376057_ERZ724524 | MGnify/ENA primary metagenome ERZ724524 (study PRJEB28724, sample SAMN07190888) | wastewater metagenome | isolation source: influent of sewage treatment plant in Hong Hong | place: USA: Christiansburg, Virginia | collected 2016-03-01 ...
AGCGTGGCCTACACCGACCCCGAAGTGGCTTGGGTGGGCCTGACCGAAGACCAGGCCAAAGCCCAAGGCATCAAGGTCAAGAAGGGTTTGTTCCCTTGGACGGCATCCGGCCGCGCCATTGCCAATGGCCGCGACGAAGGCGTGACTAAACTGCTGTTTGACGACTCCCCCGAGGCGCACGGTCACGGCAAGATCCTAGGCGGCGGCATGGTCGGCACCCATGCGGGTGACATGATCGGCGAGGTGGCGCTGGCCATTGAGATGGGCGCGGATGCGGTGGATATCGGCAAGACGATTCATCCGCATCCGACGCTGGGTGAGAGCATTGGCATGGCGGCGGAGGTCGCACATGGTAGCTGCACGGATGTGCCGCCAGCGCGGAAGTAGTCAAATCTGACGTTCTATGCATCAAGCCCGAACTGGGAGCGGTTCGGGTTTTTTTCTGCCCATCGGCATCACAGTCGCCAGTGTTCACCCACCATGGGCGACTCACGCACCGGCCACACCGGGCAAGGCATTTGCACCACCTCCATCAGGCTTAACCACTCGACGAAGGGATCGATTCCTGAGTCCTTGTCCAGTGGCGGTTGAAAAGGCATCCCTGCTTCGCGTGCCAGCACCGCATCTGGACCGGCCAGGCTCGGGTCTGCGTCGGGTTGGCCAGTGCTGCTATCTGAGAACTTCATGGTGCAGGTCAGTCTGGCTGCACAAATGCGAAGGCTTACGTTGGCTATATGGTCTTCATTTGGCCGCAGGTACGTATGGCAATGGTTGACCTGTTTCCAGCAGCGTTTTAAGGTTGGACAAGATCGTGGGCCAGCCGCCAGAGATGCCTTTCAGCATGCTCTCGTCCAGTTCGTCGTGGGTTACGGTTAACTTGATCAGAACGTCGGTATAGGGCTCAACATCAATCGTCAGACGTGAATGCTTGGTCACGTCGTGCTCTTCCGCGGGGCGGCCCCATGTCAGCACCATTCGACGGGGCGGGGTGAATTCCACCACTTTGCCCAAAATATCGACAATGCCCGAGCCATCGGCGCGCTGGTGCTTCCAGTCTGAGCCGGGCTGCCAGTCAGATACGTTGATCCGAGGACAACCGCCTTTGGGGTCAAGCCACCACTGGCGCATCACCTCAATTTCAGTAAGCGCTTGCCACGCTTTTTCTGGGGTGGTGGCGATGTATGTCACGTAAACATAGTCAGGCTTTTTCATCGGTGTTTCCTTCAAGGTGTGTTTTCAGGTCAAGCAATACATCAAGGCGATGTCGTTCAAATTTCTGAACCCAGCGCGAGTAAACGGCGTGCAAAGGCACGGGGTTCAGGTAATGGAGCTTTTCGCGGCCTTGCCACACGACGACAACGAGGTTGGCTTCTTCCAGCAAATTCAAATGCTGCGTCACGGCTTGGCGCGTCATATCCATGTGCAGGCACAGAGCGGAAAGCGTCTGACCATTGTCTGCGTGCAGGGCGTCAAGCAAGCGTCTGCGACCAGGGTCGGCCAGGGCTTTGAAAACCTTGTCCGCATTGTTCACGTCGCTTGCATTTGCCATGGCGATCAGTATATGCAAGTAAATACCTGCATGTCAATAAAATTGAATTTCAACCACTTGAAGGGCAGGTCTTGGCGGCGCGATGCCAGCTTGGATTCAGCCAGTTTCGAATCAGCTTATGCACGCACAATGGATCTCCATGACTGACCCCACCGACGATTCGCATGTAAGACCGCTTGCGGGCAAAGAGCGCAGCATTCTCACGGCATGTTTGCTGTTTCTGGCCCTCTGGGTTGGCCTTGCCACCGGCATTGCGCTGCATGAGCCCAGCGTGGGCTGGCGTTTTGCGCCTGACCCGCAAGGGCAGGGCGTGCTGGCGTATTCGCCGTCTCGGGCCATCAAGGTGCAAAAACGGGAGGATGCGGAGCATCGCTTTGTGGCGGTACGCCTCGCGGCGAATGATGGAGCCGTCTCCGAGCCGTTGGTGCTCGACGGCATCGTGGCGGTGGAAGCGCCGTCCATGTTGCCGCGCCAGGATGAACTGGATCGGTTTTTTGATTTGCAACGTCAAGTGTGGGCTTTGTTGGACACCGCCCGCGCTGATGGGCGTGAAGTTGAGCTGAAAACGGCGGACGGCACTTGGCTACGTCGTAGTGTGCGCAGTCGCAGCTGGGATGAGTTGGGCTGGCTTTACTGGGTGCCGCTGCTGTGTGGCGTGATCCCGTTTGTGGTGGGCGCGGGTGTGGGCGTATTCCGTTGGCAAAGCGCTGGCGCGCGGTATTTGGCATTGGCCAGCCTGATGGCTTTGTTGGCACTGGGTGAGGTGAGTATCGTTACAGGTCGTCTGTGGCTGCTGGCCCCTTGGTTTGCCGAAGCGGGCCAGACCTTTGTGCGGTGCACGTCGCTGGTGGCCGTGTGGGCATTCGTGATGATGATGCTGCATTACCCTACACCGCTGAAGGGGGCACAGGCTTGGGCACGCGCCAGTGGCGTCGGTTTGGTGGTGCTCTTGGCGCTGAATGTCTTGCAGTGGCCGGACAACCAGGCCCTGCGATACAAGCTGTGGTTGGTCGCAGGCAGTGCCACCCTGATAGGGCTGGCCATTTGGCAAAGCCTGACCCGCAGGGAGGACCCTGTTCACCGGGCTGCCGCGCGCTGGCTGGCGGCGTCTGCCGTGGTCAGTTTCAGCATTGCCATGTATGCGTTTGTGGTGTCGCTGGCGTTTGACGCACCTGGCATCAGCAACAGCTACCGCTGGGTGTCCATTCCGCTGCTCTATGTGGGGCTGATGGTATCGGTGGGGCGGGCCAATCTCTTTGAGCTGGAGCGCTGGTGGGTGCCGCTGTGTCTTTGGTACCTGGGCGGCACGTTGGTCGTGGTTGTCGACCTGGGCTTGGTCGCCATGCTTCACATTCAATCGGGCACGGCCATCTCGCTGACATTGTTGGTCATCGGGTGGCTTTACTTTCCTCTGCGGCAATGGTTGCTCAGTCGCTTACAACTGTCTAGCCGTCCGCAGGTGGTTACCTATGTGCCGGACCTGATCGGCGCTGTGAACGCCGGTCTGGGGGGCACACAGGCTGCCCGGCAAGCATGGCGGCAACTGCTGCAACAGGTGTTTGATCCGCAAGACATGGTGTGGCACGAACAAGGCGCGGGGTCAATTGACCCGCCCGGCCATTCACTCGTTTCGCCGATTTCTACTGTGGCCGACTCGGGGCGGCAATTGCTTGTGCCTGATGTGGGCGCTCAGGGTTGCTGGCAACTGTCACTGGCCCAACGTGGCCGCCATTTGTTTACACAGGAGCACGCCCAGGTTGCCATTCAGCTTTGGCAGTTGCTGGAGCTGGGCTTGACCCAGCAGCGGCAGACACAAGAGGTGGTGGATCAGGAGCGCCAGCGCATTGCCTCGGATCTGCATGACGATTTGGGTGCCAAGTTGTTGTCGCTGGCACAAGCGGGATCGGTCGATGGCACAGCGCCCTTGGCGCGCCAAGCCTTGGAGGACATGCGACAAAGCGTGCGCGGCATGGTGGGCAAGGCGGTGTTAGCGGACGACGCCATGGCCGATTGGCGCGCAGAATTGGTGGGGCGGCTGGACGGAGCCGGGCTTGCAGTGCATTGGGAGGCCAATGAGCCCCCGCAAGCGCTGTACCTGCTGCCGCGCGTCCATTTGCAGATCACCCGAATCTTGAGGGAAGCGGTTTCCAATTTGATCAGACATGCCGACGCTAGCCACTGCCATATTCGGCTGAATGTTGATGCAGCACATGTGGTGCTGGACATCGAGGACGACGGCAAAGGCTTGCCTGTGAACCCTGACGGCACCGCAGGTGCTAGCCCCGGTATGGGTTTGGCCAATATCGAGCGGCGGGCCCGCAAGCTGGGCGGCTGGCATCGGTTTGGCTCGTCAAGCTTGGGCGGCGCGCACATTCATGTGGAAGTGCCTGTCGAGGTGTCCGTGGAAACTGAAACTTCTCGTCTATTACCATCAGACCATGCAACACGCACTGATCGTTGAAGACCTGCCCGATATCCGCACCTGGTTGACAGGGGTGGTACTGGCTGCTTTTCCGACACTGCAAATCACCACGGCCGCTCGGCGAGACCAGGCCCTGGCGTGCATCAGCGCGCAACGCTTTGATCTGGCGCTGATTGACTTGGGCTTGCCTGATGGCTCGGGCATTGATGTGGTCGCGGCATTGCACCAGCAACAATCCCAAGCCTTGTCGGTGGTAGTGACCATTTATGACGACGATGACCACATCTTCCCGGCACTGCAGGCGGGCGCGTTTGGCTATTTGCTAAAAGAACAAGAGCAGGGGGCGTTGGTCACCCAACTGTTGCGCATCAGCCAGGGCGAGCCACCGCTTTCGCCGCGGATCGCACGTCGCATGCTTGCCCACTTTGTCAGCCACCAGAAACGACAACATGCCCAGGTGAGCCAGGCGGCTGACGAGGTAAAACTCACCGAGCGCGAAACCGATGTGCTGCAACGCGTGGCCAAGGGCTACACACTGCCTGAGATTGCGCTGCAATTCAGTTTGTCTAAGCACACGATTGGCGACTACATCAAGCAGGTCTACCGCAAGCTCAACATTTCTTCTAGAGCTGAGGCGACTCTCGAGGCGGCGCGGCGCGGTTTGGTGCAGCCCTAAAGTAAACCGGTGTGACCCCATCGGCGTGACGCCGCTTCGTCGGCTCCGAAAGAGGTGGGGAATGCTTCAGTTAAAGCTTCAAGTGGTGCCAGCAGCGCATTCAAATCTGCCTCGTCAAATTTCATGGCACCTTGTGCGTCCCTTCCTAGCACGCTGTCTGCCAGGGCCGATTTGCGGGCCTGAAGTTCAAGCATGCGTTCTTCAATGCTGCCACTAACGACCAGCTTGTAAACAAACACGGCGTGGTCCTGGCCGATACGGTGGGCGCGGGCCGTCGCCTGCTCTTCAACAGCGGGATTCCACCACGGGTCCATGTGAATGACCGTGTCAGCGGCGGTCAGGTTCAGTCCGATGCCGCCTACTTTCAGGCTGATCAACAGAATGGGCACTTCTTGCGCCTGAAAGCCTTGGACAACTCTACTGCGCTCTCTGATGGGCGTCTTGCCTGTCAGGCTCAGGTGGGGCAGCGCCAACGCCTGCAATTGTTCTGAGATCAACGTCAGCAATTCTGTGAATTGCGAAAACACCAGCACACGACGGCCTTCCTCTACCAAGGTGGGCAGCATGTTGGTCAGTAGCGCCATTTTGGCGCGTTCTGTGTTGGGGGCTGCTTGGTCGTCCTTGAGCAAACGCGGATCGCAGCACACTTGGCGCAGTTTCAGCAAGGCGTCCAGGATGGTGATTTGTGCACCGTTAAAGCTTTGACGTTTCAGTACGCGGCGCACTTGCTTGTCGGCCGCGACCCGCACGCTTTCGTACAGCTCACGTTGATGGCCCAGGAGTTGAACGCGGTGAATGACTTCCGTGCGAGGTGGCAGTTCGCTCGCCACGTCTTGCTTGCGACGCCGCAAGATAAACGGGCGCACCCGCTGGGCCAGCAATGCTGCACGTAAGGTTTCGCCACCTTCCTCAATAGGTTTGCGCCAGCGGGCGGAAAATTGGCGCGCATCGCCTAAAAAGCCAGGCATCAGCCAGTCGAACTGAGCCCACAGCTCACCTAAATGGTTTTCCATAGGCGTTCCTGTCATGCACAGGCTGTGGCGGGTTTGCAGGCGGCGCAGGGCGCGGGCACTGCGGCTGGCTGCGTTCTTGACCATTTGGGCTTCGTCCAGAATCACCAAGTGAAAGCGTTGCGCTGTTAGCGCATCCACATCACGCCACAGCAGTGGGTAAGTGGTCAGTACCAAGTCATGCGAAGGCATGTGCGGGTACAGCGCATGCCTTTGTGGGCCTTGCAGGCTCAGGACACGCAGCCCGGGTGTCATGCGCGCTGCTTCGGCTTGCCAATTGAAGATCAGCGAGGTGGGGAGCACCACCAGCACAGGTAAATCTAATCGCCCGGCAAGCTTTTCAGTCAAGACATGGGCTAAGGCTTGCGCGGTTTTGCCCAGCCCCATATCGTCGGCCAGAATGCCGCCCAGATTCCGCTCGCGCAGGTACTGCAGCCACGCCAAACCTTCTAGCTGATAGGGTCGAAGTTGGATTCTCAGGCCTGGCGGTGCCACCACAGCTTGCGGTATGCCCCAGATCTTTAGGCGTTTGGCCAAGCTGGCCAAACCGAGGTCGCCTTGCAGTTGCCATGCGTTATGCGCCGCGACGCGGTGCGTGTCGAGCAGACTGGCGCGCAGGGCGTTCAGCTGCCTGGCTTCCCATGCACCCAGGCGAAGCTGCCCGTGGTCATTTTTTCGCGCCGGGTCTGTGAGTAAATCCAGCATGCTGCTCACAATGGCCTTGAGAGGTGCCGCAGGCGCGTCAATGCGTTTTCCCCCAGGCGCCCGCAGCGACACCATGGCCAAGTCGTCAATGGCCGCAATCTCAGCAGCACTCAGCCAGCGGCCATCTCGGCGCAGCAGGTCAGCCAGCATGGGGGCAAGGTCAAGCGCTTGGCCGTCAATCTCGATCCCCAGGCTGAGCAGCCAAGCCCCTTCGCGTGCAGGCAAACTCAATTTTTCAACGCCCCGTGCAGGCGTCATCAGTGGGGCGACCAGCTCTTTGCCTTCCACTTCGCCTGTGTCTGGGCTGACCACCAGCTTCCAGCTTTGTACGGTGACGCTTTGATGGGCAAATCCGGGCTTCACCACCACCGCCCAGCCTTTGGCTTGCAACATCGGGATTTGGTCTGCCCAGAAGTCTCCGAATCGATCTTCTTGTGGCAGCGTCCAGACCGAGCCCAAATCAGGGCTGTCTTGCGGGCTTCGCCACTGGAATGTCTGGGCGTCAACGGGTACAAAACCCATTTCGCGCACGCAGTCTGCTGCATCGGCCTCTGCGGCTGTATCGCGCCGCATGTTGATGACGCGGCCACCTGTGTCAAGAAGCTCCTGCACACTGGGTGCACGGCTGTTGAGGATGGATGTTGGTGCGGGTGTCTGCCAGGCGTGACCAGCTAGAGTCTGGTACATCCAGTCAAACTGCGCGAGTGTTACCTGATTGCCACGCGGGCCAAGCTTGCCTTGCGGGATGAGCCCCAGAAACCCATCGCCTCGGCCAAGCGTCATCAGCGTGATGCAGGGGCGAAAGAGGCCAAGTACGCCGTCATCATCAGACAATGGTGCGCAACTTTCTTGCTTATGCGACGGCGTAGATCGGCGGGACATGGGCCGATTGTGCCGTTACGCCCGCGATGGGCACCCAGGCAAACGAAACGGTCGCCGTCAGATTGCGGCTTCAGTCGTGGGCTGTAGATAGCCGACCTCAGCGCTGTGCCGTAGAAGTTCAAATTCGGGCAAGGGCACAGGGCGGCTGAACAAATAGCCCTGAAAGGCTTCGCAGCCATTGTCGAGCAGGAATCGATGTTGCGCCTCGGTTTCCACGCCCTCGGCAATGATTTCCAGATTCATGCTTTTCCCGAGGGCGATGACGGTGCGGGCAATGCTGGCATCGTCTGGGTTGGAGTCAACGTCCTGTACAAACGATTGATCTATCTTCAGCTGATCGAGCGGCAATCGTTTCAGGTACGCGAGCGATGAATAGCCTGTGCCAAAGTCGTCAATTGAAAAGCTGATTCCCAAGCGCTGGAGCCGATTCATTTTGGCCACAATCCTGTCAAAGTCTTCAAGCAAAAGGCTTTCTGTCAGCTCAAGCTTGAGCTTCTTTGGATTGGCGCCGGTTTGCGCCAAGATCTGGATGAGCGTCTGGTCGAAACTGTCTTCGCGGAATTGCCGTGCACTGACGTTGACTGAAAGTGTGAATTCGCTGAAGCGTGGGTTCTTGGACCAGGCCACCAATTGCTGGCACGTGGCGCGCAGCACCCAGGTGCCAATGGGCAAAATCAAACCCGACTCTTCAGCCAGTGGAATGAAGTCCTCTGGGGAAATGACGTCAGTTTCAGTGGGCGCCCAGCGCAAAAGCACTTCGGCCCCTTTCATCTTGTGGTGGCGATCAAACTGGGGCTGAAAGTACAGTTGAAATTCGTTTTGTGCAATGGCGCGGCGCAGGCCAGTGTCCAATTTAGATCGATCCAGAATGGCGAGCTGCATCTGGGGGTCGAAAAATCGCGATGTATTTCTACCGGATTCTTTCGCCTGGTACATGGCGATATCAGCTTGCTTCATCAGTTCGTCAACCGTCTGGTGTCGATCTGAAAAAAGTACGATTCCGGTACTCGGTGTCAGGTGATAGATGCTTCCGTCCAAGTCGTAGGGTTGATTCAAGGCGGAATGAATCTTGGCGCAGATGGTTTCTACCTCGGCGGCAGCCACGGCCGGGTCGACATTGAGCCCTTCCAGCAGCACCACAAATTCGTCTCCACCCAGTCGAGCGACGGTGTCGTCATCACGCAGGCAAGCGGTCAAACGGGCGCCGACTTGCCTGAGTAACAGGTCGCCTTTGTCGTGACCGAAGGTGTCGTTCAGATTCTTGAACTTGTCCAGATCCATGAATAGCAATGCGCCTTGCAGGCTGCTGCGCTTGCTGTTCAGCAAGGCTCTTTGCAGCCTGTCCATGAGCAGGCGTCGATTTGGCAGGGCCGTGAGCGGATCGTAGAAAGCAAGCGTGCGGATTTCTTCCTCAGTCTTCTTGCGCTGCGTGATATCGGCCAGCGTGGCGACAAAGTGCGTGACCTCGCCCGACGGGTTGTGTACAGCCGTAATGGTCAGCCACTCAAGATAGATTTCGCCAGTTTTGCGCCGGTTCCAGACTTCACCTTTCCAGCTGCCTTCGGCCGTCAATTGCTGGTTCATGATGCGGTAAAACTCTGGCGAATGCTGATCGGATTTCAATAAGCGGGGTGTGTGGCCCACAGCTTCAGCAGCCGTATATCCAGTGACCACCGTGAATGCTGCGTTTACCCGCAGGATCACCCCTTTGGCATCGGTCACAAACATGCCCTCTTGTGTCTCAAAAGCAATGGCGGCAATTCGCAAGCGCGTTTCGGCTTCACGGTTTTGGTCCATGCCGTCCAAAAAGGCATTGAACCAGTTGGTGAGCTCGCCGATTTGGGAAAGAGACTTAGGGTTTGTCATTCGCCACCCTGGGGCTAAGGTGCCGTTTTGGAACTGTTTGAAACCTTCAGAAATTGATGCAATGGGAGAAACAATCCATTGGGCATAAAGGCGCAGAAAGATACCGATCAAGACCAAGCCAAACAGAATGGTTACCGTCCCCGCAGCCTTGATGTCGCGCATGGGGGCCATCAAGGTGCGCTTGGGCACCAGGCTCACGACATACCAGTTCACCTGCGGTAGCCGTTCAAAGCTCAGCAAGACTTCGTTGCCACCGATTTCCTGCAATGATGAGCCTCGGTCACCCTTTAGCAATGCACGAAAACTGTCGGAGACCTGGCCTCCAATTTTTTCACGGTCGGGATGGTAGACCAGATGCTGGTTTTGGTCGACGACGACAAGATCGGCGCCATCACCCAGTCGAAGTGACTTGAAGTGCTCATGCAGCGCGTCGGTTGAATAATTGATCAGAATCATCCCGACCGGCTCAGCTTTGAGCCAAGATGAATTGGAGCGCATCACAAGTTTGGTTGCCGCCACGACCTGCTTGGTGTTGGACAGAAGCTGCACGTTTTCCTGCACACCATGCCACACCACAAGATTGCTGGCTTTGAAGGTTTGAGCCAGCAGTTCGTCGCGCAGTTCTGTCCTGGCAGCAGTACCAGGCAAGGTGTCGCCCACATGAAAGTGTTCACCATTCAAAGAAAACAGGTCAATGGACACCAGTCCTTTGATGTTTCGGTAATTGCTCAGCAGATAACCGATGCGTGCTTTTGTGGCCAGCGCGTCGTAAGTCGAGAGACCGATGCTGGCGTTTGTTGCCGCCAGCGAGTTGCTGATCTCTTCAACCTGGCTTAGGTTGGCGGCCAATGCCTCGATCTGGTCCATCTGCAGGGTGAGGTAATCTCTTTGGCTGCTGACAACTTCAGCGCTCTGCCTAGAGGCCAGGTCAAGAATGGACCTTTCTGTCACCCGAAATGACACCATCAAGTAGGTCAACAAAGGTACTAGGCAAATAATGAGCAGCAAGCTCATGACCTTGAGCGTAAATCGCCCGGTCAAACTGGCGTCAGGCCTTGTTTCGGGCAAGTGTCTGCTCATTTCAGGCTGGAGGGTGTCACCAATTTGGAGTCAACGACAACCTCCATGGGAACAGGCTCGCCATTGATCAAACGCAACGCCGATGTGACCCCCAGATACCCTTGGCGAAAGGCTTGCTGATCTACAGTGGCTTGCAATTGGCCTGCACGTATGGCCGTCTTTGCCTCTTCCAATGCGTCAAAACTTGCGACCATGACGTTGGCGCGTTTGCTTTCCTGTAGGTATTTGATAACACCGAAGGCCATCATGTCATTTGCGCAAAAAACGGCGCCGATGCTTGGATGCTTCTTGAATACGGTTTTAGACAGCTCGTAGGCTTCGTCAATTTTCCAGTTGGCCGACTCAGACGCCACCAAACGCATGCCTTTGCCCTCTTTCAGGGCGCGCTCGGCACCTTGCTTTCGCTGATAGGCATTGTCGGCGGTGCGAATGCCTTCAAAGATGGCGACCTCGGTGGGCTTCTTCAGGGTGGACAACAAGTATTTGGTGACCTCGTAAGCCCCTTTTTCGTTGTCAACGCTGACAAAAGGCACAGGCGCCATCCCGCTCGCCTTCAGCGCATCGGCGTTCAATCGGTTGTCAATGTTGACAATGCGTATACCCGCATCCTGAGCTTTCTTGAGCACCGGCACCAGTCGCGTGGAATCGCCAGGCGCAATGACAATGGCTTTCGCATTGGACTGGATCTCGCGCTCAACGAGCTGGATTTGTTGTTCGATGGATGTTTCTTGGGTCGCTGTCTGTACCTGTAGATCAAGCCCTGTTTCTGCTTGCGCAGATCGGGCGCCTTTTTCCATTTCTACAAAAAAGGGATTGGTCAGCGTCTTCATGATCAACGCCACACGAATCTTGGGGGGCGCATCCTGCGCTGGTTTGCTGGGGGCCGTGTCTTTGGTAATGGCGTCTACGGCGCTGGATTTTCCTGAATCACCGCATGCCGTCAGAGTCAAGCAAATGGCTGCAAGCGTGAAATAGAGTGGTCGTGTCATAAAAATCCATGTTGGCGTGCCGAAATTGCCCGGTTATTCGCAGCAGGTAACGCGCTGAAATGGCCAAGTTACATTTCATAACATGGTAATTATTGGTGAATTTCTCACAAGTTTTGCGCAAGCCAAGAATACCCATTGCATGAACTCAGGTTAGTTGCGAGACGAAGGTACTGCTTCGTCGGAGGCTTGGTAAATCGACCTTGACAGCAGCGTTCACAGGGGCAGGCTGCGCGTCCGCAGCGTCGGGGGATCAGCGTCAGAACTGCCGATTGCGCGAGCGTTGCTCGATCTCTAAGCGCTCAATGCAGGCAGGATCATTTTGATGGCCTGGACGAGCGCATTGCTCCAGCATGCAAGAGTGATAACTCAGCAGCACCTTGCCTTCACAGGCTGCTTTGGGGCTTAACGCGGGCTGCTGCACTGGCATGGCCGCCGATTTCGTCGGTGTCTCGTTCTGCTTTTGCGCTGGGGGAGAGGGCACAGGCGATGGGTTGTGTGTGCTGGTATCCGATTTATTTTCTGGTGCGCTGGCCGCTTTAATAGCCTTTCCGGCTGTTTCGGCAGACCTGGCCTTATCTGTTGCTATTGTTTTTGAAGTGATTTTTGAAGCTGACGAGGCGGATGCAGACGCAGCTGACAGGATGGACGGTGCCGAAACTGCTGGCAATGACGACGGCATCGCGCCCACAGCCGGTTGTACTGGCGGCTTGGTGTCGGGGAGTGGCTGGACTGCAGCTGAATCGGCAGAGCTTCCTGCTGCAGTTTCTGTCTTTGCGCTGCTGGGCCATAAGGTTTTGATGCCCAGTCCGGCAAGCAGCACGACGGCAAGCGCTATTCCCACCATCAACGCATGAGATTTTGGTTTGGATTCTCGGGGGGGCGTGGCAAGCGCCGCAGCGGCGTCAGCACCGGGCGGCACCGCCTTAGCCGTTTCAGATGTAACGTCAGATTGTGTCGGGCTTGAAGTGTTTTCTGCGACTTGTGCGGCGGTGTCCCGTGTCTCGTCGGCCAATGGCTGGGGCACCATATGCATGGTGGCGTCCTCATCGTCGGACATCATTTTGACGGTGGCCAGTGGATCAAAGTCTACGTCGGTATCACTTGATGAACTCGAGGCTGTCCCCGAAGGCGTGACTTGGGTTGATGTATAGGTGCCGGAATTGCCGTCTTCGCCAACCAGGCGAACGGCACCGGGGGCCAGGCTGGTTTGCGTGGTGTCAAAAGCATTGCTCTGTGCACCAGACAATGTGCCCTCTGAGCCCATACCTGTTAATTTTCGGACGCGCCGCTGTGCCAGGTCGACATAAATACCCGTGGGGAAACGGGCAAGAAAGCCTTGCAGTTCGTCAACGTCTGTGCTGTCTTTGACGTCCTTCCAGTAAACCAATTCGATTTCCTGGGTGACCGTGGAGGGGCTGGTGCCGCTGGTCGAGGAATTGACGCTGGTCCCGGTTCCCGTTCCTGTACGTTGTCCTCCTACACCTGGTTGAGAGGTGCCACTTTGGGATGTGGTGCCCACGGGGGGCACCACGGTGGTATCCGTTGCGCGACGGCATGCCGATTGCAATGCCAGGGCGAAATCTCGTGCAGTGGCAAACCGGTCGTCACGTGACTTTGCCAGAGCTTTCGCCAAGACGCCGTCCAGGGTTTTGGGGAGCAGGGGGTTGATGCTGCTGGGGAGCTCGGGGTCTTTGCCTATGATTTGGTGCATGATGGCGAAATCGTTTTCGTCATCAAACGGGCGACGGCCCGTGAGCAACTGGTAAAGCACCACACCAGCGGCAAAAAGATCCGTGCGGGCATCAATGGCATGGCCTTGCACTTGTTCTGGGGCCATGTATTTGAGCGTACCGACGATGCTGCCTTGGGTACGTGTGGCTTCATTGGAGTCCTGAATACGGGCCACACCAAAATCAGTCAGTTTGACGCGGCCGCTTGCTTCCAGCAGCAAATTGGCAGGCTTGACATCCCGGTGAATGACATTTTGACGGTGTGCGTAATCCAGTGCCGACAACAGGTCGCGAACAATGGCGATGGACTGATCCAGCTGAAAGCGCACGCCGCGGTCCAGGTGATGCTTGAGGTCTTCTCCCTGAATGAACTCCATGACCAGGAAGGCCGTGTTTCCGTCCCGGTCCGAGTCGTAGACGCTCACGATATTGGGGTGTTGCAGACGCGCGGCAGACTTGGCTTCGGTCTTGAAACGAACCTCGTAATCGGCAATGGCTTCGGCCGTCAGGTTCTCAATCAGAATGGTCTTGATGGCGACGCGGCGATCCAGGTTAGGGTCGCGACCTTCGTAAACCAGACCCATGGCACCTTTACCAATGACCCTGTTGAGATCGTATCGACCGAGCTTTTGGGTACTCATGACAAAGTTGTTGGGCGCGCCTGTAGGAATGCCCTGATCTTACAGGTGTCGCCTTTTTTTGCCAGTCGGGCGAGCTAATACCCCAAGGCCATCACTGCTTTCTGTTTTTGTCGTATTCGCGCGAGTAGTAGGGCGCGAAATGGCGCGCCATGACGTCCGCCAGCCAACGTGGCAGGTTGGCACCTATGCCTTCGTAGTGCTTACCAAAGAATTCCCAAAGTTTGCCGCTGGCCAGTAAGGGCAAATGTGGCCCAGTCTTGTCAAAGCTGGCTTTGACGGTGGCGGGATCGAGATCGGTCAATACGCCCATCGCGGTGGCCCGGCTGGCGGCCATCATGGCCGCTTCATGGGCGTGCAGGCGCATGATGAGGTCGTTCAAGGCGTCGTCTGGGCTGAGTTTTCCACCAGGGGCAGGGCCTGTGCCGAGCAAAAACTCAATCTTGGCGCTGGGTGAGCGTTGGCCAATTAGCGGATTGCTCGGCTCGTTGTGTTTGAAGCCCAGTTTGGATTGGGTCGCTTCCATGTTGGCTTCCAGCGTGATGATGCCTTGCACCGCGGTGCGAATGCGCCGCCCCAAGGCTTCCAGTTCTTTCGCTCGCATGGTACGGAGCTTTTCGGCCCCTACGCCCATGCCTTGCAAAAGCGCAACGAGTGCTGTTTCTGATGCCACGGCACTTCGCTGTTGCTGGTTGGCGTTGGCAAGCACTGGTGGGGAATCAAGCTCCCATTCGCCGAAGGGGTCTGGTTCAAGAACGGACGACGGATACTCGGCCAACGTCTGTGGGCCTTGTCCTGCCCATTGGCTGTCTAACTCTGCCCAAGGGTCAGGGGTAAGGGCGCTACCGATGCCGGATTTTGCGGGTGCTGCCTTTGAGACGACAGCCTCCGCCGTGGCCTCTTCCGTGTTTAGGGTGTAGTCGCTGAATTTCAAAAAATGGCCAAACTGCAACTCACCGCTTTCCCCGGGCCCATACTTGCGCAGCGACGTCGTGATACCAGCAACCGTTGAAATGACTCGAAAGAATATGCGGCTTCCCTGCGTCCATATTGCCAAGTGACGGCGGGAAACATTTCGCTTAGGGTCCGGAAGAACAATGTGGCAGCTGGGGTCGCGCCCGACAATGGTTTCCGAGCCGGCTGGGTCAATCAGACAATGCGCCGAAAAATCAGGGCCAACGACGCGAAGGGCGGTTGCCATCAGGATTTAACGGAGAAATCAATCAAGGGCGCTTCGGTCTCAGAGCGATCACAGCCCAAGACAAACTGACCATTGCCGACCAAAAAGCACTGGGTGCGGCGCAGCACCATGGCTTCTGACTGTGCTCCTAAGTAAACCCAGGTTCCAAAACTGGAGTTGTCTGACAGTACAAATTGACCCGCGCTCCATTCAATGGTGGCGTGGGTGCGCGACACGCGTTTGTCATTGAGCGTCAGGGCTGCGTCTGAGGCGCGGCCAATAGAAATCTTGCTGCCATTGGGATCGAGGCGAACCGTTTTGCCCTGGGCCGAAATCTCTAGCCAGAATGCAGAGTGGCGAGCAGCCATGGAAACGCCCATCATGGTGGCCTCATCGTCTTGCCCGGTACGCCATTCCACTCTGTAAAGGTGAGTTGAACCGGCTTTGCCGCGCAGGTACATGGGGCCTAAACTTCTCATTGACTGCTGTTGAGTTGGCGTAAGTTGGTCAAAAACCGTTTTGGTGGTCAGAATTTGGTCTGCACCCGCCAAATCAGCCAGTCTTGCGGCCGAATTGACCGTGTCACCAAAGCAGTCTCCAGCAATTTCGATCACTTCTCCAGATTCAATTCCCATCTGCATTTGCACTGGCGCCCCGGTCCCACCCGGACGAATGGGTTTGTCCAATAGGCGTTTTTGAATGGCCACGCAGGCCGCCAGAGCATCGTTTTCAAACGGGAAAACAACAAACAGGCCATCACCCAGCAACTTAACAACACGACCTTGATGCTGTTCAAACACTTGGCTTAGTGCGCCGGTCAATTGGGTGACAAATCGAGAGGCGGTCTCATCCCCCAGTCGTTCAAATAGACTGGTACTGCCTACGAGATCTGCAAAGACGACAGTGGCCATAAAACCTGTACAAGCTTATCCATTGCTTGAGGGGTTCAAGCAGTAGCATCATACGTGCGCGGGCTATATCCTGCACCTGTTGGGGAATTGGGTTTATGCGTTTGGCACAAGCGCAAAAGGAAATTGCATGTTGAATGGCTTAAACGGGGACGCTCGAGATGAGTTGATGGCCATTGCGCAGCCGGTGTCTTTTTTGAAAGGAGCTGTTTTGCTGCGCCAAGGTGGCCATACGAGGGGTGCATTTTTTCTGCGCATCGGAAGGGCGCAGGCCTCGGTGAGACTGCCGGGCGGTGAGTCGCTGATCGTCGCCCAAATTGACGAAGGGGGTGTTATTGGCGAAATGGCATTGCTTGAGCACGGCATTTGTTCAGCAACCGTCACGGCACTGTCGGACGTGGATGGGTTTTTCATTGGCCGGGATGATTTTCGGGTTCTGGTGGCCCGGCGCAGTCCAGCCGCATTGGTGGTGCAGCAAGCCGTTACGCTAAACCTGTGCGCCAAGTTGGGCGCTCTGAATGCCCAGGCCTTGTTGTGGCCCACCGCGGAAGATGCTTTGTATTCGCCGCCAAACTCAGGTGCTGTTTTGCCAGGTCTTGAACCATCCATCAAGCCAGCGGTGTCATTTGACTATCGACGTTTCTTGCCTGTCCTGCCATTTTTTCAGGGATGGGACGCGGAAGAGATCGATGAGTTTTCGGCCATGGCTCGCGTGCTGTCGGTTGAGCGTGATCAAGTCTTGTTCTACGAAGACGATGCCGCCGATTTTTGCTATGTCACGGTGCGCGGCGCAGTGGATATTGCCGCACCTGTTGGGCAAGGCCCCAGCCACCTTCGTCGCATGGCGGTACTTGGCCCTGGTCGGCTGGTAGGTTACAGAAGTTTGATTGAGGGTAAACCTCACGTCTCACGTGCGCGGGCTTGCGAAAACAGCCTTCTCTTGGGCTTGAGTGCGGAGGAGTTCCTAGCGCTTTACCGTGGGACGAACTCGCTGTCGTATCGTCTGCAAAGCGTTGTTCATGGTTCCTTGCTTCGTTCCATGGCGCAGACCAATATTTTGCTAACTCGACTGGTGAACATGTCTAAATTGGATGCCGCCAAACGGCAAGCGCTGGAGGCGGCACTTGCACAGCGAGCCGTCTATGTCAGTTGAGCAGACAGGTTTGCAAGGTGGTGTTGCCGCTGCTCGAATCCGCCACAATCATGCCGTACTCCGGCACTTCGACCCACGCGCTGGTATCGCGGGTGAGGGGCTCCGATGCAATGATGACGGAGTCGCCACTTGATCCGCCCTGCATGCCCCATTCGCCGTCGTGCAGCCCATAAGTCTGGCCGACGGTGTACCAAAGGCTAAGGTAATTGAGGTTGGCCTCGTGTATCCGGACTGGGTCTTCTACAGGATAGCAACCAAAATCAAGGCAATACCGGACGGCGGCAATCTGGTGCCCGTTAGCAATGAACAAATTGACCGATGAGGATGTTGCAATACCAAGTTGCGTACGGATGTCCTTCAGTATTCTTAAGGTACGCTTTACGGCATCGATGAGTTCACTGGTTTCAAAGCGACGGGTTGCGGTCATCTCGCCTTCGAACTGCGTCAGGAAGAGCGCGTATATCCATTCGCTGTCTGTGGTCCCGCGTATGCGTGGCAAATAGGCTGGGCGGATTTGCTTGGACAACGGGGATTTCATCTCGCTCATGCGGGCAAGGTCGCCGTTGTGCGCCATGGCAATGGGGACGCCATCAAACTGAAAAGGGTGCACGTTTTGCAGTGAGATGTCTACGGACGTGTTGTATGCCACGCCTCTGACATGCGCAAGCAAGCATTCGGCTTGTACTTTTTCGGCTAGATTTTTGAGGTTGCGGTCAAAGACAGGCAAGGTGGTGACGCCATAAGAAAACGGTTTTGCCGCATCAAATGAATTTTGCGACCATGCACGCATGCCAAAACCTGCAAGGTTCAGCATGTGCAACATCTTTGGCATGTAGCTCTGCCGGATCAGGGCGGAGTCAGGCTGGAAGAGCAGATGGTCCAGAAGGACGGGTTGGCCTAAATAGAGAAGTGCCCGGCACATCTCGCGGCGCGTTTAGAGCGTGCCTTTGAGGCCAGAAATCAATTGAGCGTAGGCCTCGCCCAGATTGTGCATACCCATGGGGGAGGGGTGTGTTGCCTCGAGAATTTTGGCGTACTTGGGACAGACTTGGCGAGGACGGTTGATGTCTTCTTCATCCATGTTTTTGTCAATCTTCAGGTAACCCTTGCCAATGCAAAACATCACGGCTTCCAGGGCTTCACGGGAAGCGGGGTGGTCTTTGATGGTGCTGGTCAGGACATCAGCAGATTTCTTGGTGAAGACCAACGCGCGGCTGTCTTCTCTTGCCTCAAACAGCGCCACGGCAACGCCGAGCATCACAAAGGTGAGCAGCACCCAGAAGGTGCGCAGAAGAGTTTCCTGGCGGGTATTTTTTCGATTGGGCTTTTGCATGTTAAATACGCCGATTAACGGCTTCAATCCTACTAGCATAAGGCCAAGAGGGTGCTATCAATGCCATGCCCCGCCATTGGCGATCAAAATCACAAAAATTGTGCAAAGCGTATTTGAAATAGCGCGCTTTGGGTGAATTTCAGTCTGACTTTTGATTTCCCGATGCTGGAACGCGTCGTGCACCCGTAAACCGGCGCTCCCAATAGGCTTGACGCATGTCTTCGACTCGAACTTCAGAGCCAGGTTTGGGGGAATGAATGAATTTGTTGTCGCCAACGTAGATCCCGACATGGCTGAAGGCACGACGCATCGTGTTAAAGAAAACCAAGTCGCCGGGCTTAAGCTCTTTACGGTCAATGACCTGGGTTGCTGCGGCTTGCTCGGCCGCGCGTCTGGGGAGCAAGAGGCCAACCGTCTGTTCGTACATGGCGCGAACAAAGCCACTGCAATCAAAGCCAGTTTCTGCCGTGTTACCGCCGCGCTTATAGGGGACACCTAAAAAGCCCATCGCATTGAGCACCAGATCTGACGCTTTCTCGCCGACTGTCTGGCGAACCTGATCCAATTGGACCAACAAACCTTTGTCAGTCAAAAGCCGATCAAGATCATCGGTGGGTGGGGTTGGTGCCGCGTACACCAAGCTGGTCAGAAACAAATTGCACAGCAAAAAACACCGCAGAAAAAACGAAAACCGCATTGGCGTAGGATACCCAAGTGTTGCAAGAACTGTCAATTTGAAGTTGAATTGCGATGTGAAGCGCAAGTCATTGATAAATAATAATATTTATATTTCCATTCTATCAAAAGGGTTTACCCTGATGGTTGCGTGAACCCCCTTTAACAGCTAGCTACCGATGTTACTTAGTCACGAAGATTCCCAACTGGTATTAATCGATTTCCAGGCCTTATTGATGCCCGCCATGCACCAAGGATCTGACGCGGTCAACAACGCGGTGCGTTTGGCAAAATGTGCGAAAGCGTTTCAAATTCCGGTATGGGGGACTGAGCATGCGCCTGAAAAGCTTGGCGCCACCGCACCAGAATTGGCGTCATTGATAGATCAAATGCTGGTTAAGCATGACTTCAGTGCCGCTGAGATTCTGGCACCTGTGTTGATGCCCGTTGTCCGGGCGCCGCAGGGAAACGCGCGTAGTTTGCCCAAGCACTTGCAGAAGCCACAGGTTGCGGCACCTGAGCGTTGCAGCATGGTCTTGGCAGGTTGTGAGGCTCACATTTGCCTGCTGCAAACAGCGCTGGATCTGCTAGAGCAAGAGATGGAGGTTTGGGTTGTCACGGATGCTTGCACGTCACGGACGGAGCGCAACCGGGATGCTGCGTTTGACCGTTTGGCTGGCAATGGCGCAGAATTGGTCACCACAGAAATGGTGCTATTTGAATGGCTCAAAACATCGCAGCATCCCAACCACAAGCTGGTTCAATCACTGATTGCTTGAATGAATGCTCGTGTGACTATGAAGTACAGCGCTGATCGTTGAAATGCATTACCAAGCCGATCCACTCAAAATCTTGCTGGTTGATGATTCTCTGACGCTGCGCAAGGCGCTGAGCAGTCAACTGATCGAACAAGGGCATCAGGTTGTTGAGGCAATAAATGCCGAAGAAGCGTTGCTGGCATTTACCAAATTTCGTCCAGATTTGATTTTGCTGGATGTCGTGATGCCAGGGGCTGACGGCTATTTTGTGGCCAGACAGATCCGTGAGCTGGAAGCGGGTCAGTGGACGCCCATTATTTTTCTGTCGGCCAAAGATGGGGATGCTGACCTTTGGCAGGGGATCGAAGCCGGGGGTGATGACTATTTAACGAAACCTGTTTCTAAGGTGGTCCTGAGTGCCAAGTTGCGCGCAATGCAACGCCTGCGTGCGATGGGGAGGCGAAATCAGGAGATCAGCGAGGAATTGCGCGTCGCCAATGCGCAATTGCGGCATCTCTCGCAAACGGATGAGCTGACCGGACTGCACAACCGCCGTGGTTTCGATGAATGTCTATTGCAAGAACTGCGCAGTGCGCAGCGCGATCAAACGCCTTTGACGCTGATCCTGTGCGACATCGACTATTTCAAAGCTTTCAATGACAGCCTGGGTCATGTCCAAGGCGATGCGTGTTTGCAGCGTATTGGCGCAATATTGCGCAGCGTGTGTTTGCGGCCCCGTGATCAGGCTGCACGGTATGGGGGTGAGGAATTCACGCTCGTTTTGCCTCACACGCCTAAGTCTGGGGCCATGACCTATGCGCGAGGATTGCAAGCTGTGCTGCGGCAAGCGGCAATTCACCATCCTGGTTCGCCATTTGATGCAAAGGTGACGCTTTCCGGTGGCATCACTACCTGCGTCCCCGATGCGGCTGCAACTTGTGAGAGCTTGATTCTTCGTGCTGACGAAGCGCTTTATGCGGCCAAAGCGCTGGGTCGCAATCGATTTTTCAGCTTCGAAATGCAAGCTGACACGACGGGGCAATCAGCAGTTTGACCGATTGATGTCGCGCGTGCAAGACACGCGAAAGCGCGCCAGCTGTAGCTTTCGGGCGATTTCCTGTCAGGCCCTAGAAAGCTCATCATGAATAATTATGAATTCAATTCATGGTGTTCTGCGCTGACAAATTCAGTGCAAAAAATGACAGGAGATGGGTATGACAACAGGCAATGCATCGTACGCAGATTTTTATCAACGTTCATTGACGGACCGCGACGGTTTCTGGTCCGAGCAGGCAGAATTGATCGAGTGGGAGACCCCATTTACCCAAGTTTGCGATTACAGCAAGCCGCCCTTTGCCAACTGGTTTGTGGGTGGCCGTACCAACCTATGTCACAACGCCGTTGATCGTCACGCCACCAAGACACCAAGCGCTGCTGCTCTGATTGCGGTCTCGACAGAGACCAATACAGAAAAGGTTTACTCTTTTGCTGAATTAAAGGCTGAAGTTCAACGCATGGCTGCCAGCCTGAAAGAGTTGGGTGTGCAAAAGGGCGACCGGGTATTGATTTACATGCCCATGGTGGCCGAGGCTGCTTTTGCCATGCTGGCCTGCGCGCGCATTGGCGCGATCCATTGCGTTGTGTTCGGCGGATTTGCAAGTGGTAGCTTGGCCAGCCGAATTGAGGACGCCTCTCCCAAGGTGGTGGTGAGCTCTGATGCAGGTTCTCGCGGCGGCAAGGTTGTTCCCTACACGCCATTGTTGGACGAAGCCTTGAAGTTGTCAGCGCACAAGCCCGATGCTGTTTTGATTGTGGATCGCGGCCTGTCCCCCATCGCAATGGACGCCAAAAACGTGCACCTCTGGGAGAATTTGCGTAAAAAGCATTTGAATGCACAAGTACCTTGTGAGTGGTTGGATTCCGCGCATCCAAGCTACACGCTGTACACCAGCGGGACCACTGGTAAACCCAAAGGTGTGCAGCGCGACACCGGGGGCTACGCCGTGGCACTTGCCGCTTCAATGAAGCATATCTTCTGCGGCAACCCGGGCGAAGCTTATTTTTCGACCAGTGACATCGGCTGGGTGGTGGGGCACAGCTACATCGTTTATGGCCCCTTGCTGGCTGGCATGGCAACCATCATGTACGAAGGTTTGCCAACCCGTCCAGATGGTGGCATCTGGTGGCATTTGGTCGAAAAATACAAAGTTACCGTGATGTTCAGCGCGCCAACGGCTGTTCGGGTGCTCAAAAAGCAAGATCCTGCGTTGCTCTCCAAATACGATCTTTCATCACTGCGTGCGCTCTATCTGGCGGGCGAACCGCTTGATGAGTCCACAGCTCAATGGATTTCTGAAGGCCTTAAGAAGCCGATCATTGATAACTATTGGCAGACAGAATCAGGTTGGCCCATTTTGACCATTGCCAACGGTGTCCAAAAACTACCCTCCAAGTTCGGTAGCCCAGGCATGCCGATGTACGGCTATAACGTCAAGCTGATTGACGAAAACACTGGCGAGGAATTGACCGAGCCTAATCAAAAAGGCGTGGTTGCTATCGACGGCCCCCTTCCTCCCGGATGCATGCAAACGGTTTGGCAAGACGACGCTCGCTTTGTTAACACCTACTGGAAGAGCATTCCTGGCAAGCTGATGTACTCCACCTTTGATTGGGGAATACGCGATGCTGATGGCTATTTCTTCATTCTGGGGCGCACGGACGACGTGATCAACGTGGCCGGACACCGCTTAGGTACCCGGGAAATCGAAGAGGCGATATCCGCGCACCCTAATGTCGCTGAAGTGGCCGTGGTGGGGGTTGCGGATCAGCTTAAAGGGCAAGTCGCCATGGCATTTGCCGTGCTGAAGGACCCGACACTTGCTGAGTCAGATGACGCCAAGCTCAAGCTGGAGGGCGAAATCATGAAGCTGGTAGACGGCTCTTTGGGGGCAGTGGCTCGACCCGCGCGCGTTCGCTTTGTCAATCTTCTGCCGAAGACACGCAGTGGCAAGCTACTGCGCCGAGCAATTCAGGCGGTATGCGAAGGCCGTGACGCGGGAGATTTGACCACCATGGATGACCCATCTGCGCTGGCAAATATCAAAGATCTGATGCCTTAAAGGCATCAAGTTAGAACGAAAAACATAAGAAATATTGGCAAGCAATACTACTTAAGGCAACACTGTTATGCGCCTTGATGAGTATTGTTTGCTTTTTGGTGGCACAATGCCGCCTGCATCCAGGCCCCTTCCAGCCACAGTCCAAACTGTCAGTGCAATCCGCCAACCGGTTCAGCCGTGTCGCGGAAGGTTTTGTAACCAGCTAATGTTTCCCCGAGGGAAACGGAGGTCAGCGCAATATGAGTGATTCCCAGACGACCAGTTCGTCCATCTATTCAGCCTTTAACGGCAATTCTTATCTCTTTGGCGGCAATGCGCCCTATGTCGAAGAGATGTACGAGAACTACCTCCAAAACCCTGGCAGCGTGCCCGATTCTTGGCGCGACTATTTCGATGCGCTTCAGCATGTGCCTGCCGTAGACGGTAGTAATGCAAAAGACGTGCCACACCTGCCGGTGATCAATGCTTTTGCTGAGCGTGCCAAATCAGGTGGTACCCGTGTCGTGGTGGCCAGTGCAGACGCCGAAATGGGGCGCAAGCGCACTGCTGTGCAGCAATTGATCGCGGCCTATCGCAATGTTGGTGCACGCTGGGCGGATCTGGATCCTTTGAAGCGCACCGAGCGCGAAAACATTCCTGATCTAGAGCCATCGTTCTACGGCTTCAGCGATGCTGACCAAGAAGCCGTCTTTAACACCAGCAATACCTACTTCGGCAAGGACACCATGTCCCTGCGCGAATTGATGAACGCGCTGCGTGAAACTTACTGTGGCACGATTGGTGCCGAGTACATGTACAGCACCGATCAAGTGCAAAAGCGCTGGTGGCAGCAAAAACTGGAAAGCATCCGCTCCAAGCCTACGCTGTCCAAAGAGAAGAATCTGCACATTCTTGACCGTCTGACGGCTGCCGAAGGCCTAGAGCGCTTTTTGCACACCAAGTATGTCGGTCAAAAGCGCTTTTCGCTCGAAGGTGGTGAAAGCTTCATCGCCTCCATGGACGAAGTCGTGCAAAAGGCCGGTACCCAAGGCGTGCAGGAAATCGTGATCGGTATGGCCCACCGTGGCCGCCTGAATGTATTGGTTAACACCTTGGGCAAACTGCCATCCGGCCTGTTTGCTGAGTTTGAACATACGGCTCCAGAAGACTTGCCTTCCGGTGACGTCAAGTACCACCAAGGCTTCAGCTCTGATGTGACCACGCCTGGCGGCCCGGTTCACCTGACGTTGGCGTTTAACCCATCGCACCTGGAAATCGTCAACCCAGTGGTGGAAGGTTCCGTCCGTGCCCGTATGGACCGCCGTGGCGACCCCAAGGGCAAGCAAGTGTTGCCCGTGCTGGTGCACGGCGACGCCGCCTTCGCAGGCCAAGGCGTTGTGATGGAAACCTTGGCACTCGCTGAAACCCGTGGTTATCACACGGGCGGCACGGTGCACATCGTAATCAACAACCAAATTGGTTTCACGACCAGCGACCCACGCGACAGCCGTTCCACGCTGTATTGCTCTGACGTCGTCAAGATGATCGAAGCCCCTGTGTTGCACGTTAACGGTGATGACCCTGAAGCCGTGGTGCTGGCAACTCAACTCGCCCTGGACTACCGCGCTGAGTTCAGCAAAGACGTGGTTGTGGACATCATCTGCTTCCGCAAGCTTGGTCACAACGAGCAAGACACGCCGATGCTGACCCAGCCGCTGATGTACAAGAAGATTGCGGCTCACCCCGGTACACGCCGTCTGTATGCTGACAAACTGTCAGCTCAAGGTTTCGGAGCGACTCTGGGTGACGACATGGTCAAGGCCATGCGCGCTGCGCTGGACGAAGGCAAGAACACCTTTGACCCCGTGCTGACCAACTTCAAGAGCAAGTTTGCGGTCGACTGGAGCCCTTACCTCAACAAGAAATGGACCGACAGCGCTGATACAGCTATTCCCATGGCTGAATGGAAGCGTCTGGCGGAAAAAATTACCAAGGTACCTGACACTTTCACGCCGCATACCCTCGTCAAGAAGGTGTTGGACGATCGCGCAGCCATGGGCCGTGGCGACGTCAATGTGGACTGGGGCATGGGCGAGCACATGGCATTTGCCTCGTTGGTTGCCAGTGGTTACCCCATTCGCCTGTCTGGTGAAGATTGCGGCCGCGGCACCTTCACCCACCGCCACGCTGTTTTGCACGATCAAAAGCGCGAGAAGTTTGACGAAGGCATCTATGTGCCGCTCGAAAACGTGGCCGATGGTCAAGCACCGTTTGTGGTGATTGATTCCATCCTGTCGGAAGAGGCTGTGTTGGCTTTTGAATACGGCTATGCATCGAACGACCCGAACACTCTCGTGATCTGGGAAGCCCAGTTCGGTGACTTTGCCAATGGCGCACAAGTGGTGATCGACCAGTTCATTGCCAGCGGTGAAGTCAAATGGGGCCGTGTCAATGGCATCACCTTGATGCTGCCACACGGCTACGAAGGTCAAGGCCCTGAGCACAGCTCAGCCCGTCTGGAGCGTTTCATGCAGCTCAGCGCTGACATGAACATGCAAGTGGTGCAACCCACCACCGCCAGCCAGATCTTCCACGTGCTGCGCCGCCAGCAAATTCGCAATCTGCGCAAGCCGCTGATCATCATGACGCCCAAGTCCCTCTTGCGCGCCAAGGATGCGACTTCGCCACTGAGCGAATTTACCAAGGGTGGCTTCCAGACAGTCATTCCTGAGAACAAGGCCGAAGTCATTAAGAATTCGGACAAGGTCAAGCGCGTGATTGCCTGCTCTGGCAAGGTTTACTACGACCTGGCCAAGAAGCGTGAAGAGAAGGGCGTAGACGACGTGGCGATCCTGCGCGTCGAGCAGCTCTATCCTTTTCCGCACAAGGTGTTTGCTGCTGAACTCAAGAAGTACCCCAACGCCACTGAGGTGGTCTGGTGCCAGGACGAACCGCAAAACCAGGGTGCCTGGTTCTTCGTGCAGCACTACATCCACGAGAACATGCTGGAAGGCCAAAAGCTGGGTTACTCCGGCCGAGCAGCCTCAGCGTCTCCCGCCGCTGGCTATGCCCATTTGCACCAGGACCAACAAAAAGCCCTGGTCGAAGGCGCCTTCGCCAAGCTCAAAGGTTTCGTGCTCACGAAGTAATCAACATCCATTGGATTGCAGAAAATGTCTATCGTAGAAGTCAAAGTTCCGCAACTGTCCGAATCCGTGGCCGAAGCCACTTTGCTGACTTGGAAGAAAAAGCCCGGTGAGGCCGTCGCCATCGACGAGATCTTGATCGAAGTCGAAACCGATAAAGTAGTGTTGGAAGTGCCGGCTCCAGCAGCTGGCGTGCTGGCTGAGATCGTCATGGCTGACGGCTCCACCGTCACCGCTGAGCAGCTGATCGCTCGCATCGACACCGAAGGCAAGGCTGGAACGGTGTCACCGCAAGCTGCGCCTGCTGTGGCTGCTACACAATCTGTAGCATCTGCGCCCGCGTCGATGGCAGGCGTTGCCATGCCAGCAGCCGCTAAGCTGATGGCCGACAATGGCTTGGCCGCTGGCTCGGTGGCAGGCACCGGTAAAGACGGACGCGTGACGAAGGGCGATGTGATCGGCGCCGTGGCTGGCGGTGCCAAAGCTGCGGCAGCGCCTGTGGCCATCCCGACAGGTGTGCCTACCAAGGCATTGCCGCAAGTGGCTGGCCCCAAGGTTGACCTGGGCGACCGCCCTGAGCAACGCGTGCCCATGACGCGTTTGCGTGCCCGCGTGGCCGAGCGCTTGCTTCAATCTCAGTCCAGCAATGCGATCCTGACCACCTTCAACGAGATCAACATGGCCCCGGTCATGGACATGCGCAAACGCATGCAAGAGCGTTTCGAGAAGGAGCATGGCGTGAAGCTTGGCTTCATGAGCTTCTTTGTGAAAGCAGCAGTGCACGCTTTGAAGAAGTTCCCCGTGTTGAATGCCTCGGTCGATGGCAATGACATCGTCTACCACGGCTACTTTGACATCGGTATCGCTGTCGGCAGCCCACGCGGTTTGGTCGTGCCCATCCTGCGCAATGCAGACCAGATGAGCTTTGCTGACATTGAAAAGAAGATTGCAGAATTTGGACAAAAAGCCAAAGACGGCAAGCTGGGCATTGAAGAAATGACTGGCGGCACCTTCTCCATCAGCAATGGCGGTACTTTTGGCTCGATGATGTCCACCCCCATCATCAACCCACCTCAAAGCGCGATCTTGGGCGTACACGCCACCAAGGACCGCGCCATGGTCGAAAACGGCCAGGTGGTGGTTCGCCCGATGAACTACT
>ERZ724524.446-NODE-446-length-26839-cov-40.085387_pt1 | contig 26839 bp, 22 predicted proteins | sample MGYA00376057_ERZ724524 | MGnify/ENA primary metagenome ERZ724524 (study PRJEB28724, sample SAMN07190888) | wastewater metagenome | isolation source: influent of sewage treatment plant in Hong Hong | place: USA: Christiansburg, Virginia | collected 2016-03-01 ...
AAATAATTTATAAACAACAAACCCGACAATTTAGAAAGTTGTCGGGTTTGTGGTTCAATAGGGTAGAGGTTACTTTTTAAAACTTCCAATCACACCCGCTAGCAATTCATTTACATCATATTTTCCTTCATCGCTTAATCCCATTCTAACAATAACTAAATCCAGAGATGGAATAATAAATACCTTTTGTCCTTGGTAGCCATTGCAAGAGTACATATCTCGCGGCGCAGCTGGGAAATGACCACCTGCATTCAGCCAAAAGTGCGCTCCATAACCTTCCTTTGAATCGTTAGTAGGTGTGCTTACATAATTTTCCCAACTTGGATCAAATACTTGGTCGCCATTCCAGTTGCCTTTATGCAAATACAATAATCCAAATTTCGCCCAATCCCTTGCGGTAGCCCATCCATAAGATGATCCAACATAATTACCAACCATATCGGTTTCGATTAGCATGGAATGCATTCCAATTCGATCAATCAATTGTGCATACCAAAAATCCAAATATTCTTGATGCGTTTTGAACTGCTTACGCAAGATGTAAGACAATAAATTACTAGTTCCCGAGGAGTAATTCCAATGCGTATTGGGAGCGAAGGCGGCTGGTTTTTCAAGCTGTACACGTCCCATATCTTCTGCTATGAATAACATTTTGGTAGCATCGCATATTTTATCATAGGCTTCTTCCCATTCCAATCCAGAATTCATATGTAACAAATCGTTGGTCGTGATTTTTTTTCGTTCATCCTTTTGCCATTCGGGAATTGGAGCGGGTTTGTTGATGTCGTATTTTCCTTGTTTTTGGAGTATTCCAAAAAGAGTAGCAGTGATACTTTTAGTCATAGACCATCCCAAAATTTTACTGTTTTTGGTAAATCCAGTATCGTATTTTTCGGCAATAATATGGTCTTTATAAATTACTAAAACCGCTCTTGATCTTTTTTTCTTTTGCCCTTTTGAATCGAAGGCATTGTTTACTGCGGCTGTTAGTTTTGAATAATCCACATTAGCAAAAACAGTGTCTTTGGGCTCATTATTTCCATAGGGAAAGGGCAAATTGTTTTTTGTAAGGTTACGTTTTGGTACCAAATAGGGTTTTGAAATATCGAAATCATCATTGATTAAGGTCGCTCCTAAACCTTCTCGATAAATCGCTTTTCTAGTTTTTAATCCGTAAACAGATGAAGTAGCGGTTTTGGCGTTGTCATTGATTTCATTTTTGGCAAGGTCAATCAGGTCAATATCGTTATCTCCTTTTTCGATCATCTCTTGTGAGCGATGGTCAATAAAATGCCCCGAAGCCATACTTTTGGCCGAAAAACCAGAGATTAAATCGAGTTTAGGATAGGTGGTATATCCAATATACCCAAGAACAAGCAAAAGAAGGATTCCGATACTTTTTATTATATTCTTCATAAAATGTTATTTTTAAGCAATGTAGCAAAAAGTTGTAAACCGTGTGTTGGGTTTTATTTTTTTCTTTCCTTGCTCAAATTACGAATGGTTTTAGCTATAAATGATGCCTATTTGGGTATTAAGTTTTATTAACAACTGTTTGCTAAAAATTAGCTACAGTTTCACTACTTTTGTATTTAGAAAAATTCTAAATTAAGTCATGTTAGACCTTCAAAAAATAAGAGCCGATTTTCCGATACTTTCTCAAAAAGTAAATGGAAAACCTTTGGTTTATTTCGATAACGGAGCGACATCGCAAAAGCCACAAGTAGTGATTGATGCGATTGCAAAGTATTACCAAGAAATCAACGCCAACATTCATCGTGGCGTACATACCTTGAGCCAATTGGCGACAGATGCTTACGAATTGTCCAGAGGGAAAATGCAACACCATATCAATGCCAAGCACGCCCACGAAGTTTTGTTTACTTCAGGTACGACTCATGGTGTGAATTTGGTAGCGAATGGGTTTGCCTCTCTATTAAAATCGGGTGATGAGGTGTTAGTGTCCGCTTTAGAGCATCATAGCAATATTGTGCCTTGGCAAATGCTTTGCGAACGTACAGGCGCTACGCTAAAAGTCATTCCGATGAACGAAAAAGGGGAGTTGATCTTGTCAGCTTTTGATCAATTACTATCCGAAAAAACCAAAATCGTTACGGTAAATCATATCTCTAATGCTTTAGGAACTATTAATCCCATAAAATACATCATTGATAAAGCGCACGAATTTGGAGCAGCAGTGTTTATTGATGGCGCCCAAGCGGTGCCACATTTGAAACCCGATGTGCAAGCGTTGGATTGTGATTTTTATGCTTTTTCAGGGCATAAAATGTGTGGACCAACAGGTACTGGAATTTTGTATGGAAAAGAAGCTTGGTTGAACAAATTACCACCCTATCAAGGTGGAGGCGAAATGATCAAAGAGGTGACTTTTGAAAAAACCACTTATGCTGATTTGCCACATAAATTCGAAGCAGGAACGCCTAATATTTCTGGAGGAATTGTCCTTGGAACAGCCGTAGATTATATGAATGCCATAGGTTTTGAAAACATTCAGGCCCAAGAGTTGGCACTTTTAGAATACGGTACACAACGCTTGTTAGAAATAGAAGGCTTGCGTATTTTTGGTACTTCAGAAAATAAAACTTCGGTAATTTCTTTTAATATCGACGGGATTCACCCATACGATATTGGGACCATTATCGATAAATTAGGAATAGCTGTTCGAACGGGACACCATTGTGCCCAACCGATTATGAATTTCTTCGAAATTCCAGGAACGATTCGAGCGTCTTTTTCGTTTTATAACACCAAAGAAGAAATCGATAGCTTAGTGGAGGCTGTAAAAAAAGCCAAAATGATGCTGTCATAAACACCTAAAAAAGATGAAGTGGATTAGTCAATTGATTTTTGTTTTTGTTATCATGAGTAGTTGTAAAAGTCAAAAAATCAATGATTTTAGTACTTCATCCATCACGTATACTGCGCAATCTAGAGGAGTATATTTGAGTGTTTGGGTCGAAAATCAAAAAGTTTGGGTCATCAAAGGTAGGAACGAAAAGCCTTATGAAGTTGTGCTAACAGCACAAGAAATGAAGGAGCTAGAAAGCATTTTTTCTGCAATGAATTTAGAAAAAGTACCTTCATTGAAAGCGCCAACAGCAAAGCGATTATATGATGGAGCAGCGATTGCTAACTTGGCCATTTCAGATGGAGGAAAGGCCTACATCTCCAAAAGTTTTGACCACGGATTTCCCCCAAAAGACATAGAAAAAATAGTAACCTTATTAGTTTCATATAGCGAAAAATAAGCATGAGTATCAAAGAAATACAAGACGAAATTGTAGATGAATTTTCAATGTTCGACGACTGGATGCAGCGTTACGAATACATTATTGAGTTAGGAAAAAATTTGCCTTTAATCGAGGAAGCTGCCAAAACCGACGATAATTTAATCAAAGGATGCCAGTCGAAAGTTTGGTTACAAGGCCAGCAAAAAGAGGATAAAATTGTATTCACTGCTGATAGTGATGCGATTTTGACGAAAGGGATTATCGCTATTTTAATACGCGCATTCTCGAACCAAAAATCTGCTGATATCTTGAATGCCGATATGGATTTTATTGATGAAATTGGACTCAAAGAACATTTATCACCAACAAGAGCTAATGGTTTGGTGTCGATGATTAAAAACATCAAAATGTATGCTTTGGCGTTTGATGCGAAAAAATAAAGATTACCTTTTTTGAACCATATAAGGCATTTAAGGCCATGTAAGAAAGATTAAAAGAAGTATGTTAAACAAGCAATATTTAAAAGACTTAGTGTATCAGGTAAATGGTGCAGCAATAGAAGTTCATAAGCATATTGGGCCAGGTCTTTTAGAAAGTGTTTATCATAAATGTATGGTAAAAGAATTAGCAATTAGAGGCATTAATGTTCAATCAGAAGTAACTATTCCTATTGAATACAAGGGTTTAGAATTCGAATCTGAAATAAGATGTGATTTATTTGTCGAAAAGAGTTTAGTTGTAGAATTAAAAGCAATCGATAAAATTTTACCTATACACGAAGCTCAACTTTTAACTTATATGAAGCTTTTAGAAGTGCCAATGGGGCTACTCATTAATTTCAATGTAACCAATATTTTTAAGGAAGGTCAAAAATCCTATGTAAACGAACGATATAGATATCTGGAAGAATAAATAAATAAATAGTAAAAAAAATTAGAGACTTACAAACTTTGTTTGTTTAAAATAATTTCCAAAATTATACAATAAATAAATCTTATATGGCCTTCAATGCCTTATATGGTTTAAAAAACACCAAAAATTATTAAAAAAAATGACAGAAGAAATAAATACCGCCGAGTTAGGAGAAGCCATCGTAAAGAAATTAAAAACGATTTACGACCCAGAGATTCCAGTAGACATTTATGAATTGGGATTGATTTATGACGTGATGGTCAATACCGATTATGAAGTAAAAATCTTGATGACTTTAACTTCACCAAATTGCCCTGTGGCCGAAAGTTTGCCAAGAGAAGTAGAAGAGAAAATCAAATCGATTGAGCACGTAAAAGATGCCGATGTAGAAATCACTTTCGACCCACCTTGGAGCAAAGATTTAATGAGCGAAGAAGCTAAATTAGAATTGGGAATGCTTTAATTAAAAAGTGCTCAGTGTTCAGTCTTTAGTACCCAGTTTTACTGACCACTAAAGACTGACCACTGACTACTAATTTAAAAAGATGGACGAAATAATTAATAAAGTAGCGAACAGTTCGTTACAAGTTTTTGATTTAGAAGATTATTGGCCTGTTGGTATTCGTTCTCAAATAGACATATCACAGTGGCTAGTCGAAGGATTCTTACTCAAAGAAACAGAGTATAGACAAGCATTAAAGCAACACGATTGGACCCAATATCAAGACCATTATGTGGCAGTATATTGTGGAACAGATGCTATTGTTCCTGCTTGGGCCTGCATATTGGCGGCTACTTATTTGGTGCCTTATGCCAAGAAAGTAGTATTGGGAACCGTTCCTGAACTAAACACAGCCTTGTATCTCGAGGTCCTGAATACGATAGATTATTCAGACTATTTGGATAAAGCAGTAATACTAAAGGGCTGTTCCAAAAAGCCCGTTCCAGAGAGTGCTTACATAGCCGCCATTCAAAAACTGCAACCTTTGGCCAAAAGCATTATGTATGGCGAGGCTTGTTCTGCAGTGCCTTTGTACAAAAGAGCCAAAACTTAATTTTTTTTAGAAACCCCAGCAATGAGCATTTTCAGGAAGCAAAGTCCCGCTATCCGCTACAATCTTTTGTGCTGAACCCCAGCACAAAAGGATTTTCGCTATTATCGGGGTTAGGGAGCTACAATTTTCCTTTTTGTTATGATTTTTGGAGTTTATAACCATTTATTTTTCTGTGTTTTAATGGTTTTTACTACATTTGAGTAAGAACCTTAAAACCAAACGAAATGAGAGCCATTGTAATTACCCTGTTTTTGCTTTATTCCGTTGCTGAAGTACAGGCACAAAACACCGAGAAAGAGTTAATCAAAAACACCGAGGCGGCGGTTAAAAATATCAATGATACCTTGCCTAACGGCTGGCGCAAAAAAGGAAATATTGCATTTCTTTTCAGTCAGTCCAATTTTAATAACTGGATTGCAGGTGGAGAAAACAACTTGTCTGGAAATTTAGGTATCAACTATGATTTCAACTACAAAAAAGACAAACTGACTTGGGACAACAAAATCATTGCATCTTACGGTTTATTACAAACGAAGAATGCCGATTTTGAGAAAAAAACCGATGACCGTTTCGAATTCAATTCTACCCTGGGACAACACGCTTTTGGGAATTGGTACTATTCATTATTCCTGAATTTTAGAACCCAATTTACCCGTGGTTATATTTACGGCAAAGATGCCAATGGAGCTGAGATAAGAACGGAAAACACCAACTTTTTATCGCCTGGTTATCTTACTTTTGGACCCGGTTTATTTTGGAAAAAAGGCGACCATTTGCGTTTGAATTTCGCACCACTTACTTCTAAAATGACCTTCGTAGACGATTTTTATACCTCCCAACCGGGTTATGTAGATGGAGCGTATTTTGGCGTTGATGCCAATAAAAGCTTGCGTTACGAATTGGGTTTTTATGCTTCGGCTTATTATAAGTTCAACATAATGACGAATGTTTCGGCAGAGAATACGCTGAATCTTTACACCAATTATTTAGAAGACCCTCAAAACGTCGATATGGATTATTCATTGGCTATCGTGATGAAAATTAATAAATTTCTATCAGCCAATTTGAACTTTCAGGCCATTTATGACGACAATGCTTTTCAAGGATTTCAAACGCGTCAAGTTTTTGGTTTAGGAGTGAATTATGGGTTTTAGCAGCTGATGTAACCCAAAAAGCAAAATAGTTCCTTTTAGCCCCGGGAGTAGCGGCATCCTTTGTTGTCTCGTTTTTTTTGAACGAGACAGCAAAGATATAGCGAATCACGGGACGATGCTAACAAGAAAGCCCAATGCTAGCCGCTCCTAATTATGCAAAAAGCCCTTTTGATGGTTCTCAAAAGGGCTTTTTTACGATTATTCTTTTTCTTCTTTCTCAATGGCATCCTTATAATCGGGATACAAGAATTTGTTGTAAGGGAAGCGCGTGATGTGAATTTGTCGGACGGCTTCGTAAACACGTTCTCTAAATTCCTCGAAGTTTTCTTTGTGGGTGGCCGAGATGAACAAGGCATTTTCGTGACCCACGCGACTCATCCAAGTTTGTTTCCACTCGTCTAGCGTAAAGTGACGTGGCGTTTTTTCGGTCATTAAATCGTCTTCGTCTATCGTTAAATGTTGGTAAGCATCAATTTTGTTGAACACCATTAGCGTAGGTTTGTCATTGGCTTTGATGTCTAACAAGGTTTGATTTACAGAAGCGATATGGTCCTCAAAATCAGGGTGTGAGATATCCACAATGTGCAATAACAAATCGGCTTCGCGTACTTCGTCTAGCGTACTTTTGAACGAATCGACCAATTGCGTAGGCAATTTTCGGATGAATCCTACGGTGTCTGAAAGCAAGAAAGGCAAGTTTTTGATGACCACTTTTCGAACGGTAGTGTCTAGGGTGGCAAACAATTTATTTTCTACAAAAACATCGCTTTTACCCACAGCATTCATCAAGGTTGATTTACCAACATTGGTATATCCTACCAGCGCGACACGAACCATAGCGCCTCGATTACTACGCTGGATGCCCATTTGTTTGTCGATGGTTTTGATTTTGTCTTTTAGCAACGAGATACGATCACGAACAATACGTCTGTCGGTTTCGATCTCGGTTTCTCCCGGACCACGCATCCCGATTCCTCCTTTTTGTCGTTCTAAGTGCGTCCATAAACCCGAAAGGCGAGGCAACAAATAGATGCATTGTGCCAATTCTACCTGCGTTCTGGCATAAGAAGTTTCGGCGCGTTGCGCAAAAATATCCAAGATTAAATTGGTACGGTCAAGGATTTTGCAGTCGATAATTTTGGAGATATTCTTTTGTTGCGAAGGCGTTAATTCGTCGTCAAAAATCAAGGTCGAAATGTCATTTTCTTTTACAAAAAGATGAATTTCGTCTATTTTACCTGTACCCAAAAACGTTTTGGGATTGGGTTTGTCCATTTTTTGCCAAAAGCGTTTTACTACTTGCCCACCAGCAGTAAAGGTCAAAAACTCTAATTCGTCAAGGTATTCACTCAGTTTCTCTTCACTTTGATTTTGAGTAACAATCCCGACGATAGCCGTTTTTTCGAAATTTATTTTTTCTTTTTCTAACATAGCATCAAATAAGTCGCAAATTTAATCATTTGCTTTGTACTTCTGATGCTGTTCCGTTAAAAACCGACGTTGGTTCGTAAGTATAGGTTTTTACAGTCTTAATCATTCCGCTGTCTTCGATTAGGGAATAAGAGGCAGGATAATTTTGAGCATTGTATTTGAACGTTCCCGCTCGAACAATTGTGTTGGCAGTTGAGGTAAATTTTAATTCGTTGTTAGGACTTATAAACGTAAACTCAAATTCCTCTTCTTGGAACGAAACCAAAGGAACAATCACTTGGTAATTGGGACCAAAAATGTTTTTTACCATCAACAAATTCGCTGATTCTTTGTCATCATAACCAAAATACTTGATGGTTTTGTCGCCCAAAAGTCCCGTTTGTTTGGTTTGATTTTCTTTGTCGTAATAGAATTCGGTTTTGTGAATGATTTGTTTGTTTCGGTCACGAACGGAGCGGCGAACTACCTTTCCGTTTTCGACTACAAAATCGACTTCTTCCACAAAAAGTTGTTGGGTGGTACTTTTTTTGGTGACTTGCTTAATTCGGGAACCGTCATAGGTATACGTTACGGTTTTGGTTACAAATTTACCGTCTTCGTCGTATTTTTTAGTAAACAAAATCAAGCGGTCTTCAGCGTCATAACCATAGCTAATTACTTCTTTCCAATTGCTTCCGTTGCGGTCTTTTACAGTGTGGTCGAGTAATCCTTTTTTGTTGTAAAAGAAACTTTGGGTCACATCAGAGGTTTTGATGGTGGTTAATTTTCCGTTGTCAAAAGCATAGGTTTTGTTGACCATTTCACCACTTTTTAGGTTTCTAAAATTGGTCTTGACTACGGCAATTTGCTTTAATTGCAACGATTTGTCTAAGGTTTGACTTTGTAAGCCATACGAAAAAGCCATCAGAGCGAAGGCCGCGAAATAGTTTTTCATTTTTGTTTAGTTTTGATTTGGGACGACCAAAATACAAAAATGATTTTTAGTAAACGCGATTTAGAAAATCATTTCTTTGTGGGTACAATTGAGACAAAAAACATCTATGGTTAACTACGATGCGGTGAAAAAAGAAGTTATTCACCGCATTTTTTGCGGCGAAAAAAAATCAATTGGCTCCAGCTTTAGCTGGAGTTATTGGGATTGATAGCATTGGCTTTAGCCAAATAAACGCAGCTAATTTTGGCTAAAGCCTTTAAAGCTTTCAAATTTTACCCCTCCAACTAAAGTTGGAGGCAATTAATGTCCAAAAAAAACACCTGAATAATAACCTAATTTTTTGATAGCAAAATCAGTTAATTATAGAGACCTACTTATCCCCAAAAATTTGTACATCATCCACCATAAAAGCACCATCTAGTGCGGCATTTTTTCCTGAGCCAGTGTAGCGAAAAGCAATGTTGACTTTGCCTTTGAACGCACTTAAATCTATGGCTCCCGAGCCTATGAATTGGTACCAAGGAGTGGCCTGTTTGGGGACTGAAGCTTTTAAAGGAGTCCAAGTGGCGGTGGCAATGTTTACGCCATCAAAATTGGTGGAAATAAAAACATCTAAGGTGTTTAGAGGCGAATCAACATCGAGATGGTGTTGGGCGGAGCGGAAGGTCAAGATTTCATTGGTGTGGACATCTAAGTCGATTTTGGGTGAAATTAACCAAGCCACATTCGAAACTACTTTGGTTCCCGAAATTGCAAACTCGGCGTACCCATTGCCATTGTAAACGGTGCCTTTCCACACAGGCGTTCCTTTTTGGGCTAGATTTGTCCAGCCGGGTAAACTTAGATTGGTTTTATCGACTACTTTTTCAAAATCTTCTTTGAAGAAGGGTGTGATACTAGCGCCTGTAAGGTTTACATCTTTTTCAGAACGAGCGATGAGTTGGTAATCGGTGCCAAATTTGGTCAAAATACCTTTGACTTTTCCGCTTCCTTTTGGGACTGTTTTTGTGGCGAAATTGGCAAAACTAGAGGTTCTAAAAATAACCTGATTTCCCAATTGGTCCATCAAATTCCAATTGGTGCCGCCACCGATATCTTCGCTTTCTTCATAGTATTTTCGTCCTACAGCATCGGTTGTAAATTGTACGTTTTGCAATTCGACCAAAGTGTTTAAGTTGGCGTCATTCAGTAATTCTGGAATGGTCGTAGCTTTGGTCAATTGCGATTCTTCGATAATGGTGCAGGAGGGGAACAGCACTTTTTTATAGTCGTTTTGCGAAAGTCTTCCCACGCTACCTTCGTTATAGGAATTGACATAAATTGACCCGATTCTAAGTCCGCCGAAATTGATGTCGGTATATTGATTTTTGAGTTTGAGGTAGACTTTATTCCCTAATCGAAAATCGATATACAAATTAGTTGCATCGATGGGCACACTAAAACCAATGGCTGGCGATGTGGGCGTGGTTAACGTTTGAAAGCTAATGCTTTTGAAAAAATTCCCGCCTTCGTCACTTGAAACCACATAGGCTTCGATGATATCTTCAAAAGGATATTGCGCTACAATTGCATTAGCATTGGCTTTCACCTGAGCTACGGTTTGGTTGACTTTTAAATCGGGTTGGGTGCATTCTAATTTTGGAATGTCAAAATCTTCTTGAGCGCAATTCGTCAAGAAGAAGGAAAAGACAAAGAGGAAGGATAGAGAAGAAATATAACGCTTCATATTTTTATATTTTAATGAGGTTGATTATAAATTCAGATAAAGGGATACAAAATAATTGCGGCCATAGCCTTGGAAATATTTGTTGCCAAAGTTGGGCGTCCCGCTTGAGACATCTTGGTTGCGTTGTCGAAAATTGGCGTTTCGGGCTTGTTCGTAACCACCGGTTTGGTAATGGGTGTCCAAAAGATTGGTAACACTCATAAACAATCCAAGAGTTTTCCCTTTGATTCTCCACGTTTTTCCACCAGTGAGATTGAGCAGAAGGACAGGGTCTAATTTTTCTTGGCGCAGTAATTCCTTGGCTCGTGCTTCGGTGGCTTCAGGAAATGGAAAACCGTTGGCTGGATTTCTGAAAAAAATAGCCGTTCTAGCAATGGGCGAAACAGAGATATAAGATTCGGTAATGTAATTTACATTGGTACCCAACCACCAATAGTGTGGGTCGCGATATTCTAATCCCACACTATAGGCCTGTTGAGGTAAACCAGCTTGATGGTAATTTTTGAGAATGGCTTTTCCAAAATTAAATACAGGATTTGAGTTGTCTAGTGATGCTTGGGCATCATTCGTTATGGTAACGTTGGGGTTGCTGGCATAAGTGTAGCGTCCGTAAGCGGCAGCTAAAGTTGTTTTGAGTGTGGCACTAATGGGATATTCAATACTTAGTTCTGCGCCAAAATTTTGTTTGTCGAGTTGGGTAAGCGTTTGCCCTACGAAAGCATCGGTATTGGTGTAACCCGCTCCGTCATCGAAAATGCCCTCGGCGTAGAAAAAGGAATTTTCGGTGGTGTTTTTTAGGTAAGAATAATAGGCAGTCGCTCTTATTTTTATGATTGGCGTTCGATACAAATAGCTTGCTTCGATGCTGCTATGAGTTTCATTGCTAAGACCGTTCACAATACTATTGTTCAAACGGGCATTGGGAAAACTGTTTTGAATGGTAGGAGCTTTACTTAGGTGTGCGGCGTGAAATAAAACAGCTTGTTTTCCAGAAATCGAATAGGTCATTCCTGCCTTGAAACCAAAATTCTCGAAGTTAATTTTGTTGCTCTTGCCTAAAGAATTGTTCTCATAGAGTCCGTTTTTGTACAATCCTTCGCGCTGATAGTTGGTCATTGAAAATTCCTGTCCAAGGTAAAAATGCAGCTTTCGGAATCGGAATTGAAATTGGGTGAACGCTTGAATTACTTGCGCTCTTATAAAATAGTTATAGCCATAGGTATCGCCTTCGACTACTTGTCGGTTGGGATGATTCAAATCGGATTGGGCCTGATTGCCGTTATAAAACGCATCGATGTCTTCAAAATAGCTGCCGCCCAAAAGGTCGATTACTTTTTGATAGTGTTGTGTTTTTGAGGTTTTGAAATTCGCGCCAGCCGTTAAGGCAACAGCTTCTGAAAGTTGTGTATTCAAAAGCGTATTCGCAGCAAGGACGGTTTCATCGGCTCGGTCTTCATAGAGGATGTAGTTGCTCTTTGAAGGTTCGTAGCCAATGATGGTTCCACTCGAATTTAAAATCGGTTGTTGATTGGCTTGGTAAAGTGCCGCCCAATTGATTTGTGGATTTTCTAAAAAGGCCAATCGACTTTTTTCGGCATTCTCTTCATCGGGAATGAAGGCTCCTGAAAATTCGCCATTGTCTTTTTCGTAAAGCGAAGTGTAATAGCTTGGCATTTTGCGATAATAGGTCGGGTCGGGATTGTTGGCATTTTGAAAATCGATATTACTATTGCTGATGTTGCCCCACTGATAAAGCACTCCCGATTGTAGTTGTGTTTTGTCGTTGATTTTGAAATAATGGTTGAGTAGGAGTAGCGGTTCTTCTACGGTTTTGATTCTGGCGTTTCGTTGTTTGCCGTTTTGAAAACCCCAATAGGAATTGTATCGCGAACCCATTAGATTATAAACTTCGTCGGTGTTGGGAGCGGTTTTGGCTCTTGAGTTGGGTGTATAGATACCCGTAAAGTTGAGCGAATGTTTTTCACCGAATTGTTTTTCGACGCTGATGAAAGCCGAGTTGCCGTCAAAATGCGTGCCTTCGAAATAGGGATTTTCGCCGATTCGTTTTCCAGCCGAAACTACGAATGCCCAGCCGTTTTTGCTTACTCCAGAAGCATAGGTTGCCATCATCCGCCAGTTGTAGGTGGTATTGGTTCCGGCAAAAGAGAGTCGGGAACCCGAACGATAACTAGAAGCTCTGGTGCTGATGTGTTGTGCGCCTAAAAGTCCACCAAAACTGTAGTCGAAAGCGGCGGTGCCAATGACGATTTCTTGGTTGCGCAGCACATCGTTGATGCCACCCCAATCGCCCCATTGCGGACGACCATCGTATACTTTGTTTAATGTCAACCCATTTATGAGTAAAGTGGCATTTTCGGCATCGAGTCCTCGAATCCTAAAACGGGTTTGTCCCCATTGAAAAGCGGCGGCTTGTTGAAACACATCTCGAGAGGCTTGTAATAACGGTGCAGTACTTTCGGAACCATTAAAATCATCATTCAATTGCTCTTCGGATAGGGCGATAGTGGCGCTTTGTATTTCGGCCATTGGGTCTGTGGAGAGCGGAATAGTCCCTAAATCGGTGATGGTTTTGGGAGCAACGGTAACGGCTAATAATTGGTCTTTATAGCCTTGACTATGGAGTAATACATAATAGGCGTTGGGCGGTAACTGGTCGAAAAGCACGGTTCCAGAAGCGGAGGTAAGTTGTAAAAAGCTAGTGTTTTGAACGCTAACTACCACTGAGGGCAACGCTTTTTGGGATTGGGCTTCGATTACTTTGAGAGTAAAACCAGCAGTGTTTTGTGCGTAATTTTTTGGAATGAATAATAGGCAACCAAGAATAGATAACTTTTTCAGCATAGGCGTTTATAAAAAATAAAGTACTGTTACATTGGAGAACCCAACAAAATGGAATTCTCCAATACAACAGTTTGCGGAGTGCAACACTCCCATTAATTAATAAAACGTTTTTGGAAATTTGAGCACGAAACTCAAATGCGTTGCTTTATATAATGGTATTTAAAAGTGTGTTTTTTATAACTATTTGATAATCATAAATTACGTTTTATAAATGTAATAAAAAAAATATTAACTTGTACGATGACGATTGAATTTTTTTTCTTGTGTTGAAATACGAAAATTTCTCGTCTAGCCCTGATGGGAGCGGCATCCTTTTTTTCCTGGCTGGCCGTTTGAAAAACGGTGAGCTAGGGAAAAAAGATATAGCGTACAGCAGGACAACTCGTCTGGAATAGCAGGGTCGTGTGCTCCTTATAATTAGGCTTCGATTTTTATTTTGGATACCATAAAGGCGATTAAAAATCCGAAAATGCCAATAAAAGCGAATGAAAATTGCAAACCAAAAGCTTGAGCAATATGCCCAATAACGGGTGGTCCCATTAAAAAGCCGAGGAAACTTACGCTTGAGACTGCCGTGAGTGCTTCGCCTGTTGGGATAGTTGGGTGTTTTCCTGCGATGCTATACAAGGTTGGAATGATAGTCGAAACGCCTAGTCCAACAAACATAAAGGCGATGGTTGCGGGAATGATGTAGGGAAAAAATACGGCGGTGAATAAACCTGTAGAAATGACACATCCACTGATTTGCATTACTTTTTTGCGTCCCCATTTTTGGGTAAGACGGTCGCCGAAAAAACGGCCGCTAGCCATCATAATCATAAAGGAAGTGTAACCCAAAACCACTAAAGGACCCGGAACTTTGACTACGTCTTTGAAATACACGCCGCTCCAATCGAACATTACTCCTTCGCTAGCCATACAACAAAAGCCAATAACGCCTAGCCAAATTAAGGTGGGGTCGGGTTTGAAAAAGGGTTTTTTCTTTTCGGTTTTTTGGGTTTCTTTGGCGCGGATGAGCAATTTGTAATTGAAGGCTACTAGCGCTACTACTATAGCTGCAATTATAATAAAGTGGGTATAAGTACTGAGTTCTAAGGCTAAAATTCCGAGTCCGATTAAGGCTCCTGTAAAACCAGCCAAGCTCCACATTCCGTGAAAAGACAACATAATGTTGCGCTTAAAAAGGCCTTCGGTATACACGCCTTGGGTGTTTACTGAAATATTGGTTAAGTTGGCGGTAAGTCCAAAGGCAAAAAGTCCGAGAGCCAATTGCCAAGCGTTTTGTGCCAAAGCTAAATTGGTCAAACTAACAGCATATAATAAAATTGAGACAGGCAATACTCTGTGGCTTCCATAACGTGTGACCAATTTTCCTGAGAAAAACATCATAGTAAGTTGCCCCACAGGAAGCGCAAATAATATGGTGCCCAAAGTACCCTCACTGAGTTGTAAAGCGGTTTTGATGGTTGGAATTCGACTTGCCCAAGTGGCAAAAGTAAGTCCCATTCCGAAATAAAACATTGCCACCGCCCAACGTATTCTGTTGAGGTAAGAGACTTTGGCTTCGGCGTAGGCTTTTTTGTATTTCCCTTTGGGTTTCAATCGGCCTAAGAAGTTGAGGTAAATCAAAGGTGTTGGTTTTTAGAGTTTTAAGTGCCAAAATTACAAAAAAGAACGGCTTATTGTGTCATAATAACACATTTTAATGATTTACAACGATATTGTTTATAATTTAAACAGTTTTACAAAGAAAGGAAAAGACGTTTTACTATACACATAGCTACATAATACTATATGACTATCCTTGACTAGTACCATTTCACAGAATAAATTAGTTGTTGAATGTTTTTCACAAATATGATCCTTTCTGATCTTTGCGTCTCTGCGCCTTTGCGAGCCCAATTTCACGCAAAGGCGCAGAGACGCAAAGTATATTGTCATTATTTAGACTGTTGGTATGAGTTACGGACAGTCATATAATACTATATGAGAAATAGTACTATTTCTATTTTCTCTTTATACCTTTAGTATTAATCTATGATTCTAATGAAGTTAATTTTTATTAGAACTTCAATCAAAACTGCTTACCTTGATTCTTTGCTGTTGTTGATGGCTAGCGATGGCCGCTTCTATGATTTGCATCACTTGAACACCTTCTGCAGCGGAAACTGGGACTTTTTTTCCGTGAAGAATGGCTTGGTACACTCCCTCAAAAAAAGCATAGTAATTGCCTTGTTCTGTGGGCACGAATTCTTTGATTATCGTTCCGTTGCTTTCGGTGTGGAGTAATCCTTTGAGGTGTTCGGGTTCGGTGCCCCAATCTGTGGTGTTGGGTTTTTTACCTAATTTTAATTCGTCTTCTTGCACATCGCCACGAGCTTTTAGAAACGAACCTTTTTTGCCGTGAAGGGTATACGATGGATGCGGTTCGCGCACAAAAAAACCAGCTTTGAGTCGGACTCTTAGGTCAGGATAAAATAGGGTAATATCAATCCAATCGTCTACTAAAGAGTGGGCTCTAGTAATTCGGATGTCTCCGTTTACGGCATCTGGAAAACCAAACAAGCATAAGGCTTGGTCGATGATGTGAGGCCCTAAATCTTTCAGAATTCCAGCACCGGCATTTTGGGTTTCTTTGTGGACTTTTGGACTCAAATTAGGATTGTATCGGTCAAAATGAATTTCGGCCTCTACGATATCGCCTAGGATTTTGTCCTGAAGTATTTTTTGGACCGTTTTGAAGTCGCTGTCCCATCTTCGATTTTGAAAAACAGCCAATTGTAGTCCTTTTTCGTTGGCCAAAGCTGCTAGTTCTTGGGCTTCGGCAACGGTGGTGGTGAAAGCTTTTTCTACGATGGCGTGTTTTCCGGCGAGCAAGACTTGTTTGGCGTATTCATAATGCGTTCCCACAGGCGTATTCACAATTACCAAATCGCAATCGTCTTGGAGTAAAGCTTCTAAAGTGGCGTAGCTTTTTACTTCAGGGAAATCGGATTGGATGAGTCTTTTGCTGCGTTCCCAAGCGCCCGTTATTTCAAAACCAGAATGTAAATCGAGAAAAGGAGCGTGGAATACTTTTCCGGACATTCCGTAGGAGAGTAGTGCTGTTTTAATTTTTTGCATAAAAATGGGTTTGGAGTGGGACTTTTTATCTTGTTTTGGCTCTTTCATATTGTTTCGGCCAAGCTACGGTTTCCTTTAAGGCAGTAGCAAAATCTAACCCTAAATTAGGATTGCGAAGGGATTCTCTAGCAAAAAATACTAAGTCGGCTTGTGATGCAGACAGTATGTTTTCTGCTTGATGGGCTTCGGTAATCATTCCCACAGCTCCAGTGCGTATGCCGGTTTCCTTTTTAATTTTTTCAGCAAAAGGAACTTGATAGTTGGGACCAATGGTGATTTTTTGATGGGACACCAATCCACCAGAGGATACGTCTATCAAATCGACGCCTTTTTCTTTTAAAATTTGGGAAAGTTGCACCGATTCTTCTACCGACCAACCTCCTTTAGCCCAATCGGTTGCTGATATTCTAACGAACAAAGGCAAATTCGAAGGCCATTCGGCTTGCACCGCAGTTACGGTTTCTAGCGTTAATCGAATTCTGTTTTCAAAACTACCGCCATATTCATCGGTTCTTTGATTCGTTAGAGGCGACAAAAACTGATGCAATAAATAGCCGTGAGCTGCGTGTATTTCCAGCACTTCGTAACCAGCTTGTACAGCACGTCGAGTCGCCGATTGAAAATCATTTAGTACTTTTTGAATGCCTAGGTTGTCGAGCGCGATTGGAGCGGTTTCACTCTCTTGATACGCTATTGCGCTTGGGGCAACGGTGGTCCATCCGCCTTCGTTTTCACTTAATTTTTTGTTGCCCAACCAAGGTGCCGAAACGCTGGCTTTTCTTCCAGCGTGTGCCAGTTGAATGCCCGGAATTGCGTTTTGGGATTTTATGAATTGGTTGATGGACTGTAGTTTTTTGATATGCTCGTCTTTCCAAAGTCCTAAATCTTCTGGTGAAATGCGAGCTTCGGGAGAAATTGCCGTAGCTTCTTGAATCAGCAATCCAGCACCTCCAGCGGCACGACTGCCCAAATGCACCAAATGCCAATCATTGGCAAAACCATCTGTAGCAGAGTATTGACACATTGGAGAAATAACGATACGGTTTTTGAAAGTGATACTTTTTAGCGTAAGCGGAGAAAACAAAAGACTATTCATATATACTGTAACTTTTAGGATGGAACATCGACCTATGAAGGCTGTACGGTTTAAAAAGTAAAGTTAAAGCATCTCTTTAAAGCAGTGTTCTAAATTTTTGTATTTAACAAACATTTAAAACCGTATGTAGTATATTGCGCTATCAAATTAAAATAGAAACGCTACTTTTGTGCGTTATTTAAGAACTAAAAGTAAACAATGGAAATCGTTATCAAGTTTGCTCAATTTTTATTGAGTTTGTCCTTATTAATTATTCTACACGAATTGGGACATTTTATTCCTGCCAAATTATTCAAAACTAGAGTAGAGAAATTTTACTTGTTTTTTGACCTTAAATTTTCGTTACTCAAAAAGAAAATAGGCGAAACCGAATACGGAATTGGTTGGTTACCTCTTGGTGGTTATGTAAAAATCTCTGGGATGATTGACGAGAGTATGGACAAGGAACAAATGGCCTTGCCTCCACAACCTTGGGAATTCCGTTCGAAACCCGCTTGGCAACGTTTGATTATCATGTTAGGTGGTGTTACCGTGAATTTCATTTTGGCTTTCATTATCTATATAGGAATGGCTTTTGCTTATGGTGATGCTTTTGTGGCTATGGCCGATATGAAAGACGGATTATTGATAGAAAATCCGGTGATGAACAAAATTGGTTTCCAAACGGGAGATAAAATCCTCAGTATTGATGGCGAAAAAATAGAAAAATACGACAACGAAATCAATATGAAATTGATAATGGGGAAACAAGTCCAAATCGAAAGAAATGGCGCTGCTCAAACCATTCAAATGCCAGTTGATTTAGTAGACCAATTGTCAAAATTAGAAAAAGGGCCTTTAGTGAATATCCGTATGCCGTTTGCGGTTACCGCTATTCCTGAAGAATCTTTAAATAAACAATTACAGCCTAAAGACGTTATCGTTTCTATGAATGGCCAACCTGCCAAATATTACGACCAAGTTAAGGCCATCCTAAATGCGAACAAAGGTAAAACCCTTCCTGCAGTTGTAATTCGTAACGAAAAAGAAGTTCCCGTACAAGTAATTGTAAACCAAGAAGCGAAATTGGGAATACAAATGGGTAGTTTAGGATTAGAATCTTTAGAAAAATTAGGCTACTATAAAATCAGTAAGCAAGAATATGGTTTCTTCGAATCGATTCCGGTGGGAATTGAAAGAGGGAAAGACCAATTGTTGGGATACGGCAAACAATTGAAAATGATTTTCAATCCAGAAACCAAAGCGTACAAACAAGTGGGTGGATTTGCAGCTATTTTTAATATTTTCCCAAGTTCTTGGAGCTGGGAAGTATTCTGGAACATCACCGCTTTGTTGTCGATTATGTTGGGGGTAATGAATTTATTGCCGATTCCAGCGTTGGATGGTGGACACGTAATGTTTTTGTTGTACGAAATCATTAGTGGCAAAAAACCAAGTGACAAATTCTTAGAGAATGCTCAAATGGTTGGTTTTGTTTTACTTATCTCATTGCTTTTATTTGCTAACGGAAACGACATTTACAAAGCGATTGTAGGCAGATAAAAAAAATCAAAAAAAAATTATTTTTTGTTTGCAAAACTTGAAATTAGGTGTATCTTTGCAACCGCTTAGACAAACAAACAATGTCAGTCAAAGCCACAGAAAACGTTCCTACTACGCATTATAATACACAGTTTCCTCCTTAGCTCAGTTGGTTAGAGCATCTGACTGTTAATCAGAGGGTCCTTGGTTCGAGCCCAAGAGGGGGAGCTTAAAAGCCTGACAGCAATGTCGGGCTTTTTTTATGGAATAAACTTTTCGGACTTGGTTTCATTCTAAATATTATCCTTTCTATTATAGTTTACCGATACTAATTACTTGTAAGATAATTTCGTTTTTCTTCTATTTACAAAGGTACTTCCCAACACATTTTTTGTAAGTTTGTAGGGATAGCATTTTCTGCTAATTCGCAAATGTCACGCTTTATAAAAAATTTATGCCTTTATTTCAAAATTCAGTTGTTGCTAAATATCTAAAAAAGCAAGATAAAACCCATCTCACAAAGCAATGGAATGACTTCAAAAATCATTTTCATAATCCTACTATCCAAGAAAATATTCGAAATAGTAAAGAAGAGCAATACCAAGAGGGATTTTTGAGGGATTTGTTTGTGAAAATTCTAGGCTACAGCCTTAATCCTGATACTAATTTCAACCTGACTACTGAATACAAAAACGTTAAAGATAGCAAGAAAGCCGATGGCGCTATTCTTGTTGACGATAAAGTAAAAGCGGTAATTGAACTCAAAGGCACCAACACTACCGATTTAGGGAAGATAGAAACACAGGCTTTTGGCTATAAAAACAACCAACCTGATTGTGTGTATGTAATTACTTCCAACTTTGAGAAGATTCGTTTTTATATAGACAATGCCATAGAACACATTGAGTTTAATCTTTTCACGCTAACCGAAGCCGATTTTGACTTACTGTATTTGTGTTTAGCATTTGAAAATATTTCCAAAAACATTGCCAAGAAAATCAAAGACGAATCGGTAAGTGAGGAAGATGTCATTACCAAAAAGCTGTACAAAGATTACTCCCTATTTAAAAGAGAGTTGCACCAAAACCTCGTACAATTAAATCCTGAATTTGATCCTTTAGACTTATTCAAGAAATCTCAAAAATTACTAGACCGCTTTTTGTTCCTGTTCTTTGGAGAAGACCGCCATTTGCTACCTCCCAATTCGGTTAGATTGATTTTGGCACAATGGAAGCAGTTACAAGAATTAGACGAATACACGCCACTTTATGACCGTTTCAAAAAATATTTTGGGTATTTGAACACAGGCTACAAGGGAAAACAATACGATGTATATGCCTATAACGGTGGACTTTTTAAGCCCGATGCCATTTTAGACAGCATAAAAATTGACGATGATTTATTGTACACCCATACTTTAAAACTCTCTGAATATGACTTTGCCAGCGAAGTAGATGTAAACATATTGGGGCATATTTTTGAAAACTCTTTGAACGAGTTAGACGAAATAAAAGCTCAATTGGAGGGAACCGATATTGACAAAACCAAAACCAAACGCAAGAAAGACGGTGTTTTTTATACCCCAAAATACATTACCAAATACATAGTCGAAAATACGATTGGTAAATTGTGCGAGGAAAAGAAAGTAGCACTGGTAATAAATGATGAAGACTACTTTGCAACAAAGGAGCATGCTCCTTTGCCAAAAAAGAAAAAACAAGAATTATTAGAAAAACTGGACACTTACAGAAAATGGCTATTACAACTCACTATTTGTGACCCTGCTTGTGGCAGTGGTGCTTTCTTGAACCAAGCTTTGGATTTTTTAATTGAAGAACACCAATATATTGACGAACTGCAAGCAAAGTTATTTGGCGATGCCTTGGTGTTAACCGATATGGAAAACAGCATTTTGGAAAACAACCTTTTTGGAGTAGACTTAAATGAAGAAAGTGTAGAAATTGCCAAACTCTCCCTATGGTTACGCACTGCACAACCTAATAGAAAACTAAACGATTTAAGCGGCAATATTAAATGTGGCAACTCCTTGATTGATGATCCAGAAGTGGCGGGAGACAAAGCCTTTAATTGGCAGCAAGCCTTTCCGCAGGTGTTTAATGAAAAACAGAAAAAACCATTTCATATTACAACAGCCATTCACGATAGTCGCACTTCACAAAGGATGATTGACTACAAGGTGCGAGAGAATAGAGCATTGGGAACTATGCCTGAGCCACAAATTATTCCGTTAACAGAAGACGAAGAAACTATAATTGTTGAAAAAATTGCTGAAATTGTTACAAAAGACAATCTTTCTGTAATGGCGTTTAATGTCTGTAAAGACCACATGCATCTCGTATTAGTTTGCGAAGAAGAAGAGGTATCTAAAATTGTGCAAAAAATAAAAGCTATAACTGCAAGAGCTGTAAATATACATAGAGGCGTCACAATAACAAAACAGGAGCAAATAACAATGGAGCATGCTCCATTGTCTTTAGAAAAGCATGCTCCATTGTCTTTAGAAAAGCATGCTCCATTGTCTTTAGAAAAGCATGCTCCATTGTCTTTAGAAAAGCATGCTCCATTGTCTTTAGAAAAGCATGCTCCATTGTCTTTAGAAAAGCATGCTCCATTGCCAACAGAAAGAGGAGAAAAACAAAATAGTCTATGGACCCAAAAGTTTGGCTGCAAAGAGATATTGGATGATAACCAACTTTGGAACACCATTGAGTATGTAAAAAACAACAGAGAAAAACACGAATTACCAATACTGCCCATCCTACAACAATGGAGCATGCTCCATTGTCTTTACCAAAGTTACGAACACGCCTTTAGAGCAGAATATAAAGGTGGTTTTGATGTGATTATTGGGAATCCGCCTTATGTTAGACCGCGAGAATTAGAACAAAACGAAAAAGAGTTTTATCAAAAAAAATACAAAACAGTTTCAAATCAATTTGATTTATATCACTTATTTATTGAAAAAATAGGTCTTTTAATCAACTTAAATGGCATAGCTTCTTATATAGTTCCAAATGGATTTTTGTCGAACGAAAATTCGAAAGAATTGAGAAAGTATATAATTGAAAATTTTGGTATTTCAAAATTTGTGAATTGTAAGCAACGTGTTTTTGATGACGCAAATGTTGAAGTTACTATTTTTTGTTTTGACAAGAAAACTGATTATGAATTTGGTGATTTTATAGAATTATCAGAAAATAGATTTGAAGTTTCACAACAGTTTAATTTTAAGGATTTTTCAAATAATAAAAATTACATTTTCACAATCAATATTGGAGTAAATTTTGTTGATTTATATAAAAAGATAAAAGACAATTCAAATAAACTTTCTGAGTACTTTCAAGTAATGGGCGGTATTAAAGAATATCAAGTGGGTAAAGGAAAACCACCTCAGACAAAAGAAATGAAAGAATTGAATATTTTTAACTCAAGTGAAAAAGTTGATGACACTTACATTCCTGAAATTAGAGGTAAGCATTTATCAAGATTTGGCATTAATTGGAAAAATGAATATGTAAGTTATGGAGTATGGCTAGCTGAACCAAGAGATATTAAATATTTTATTGGGGAAAAAATATTAATACGACAAATTCCTGCAAAAACACATTTGGTTTGTGGATATACTAAAGACGATTTTATTATTGATCAATCAGCATATTCCATAAAACAGTTAAATGGAGGAGATGTTTTTTGTAAATATGTCTTGGCTTTGTTAAACTCAAAGTTAATCTTTTGGTTTTTTAGAAATGAAAATAACGAATTCGATAGTTTGTTTCCGAAAATTAAATCTGGAGAAATTAAAAATTTACCTATAAAAAAAATTTCTGTTTCAAGTCAAGAATCCTTTATTAAAAAAGCAGATTTAATGTTATTGCTAAACAAAGAATTCCAAGAACAATCCCAAAAATTCCAAAGAACACTGCAACGCAAATTTGAGCTAACCGATTTGCCCAAAAAACTACAGGATTGGTATTTGTTGTCGTATGGAGAGTTTATCAAAGAATTAGGCAAAAAGAAAATCAAACTTTCCCTTTCCCAAGAAGCAGAGTGGGAAGATTATTTCAGCCAAGAACAGCAAAAAGCCGTTGCTATAAAACAGCAAATCGATACCACAGATAAGGAAATTGACCAAATGGTGTATGCCTTGTATGGGTTGACGGAGGAGGAGATTGCGATTGTTGAAAATTCTTAAAATATGGGAAAAAAGAAAGAGCATAAACAACAAGAAAAATTTAACCAAGGTTGGTCGGAATATAGAAATTCTGTTTCAGCTAATAAGAATAAAAGTCAGGATGATTTTGAAAAGTATATAAATCTTTTGGCTTCTGGAGGAATAATTGTATCGTTAACTTTTCTAGAAAAAATAGCGGCCGTTGTAAAAATTGAGTATATAATTTTTTATTTGATAGGATTGTTTTTGTTAGTTGTAACACTAATTTCAAATCTTTACTCTCATCATAAATCAATTCAAGATGCTGATTCAATTATTAAAGAAATTGATGAAGAAAAATATGAAGACATTTTTAAAAATATAGACAAAAGAAATAAGCCAATCAATTTACTAAATATAACTTCCATTTGGAGTTTAATTATTGGAACAATATTAATATTAACATTTGTATCTATAAATCTTTTCGCAATGAACGATAATCAAAAACCACGGCCAAGTGATAGCCCTAGACAACAACCTAAACCGTTAACTGAAGAAAAAAGAGGAAGAACTAATCCACCACCTCCTCGAACTAATCCAACTTCAACTCCTAAAAAATAGAACTTATGGATAAAGAAACAAGTAAAAAAACTAAAGTTATATTGGACGTAGTGGAAAAATTAAGTTCCATAGATACCAAGCGTAATTTTGAACAAAAAATTGTCGCCGGCCGCGTTAATCCGACACCTTCATTTACATTAAAACCAAAACTTATTGTCAAACCTAAAAATGACGAGAGAAATAGACAAAATGGTGTATGAGTTGAGTATTAAGGAAATAGTAATTGTAGAGAATTAGTTATGAAAAATTGGTTTAAGGGGTATTCAGATTTAATTTTTATAAATCTATTTACATTAATTATTGGGTTAATTCTGTTTTATTGTTTGGGTAACAAAATAGAAATTATTGGAGCAGTCTTAGCTACAGGGATATCTCTTTCATTTGGTGTTAGGCAATACAAAATGGAAAACGATAAAATGTTCAAAGAGTTATTTGAAAACTTCAATAGTAGATATGACATAAAATTTAACAACAAGTTAAATGAAATAGATGCAATTTACAAAATGGATAAAGATTTAGAAATAAAAGAAAATGACAGGTTATTGATTATTGATTATTTAAATTTTTGTTCAGAGGAATATCTATGGTACGATAAGGGAAGAATCCCAGAAAATGTATGGCAATCTTGGGAAAATGGAATGTTGTACTTTTTAAATTTAAAACCGATTAATCAAATTGTACAGAGTCAAAACAAACAGAAAAATTCTTATTACGGTCTTTTTGAAAAATTAGGAAACGTTTAAAAAATGTGAATTTTATTAAGATTGATAAAAGATATGAATTTTGTAATTTGATGAAGAATGAGATTGCAATTTTAGAGAATTGATAGTAATGGATTATATAATTTAATGATATATTTATGGGAGAAATATCCAAAAGAAGTGGTGAACACGGAGAAGAAATAGTAGAAAAATTTTTGAAAGAGATTATAGGATATTCAAATATTCAAACTAATAAAAAAATTGAATGTGTTTATAATAAAAAGCACGTTATTTCTACTTCAAACAACAGACAAACACATGGAATTGATGCAATTGTTTATGGTAAGAATAATTTAAAGGATGATAATTTAGAAGTAGGGATTGTTTCAATAAAACATACAATTGACCATTATCCTTCACTAACAACATTTGAAACAAAATTTCAAGAATATTTTAAAGAATTGGTGTTTACAATAAATTGCTTTAAAAAACATCCTTTAAGTTCTGAAATTAATCAATCTGTAACTGCTGAAGAAGTAAAAAGCACAGATTATGTTGGTATTATTTTTTGGTTATCAAATAAAGACAAAAAGGAAGATGATGAATGGAATATTAGAAAAAAAATAAACAATAAACTAACTATAATTGAAAATGAAGTTTATGACAAAGTTTTAATAATTGATAATGATATTTTTGAATTTTTATACAATAACATTTTACATATAAAAAAGACTTTTGAAAAAGCAGATTTTATTTACCCTAAAACGGGTTTTAATATTTCAAGTAGTAATTTAGGTTACGGTAGCAAACTTCCATTATTATATCTAAATTCTAATGTAATACCATTAAGAATTGAGGACAAAGGTGAAAAGTATCTATTCATGCTAATTAAAGATAATTTTTCTGAAGAGAGCTTTATTAGTTTAATTAATCTGGCAAAAAACTTAAATTCCTTACAAACAACAAACTCAACAATATTTTCATTTCCTAACTTCAATAAATTTGACCATGAACAAATTGTTGATAAAGTGTTAGCACTTAGAGAAATTGATGAGAATTTAAGAATTCAAATTAAAGTTGTTAAACATAATATAGATTTTAGAAATAATGAATAATATACTTCCAAATGGTACTGAGTTAAGAGATTTGCTTTCTAACTCATTTTTAACAACTGCACACATAAATAAGTTGTTAAAGGACAAAGGCATAGTAACTCAAAATTCTGATAAAAATGCCTCATTCCCTATCTATATGTCACTTTTGCTTTCGCCTGAGGAGTTTATTTATTTATATGAAAAAAACACTGAAAAAGAGGAAAAAGACAAAGTGAAATCAGTTATTATTCCAATTGATGAAAATATTGATTTAGCAGATTTATGCCTTGATTTAAATATAAAAGAAATTTTAATTGATCAGTTAACCTATACTCCAAGTTATGAAATATATGGTACCCCAAATATGGTTATTAGTAATGATGAAATAAATCTGGACATTACTATTAAAACAACCTCGAATGTAAAAGGATGGTCAAATAGAGAATCATATCACACAGCTTCATTAAGTTTAAAAAAAGATAATGATAGACTAATTGGAACAAAAACATTCACATCAAAAGATTCTGAAAAGGTTATAGATTTTGCAATAGAAAATTATGAGGAAAAGTTAAAAGAAAAGAATTATTTTAAGAAGGACAAAAAAATTAGCAGAATTTTATTTGGCGATTTTACAAATGAAAACAGATTTAGTTATTTCTATTCATTTACAAAGGACTTTAGAAATGTAATGAAGTTTGAAGAAATAACGGATATTAATATATTGCCAGACAATAAAAAAACAAATGAATTGCCTTTGGAATTAAAAGATTTTTTTAATAATGTAAATAATTTGAGTTTAAAAGGAAAAAAACTACAAGACCATATATTCATAACTCAAAAAAACAACCATAAATTTATCCAATTAAAATCGATTAAATTCAAGTATAGTTTTGATAAAATGGGTTGTGATGGAACTTGTGTAATCGAGTTTGAATTTCCAGACAAAAATAATATGGATATCTCTGAATTTCAATTCCATATTTCAAGTCTTTTAGTAGACAAAAAAGATAAAGAGTTAGTAACAAATTCTGTAATTACAAAGAAAATAAATACTACTCTTAATAAGCATAAACTTGAAATGTTTGATTTGTACAAAAATCCAGAGGCTTAGTTAGTATTAATTAAGTCCAAATATCGCCAAAGACGTTTCCACAATTGGACATCGAGGCAACGGAGATTATCAAATC
>ERZ724524.447-NODE-447-length-26831-cov-4.536413_pt1 | contig 26831 bp, 20 predicted proteins | sample MGYA00376057_ERZ724524 | MGnify/ENA primary metagenome ERZ724524 (study PRJEB28724, sample SAMN07190888) | wastewater metagenome | isolation source: influent of sewage treatment plant in Hong Hong | place: USA: Christiansburg, Virginia | collected 2016-03-01 ...
GGGAGATTGGCACGCAGTGAACCCTGGAAGCGGCACACGGATCATGGTGCTATGCGTCCTATCGCACAGAGAGATTGCTGGCCAGCATCGGGAGTAGGGCGGAGAGCAGGGTCGGCCGTTTGGCATCTGGCTGCTCACGGAGAATTCCGGAGTGATCACCAGGGAGACGGGGAAAGTAACGCAGCAGCGCACTGCGAACCGCTGATGGACTCAAGCGACCCCGATCCGCAAGGCCACGCAGCTCGTCTTGAAACGCGAAGTAGGAGTGCGAGCTGACCAAGGCCAGCCAAAAATTCTGGAGCTGCGGGCTGCCGCGCATCGAAGTATGAGATGCATAATACGCAGTCACTCGTTCGGTGAGTTGGGACAGCAGTCCTTCGGTGTAGTCGTGTACTTCATCGCCCTCTTGAGCAAAGTACAGGTGAACCCGAACTGTCGATGGCAACTGATAGCGTAGAAGCCCCGCCCGCAGCACCGCACTTGGACTCTGCGGATCTCCGATGAAGAGCTGCGACTCTGCCCGCATATCCTCGATCCCATCGGGTAGGAAGGGGCGAGCGATTCCCATCCGCAGTCGACCGAGCAGCGTGCGATCGGAAGGCCCGAAGTAGCCATGCCACGGAGTGTCGATCGCATAGAAGTCGACCGTTCCTAGTCGCGATAGCTTCCCACTCTCTGCCAGTAGATTAAGCGCATGACGAGCGAGGAGTCCTCCCGCACTGTGCGCGATCAACTTGAAGTCCCGGCCTGTTCCCAGATGAGCGGACAGCTCGACCAGGGCATCGGCTAGACCCGCTCCGTTTTCGCGAACCCGGCGACCCATGTCATCGAAGAACAACAGATAGACTTGGAATCCCGATCCCGTAAGTCGCTCCGCCAGGTCCGCCAAGTCAGAAGGATGCCCACTCAGCCCATGGACCAACACGGCTGGTGCGCGCTCTGGATGATAGCTCCCGCCCGCCGTGCCAACCGCATACAGCGCGGGTCGACGTCCCGGCAGCAGCATGTCCTCTTCTTCACACCTACTGAGCGGCACAGTGACCACAACCCTGTGCGGTGCTCGCGCTTGTCGCTCACCGCAAGCCTGCACCGAAGCCGCCCACAAGGTCATACCAGCCAGCCACACCAAACCGATCAGCAGCGAATGAAGAAGTCTGTGGTTCATCAAGTGCTCCCTTTTAATAGTCAGATGTTCGAAGTTTTGGCATTGATTCATAGATAAACTCTATGTATCAAAGCCCCCACTCTTGGTCCGTCTTGTCTACTCCGTGAGCGTGGTGTGCCGGAGCTTGACCGGCACGGCAGTCTCACGAACGCGAAGGTTTATCAATTCCACCGCCACGCTGAACGCCAGCGCAAAGTACAGATAGCCTCGGGGAATGTGCTCGTGCAGTCCATCGGCAACCAGCGTGAGCCCGATGAGTAGCAAGAACGCGAGCGCTAGAACTTTGATGGTTGGATGACGCTGCACCAGCCGACAGATTGCGCCCGAAAAAAGCAGCATAACTCCCGTAGACAGCATGACTGCCGTCATCATCACCCACAGCTTTCCCGACATCGCGACTGCGGTGATCACCGAATCAAGCGAGAAGACCATATCGAGCACTGCGATCTGCGCAACGATTCCGGCGAAGGACGGACGACTCTCCGTGCCTCCTGGTCGATTGACATCTCCTTCGCTCCCTTCCAGTTTGTCATGAATCTCGACCGTGCTCTTGGCCATCAAGAACAGGCCCCCAGCGATCAGGATCAGATCTCGGCCAGACAACGACACATTCACAAAAGGCAGCTTGAACGGCACGCCTAGGCTCATGACCCAGGACAGGGTCGTCAGCAGCAGCAGGCGTGTTGCCACGGCGAAGAGGAGCCCAAGTCGACGCGCCGTAGCCTGCTTTTCCTCCGGTAGCTTGGCGGCCAGAATCGACAGAAAGATCACGTTGTCGATCCCTAGGAGGATCTCCAGCGCGGTCAGAGAAATCAGCGAAGCGATCGTGGCCAAAAAGGAGATGTCGACCATGGGCGAACCTCTTGCCGTGTGGCGTGGTGGTGGACTCTGGGTTTAGCGAGGCACTGACTGGCTACGCGCCAAAGCTCGGCGTGCTGCGTCTCCCAAACGATCGCTGGCGACACTCACTGCGGTGCGAATGTCGGAATGGGTGCGTTCGATAATGAGGTCACGTCCAGCGACTTGGGTGCGCAGGGTGCAGCGCTCTGCCACTCCACCGCGTGGCCCGTTTTCGTCACGCAGATGAACATGGACAAGCTGGACGTTCTGTCCCAGCCGAGACAGAGCGAATCGAACACGGTTCTGAATGTGTTCACAGAGCTGTTCGGTCAGGTCGATTCCTTGAGTACGGATCAAGAGCCGCATGTGGACCTCCCAGGGCCAAGTAGAGCCCGTATTTCCAATCATGGGTCTGCCCGAGCTTGGTGACAAATCTATAATTCATTGCGATTGAATCGATTTATTCTATGTATGGTCTTCTGGGTCGAGTGGCTGAACTATGCGAGCCCTGTACGTCAACACATCGCAATTTTGATCGTTCGACTGAATCTATTGATTGCTGACAAATTATCGATTGGAACACTCATTTCATCCCTACTAGAAATGGATTGAGGAGTGGTCTGGGATGAAGAACTGCTACTTGCTAAGGGGCTTGGTCGGTTTTTGGGGCGCGTGGCTGCTCTACTCTCCTTCTGCGATGGGACAGCAGGCCATCGTCACCTTGCCCTCCGCCGACCTTACCGACAAAGGCACGCTGTTTGCGATGAACGAGTCACAGCTTCGTGTCTGGGGCCGAGAACCGATGTGGAATGCCACGTTCTTTTTGACGTACGGACTTGGCTATCACACCGAGCTGGCGGCGACGTTCTATAACATCGGGGTGCCACCTACCGGACAGGCGTCGCTCTCCCTGGGCAGCAAGTCGGTGGTACCGATCTTTGCGGATCGGTTGCCGTGGCTGGATCTCAAGTTCACCGGAGGTCTGAAGGGACTCATTTCTTTGGAAGCGAAGGGACTCGGCTACTGGCTCTACACCCACCTGAGCTTTCGCCTACCCAAGCTCCAGACGCGGCTCACCGCTGGACTGAGTCACGGTTCAGAGGTGCTCTTCCTGAAACCCAACGCCACCAGTTTTATCACGGCGATCGAGCAGCCGGTTCCTTGGCTACATGGCTTGACCCTGACCGCAGAGTGGTTCTCTGGTTCGCACGACCTGTCCAACTTTATCGTTGGTGCAGCCTATCATCCAAGTCCACGAGTCATCCTGGTTCTCGGCTACAAGATCCCGACCAAAGATCGGATCTTCACCGTGGCAGAGCAGGCGCTGGTGTTTGAAATCGGACTGTACTCCAAAGAGCCAGCGCGCCCGACCTATCAATGATGGCTGGCTTTCTATAGAGAATCCCGATGCATGGATGACGGTATCTGCCGCATGCGTATGTTCCGCGATGCCAGCCGCCCACTTCAACCTCCGACCTACGGGCTCTCCAATCTCTGCGTGCAACTTGAACTTCCACGGCATCTATAACGGGTATGAAGAACAGTTTCAGTGCACGACTTCCTTCGGTTGTAGGTTCCGCTGTCTTGGCGTTCACCGTTTTCGCCGGTTCGGCCCGTGCGACGCCACAGATCGCTCCCATCGATCCTCGACCCACAGACACCGTCCTGGTTCCAGGTGCTGCACCACCTACGCCGTACCAGTTCGTGCCACCTCCGCAGCTTGTGCCGTCCCGGCAGATCGCTCCCAATGAAGACGTTGCGGTGTTCCCAACGAACTTTCGGCTCAACAACCCGGCCGGGAATGTCGCTCTGTTTGCCTATGCAGAGGTCGGCGCGCTCGGCTTTGTTCACCACACCTTTCAAAGCGGCCGAAACGGGACTCTGTTCGACCTCAAGACAGAGGGCAATCAGTCGACGATGTTCTTGTTCTTGCGTCTGTCTGCCGAGCTGAATCTGTGGAAGCGCCACTCCTTCATCTTCGTGTACCAGCCGATCGATGTGCGCACAGAGGCTGTGGCCGGTCGAGACCTCCGCTTCGATCAGACGACCTTCACCACCGGCACTCCGATGGATATCCGCTATGGTTTCGACTTCTATCGACTCACCTATCAGTTCGACATCTTTAAGAGCCCGCGCTACGAGCTGGCCTTCGGACTCGGCGGACAACTTCGCAACGCCAAGATCGTCTTTAGCTCGGTCGATGGGCGCCAGCGCAGCATCAGCGATGACCTCGGCTTTGTGCCGTTGCTTCGGCTGCGGGGTCGCTACACCTTCGCAAATGGCGTGTGGATGGGCCTGGAAGCGGACGGCTTTTACGCAAACGTCAGCGTGCTAAATGGCGGAAGGAGTGATGTCGAAGGAGCGATCTGGGATGCCTCGCTGCGAGCCGGTATGACGCTGACATCATTTCTCGATGCGTTTGTGAACCTGCGCTATCTCGGTGGGGGAGCAAATGGTACCTCGTCCAAGGGATCAGACAACCTGGGAGGAGACGGCTACACCTACAACTGGCTGCACACGCTGGTTCTGTCGTTGGGCTTCGGTATTCGTTAGCGTTGTGTGGCAACCCCCATTCCGCAAACCTCTGGGCCTGATCCGACAGACATGCCCACAAGTCGAGCTGTGCAGTCTTCCGAAGGAGCCGCTTGATCTTTCCATCGATGCCCAAAGACCGGCCCTTCTAGTTGACTTAGACGAGAGGGAATGGGATTGTCCGCCGCTGGTTTCCCCCCACTTTCCCCCCGGAACAGCAGTTTGACTATCCCGAAGGCAAATGGGTGGGGTCTATCTCACGATGGATGATTCCCAAGCTGTGGGCGGTGTGGACTGCTTGGGCGATGTCGCGCACAACGGTGAGCTTTTGCTCGCGATTGAGACTGCGATGTAGTGTCGACAGCGGTTTGCCCCGCACCAGCTCCATGGCGATGTAGGGGTGTCCTTGGACTTCTCCTACTTCGAACACTTTGCAGATGAACTCGTGATTGAGCCTGGCCTGGGCCCGGGCTTCGGTGAGGAATCGTTTGCGAAGTTGATCATCCGTTACGCTGATGAATTTGAGTGCGACCTCTCGTGACAAGCGCTGGTCGCGTGCCCGATAGACCATTCCCATCCCACCTTGCCCAAGCAGTCCCAACACCTCGTACTGGGACCACTGCACGAGCCAAGGCGGTAGCTGAACCGACACCCTTGCTGCCTGTGGCGAGGTCGCGCTGGTCTGCTCTCTTCCGTCGATTGTCCGTTCAAAAGCCGCCAGTTCCGCAGAGAGCTGCTCAAGATGCCCTTCTGATAGCTTTCCTTGTTCTAGCAAGCGGTCAAGACGTGGTCCGAAGCGTAGGGTCGAGTCGACAGCCGGGGGCGTACTACGACTGCTTGGAACATCCTCTGCATCGAGGAGTCCTCTTGCCACGGCCCGATTCAGCAGAACGTCTTCTCGCTCGCGGTCAATCATATCGGCCCCTCGGCGGATATTGTCGTCAGGTGGCGGCTTACTTGACGATTCCCTTTAGCTCGGCCATCCGCTCATAAAAGTCGTCATAGTAGTCGGTGCGAAGGTTCTCTCGCTGGGTTGCTTCACCCGGTTTCCCCGACTTCTGTTCCGCAGCAAGGAGCTCCTGTTCATGGGGATCTCCGTCGAGATTTAGGGCTCCCAAGGTCGCTTGTTCCCGCTGCAAGATGGCTTGCTGTTGCTTGAGCTGTTCCGGCGTCGCTCCGGCTGCCTGCGCTTTCGCTAGTTTTTCTTGGGCTGCTGCTACCATTTGGGGATACTGCTGACGCGCTTGCAGGAACTCTGTGATTGCTTCACCTTCACCGAGTGCCTTGGGATTCAAGTGTTCATGAGCAGAAAAGTCCGGGAAGTTCTGCGGAGAGTAGTTGTTGCTTCCCGATTCATCCTTGCCGTGATGTGATAGTGAAGACATGTCCAAGTTATAGGTCTTCGCGAGCTGATTAGACAGGTTCCACACCGATCGCTTCTGCTTGCCGTTGATGTCTTCGTAGATGGTGTCGCCGTTCCATTTGACGACGTTTTCTAACTGTTTGTCTTTGTAACCAAGGAGTCGCGATTGAAATTCCGGGGACAGATTGAGATCCGTGACTTGCTGCCGCACAGACTTGCCCTTCCCGGACCGATCCAAGTGAACTCCGGGACCAACTACCTCGACGCCAACAGTAGAGCTATTGAAACCCTTCGAGTGGTACGTGAGAGAGTCCGCCGGCGTGACTAGACTGCTCTTGCCCACTTCATCGATCAGGTACTGCGCACCAACATGCTCTCCGTTTTTGATCCGCGAGTTGTATGCATTGAGAGCACCTTGTGCGGTGGCGGTCTCTGTACGGTGAAGAACGACGCCTTGCGTTTCGGGTCGCTTTCCTGCGGCTAGCTTTCCGTACGTTCCGGTCAGATCGGTTACTCCGGGATACAGCCCTGCTGGCTTGGGTGCGACTTGTGCGCCAGCCCCTGCTGGCTTCGGGTCTGCAAAGTGCTCCAGCGTTTTGGCCGCCTGCTGATTGGCTTCGGCTGACGTTGTTGCCTGGTGAGCTTGTGCGCTTGTGCTACCAAGGGCTGGATGAACACTGTCGCCGGTTGGGCTAGGCCCGGTAGGAATCGTCGGCTTGGCCTCTGGATGGGCAACGCTTGGATGCAAGAGATTGGCCAGCTTAGGGGGCATGAGATGCTGCATCAAACTTTCTCCGTGTTGTCAGAGTATCACGGAGTTTTCGGTGGCTGATCCAGTCGAGGTGTGAGAACTCGATCCGGCTAAGCGCAGGACAGGGTTGGAGAGATGTGCCTGATACCTAAGGCGGTGCGACTTGGTGCTACAGAGAGCCATGGATGACAGATGGATGATGATGGTTCAGACTGTAAAAATTGGCGACGGATCCCGCGAAAAGTGAGCAGATGCCGCTCTTCTGATCGATTCCAATGGCTTCGATGAAGACGTTGGAGTGGTCGTTGCCAACCACCGCCTCTCCAGTGTGAGGGGACAGGACTTCGATTTCGTTAAACGGAAAGAAAAAGCCGGACACTCCGCACAGCAGCAGCTCATCGCCAGGGAAATACTGTTCCTTCTCTAGCTCGACGCCACGCGGCATCTTCTTGGCCATGTCCTCGCGACCCGACTGCGAGATCACCCGCAGCCACAGCGCACGCTGCGGCAGAAGCTCATAGGCATCGTAGACACGGTTACGCGAGCCTTTGATCATGAAGGTGTCATAGGGTCCGGGGAAGACTCGAGCCGGGCCAACCTTGATCTCGCGCTTGCCATCTGGGTCGATGAGTACGCAGTATTCCTTTTCACCCAAGACAACAGCGCTACGAATAAGACGTGCTTGGCGTGCCTCTTTTTCGATGGCCTTGCGGAGTGCATCGGAAGACAGCACATCATCCACAGACACAGTGGTGGCTGCGGTGCTGGCTGCGGCGGCAAATCCGGCGCTGCTGGCCAGGGATGCGGGTGGCGGGGGTGGAGGGATGGCCGCCGGACGCGGTGGCCCCGCCTGAGGAGCGGCGGGTGCGGGAGCTGCCACTCTCTGCCGCGTGCGGGCGGACTGGTCGATCATTTGCGCGGCGGCTTCGGCTTGGTACTGGGCCACGGCCCGCCTGGGCGATCGACTCTTGTCGCTTTGTGACTCGTCATCATCGCTGCGCAGATCGAACTGCTCTTCTTCGCTGCTGGCTCCCTTCTTGGCAGCGGGTGGCGGTGGTGGCAGCACTGGCTTGGTGAGCTGCGCTTGCATCTGCTGGAGCAGCTTCTGTGCGGTCGTCGCACTCACCGTTGCGCCTGATTCGTCCACCGAGGTATCCGGCACGATGTCGACGCCGGTCGGCGGAATGTAGAACTGGGTATCGATGCCGCGAATGACGATGAGCTGGCCCCGCTTCAGCTCTTGATCGATTCCTTTTTCAGGCAGAGGTGTCGGGCGACCATCGAGTGCCTCTGCGGTGGCTCGGGTGATCGCCGCAGACCGTGCCGTTACATCAAAGTAGGGTGCCGTTCGATCGACGGGTCCGTACACCTTGACGACCAGATACTGACTCGCAGATAGCTCATGGGCATCGCGCACCTCGCAGCGTTGTCCCGGACGCAGAAAGTAGCTGCACGGCCCCGGAATCATCGCACGGGTACCGTTCTTGAGTGGGCGCGCTTCGTTTCGACCGATGCGGAATCGCCCATTGGGACCGCCGTCATTTTCGAGCAGCGGGTTAAAGAGAACTGCGTACTGATGATCACCGACCTCGATCATCATCTGTGGGCGGCCCGAGGTGTCTTCTCGGAAGCTGCCCTGTCCGTCGTCGATCACTACCCGATCGGCGGCGGTTGGTGATACCATCGTCGGACCGACATGGAGCGTCACCTCGCCCTTGTCGTCGTCCTGAACCCACAGGAACTGCCGTTCAGTTACCGGAATCTTGCGACTACCGCGCTCGTTCATATAAAACCTCCAAAGGGGCGTACCCCGCAGAAAAACCCGCACGGATCATCGCGTACGCGCCAGGAAGTCGCAAGCAGCAGTGGCCGTAGGCGTAGTGTGCCGTCGCACGGCGAGCCGCTGGTTAGGGTGGGAAGGTGATAGCGCAGCGCTGCTTGAGCAGTACCGAAGTCCGTGCGAAAATGCGTGCCATGGCTCCCCCAACACGACCGTTTCAGGCTGGGGTGCTAAGCCTTCTGTTGTGTGCGGGGTCGGCGTCTGCTCACATGATGCCGGCGCAACAGGGGACGCTGAATGTCATCGACAATGCTGTCTTCGAGGTCGTCGCCGTTCCGGTGTCTGCTCTCCACGGCGTTGATGAGGACGGAGACGGTCGCTTGTCCGAGCAGGAGGTTTCTCGACACCAAGCCGAGCTGCAACAGCAGGTTGGCTCGCGCTTCCGACTCTACGAGGATGACACTCGCAACTGGTTGGGTTTCCCGGTAAGCAGCGGAGACCACCCAGCCAAGGAGGGGGTCCAGGAACTGGTTCACCTTCGGGCAGAGCATGACGAGCGCAGCGAATCTAGCCAGGCCGGGGCCAAGCAGATCCTGGCACTCCTCAAGACCAGCTTCCCTACGCCTCCGCGCTCGCTGCGGCTGGTGACGGATCTATTTGGCACCGCTGCTGGAGAGGGACAGCTCACGATCCGTGCCACCCGTGGCGGTGAGCTGGCGGAGGTTGCGGTGCTCCGCCCGCTTGCGAAAGAACACTCCTTTTTTCGAAGCCCCGCCAAGCTGTTTGCTGATTTTGTGGCGCTGGGAATCGAGCACATCCTTCTTGGTATCGACCACCTGCTGTTCCTGTTGACGGTCCTGATAGGTGTCACCGGCTGGCGTCATTGGATCGCGGTACTGACTACGTTCACTGTGGCCCATAGCATCACCCTATCTCTCGCCGTTTTGGGATTGGCGAAGGCCCCTGCTCGGATCGTCGAGCCACTGATTGCCGCCAGCATTGTGGTGATGGCACTCCTCAATCTGCGCCGCGTTCAGACTTCCCAAGGTCGTCGTATCGCGGTGGTGTTTGCCTGTGGACTGCTGCACGGGCTGGGCTTTGCCTCCGCGATGACTGAGATGGGAGTCACCGCAGCGCGTCGGGCTGTCAGTCTGCTCGGATTCAACGTAGGGATTGAGATGGGGCAGGCGCTGTTCCTGGGGGCCCTGCTGGTGGTCGCTCGGATTCTGCTCCATCGTGCAGTCCTAGGAGGACGCTTGCTGTTCAAGCAACCGGCCAACAGTCCCGGCGATTCATCAGGGAAGGAGTCAGTGTATCGCTTGGAATCGCTGGTACAAGCGTGCTCCATCATGGCTGCTGTCTTGGGCTCGTTGTGGTTTGTCCATCGTTTGTTGATACCTTGACGCTCCTTTTCTTTGCGAGGGTGCGGGCACTGACGGAAGCACCCGGTGGCACCGGACCCTGTTGACTCGCGTCCTGGTTCCTACGGTAAAGTGATAAGGATGCGTACTCTCCTGTTCGTCGCCGTACTTGGCTCTGTATGTATGCTGCGGCCCGTGTGGGCCGATGTCGCCCCACTGCCGATCGTAAGTACGACCTCAAGCTCGACGGATTCCCTGTTGCCCGATAATCAGTACGAATTTTATCTCACCAAGACCTCGATGCCGATGTGGGGAGGTCTGCTTGGCACAGACCTTGGCGGCCCGCGACCCGGTGACGCGATCGGGCTGTTGGCGATACGCTGCCAACGAGACGATTCAAAGACGCGCTGCGCACCGGTGGACATCACGCAAATCAGAGAGTGGTCCGATTGGTCCAGGCGTCTGCATTCCTGTTACAAGACGCGGGCGCAGACCATGACCAAGCAGGGTCTGCAGGCGGTTGAACGAGCCTTGGGAAACGCAACGCAGCCGCTACTGGTCGATGCGCTGGCCGAAGCTGCCGTGGGAACTCCCATTCCGGTTGTGGCCGCGATTGTGGACTCCGAACGTACTGCTGACGAATTTCGCAGGAGCGGTTGTGATGGTGAGCGGCCTCGCAACATGGGCTGTGATCCGATCTCGATACCGACAGGACGAAAGATCAAAGTGAAGCGAACCGATCTCATCGCCTACGGCCCAGGCCCGTATCGGTTGGACCTGTATCACGCGAATCCGCCTTTCCCTCTGGTCGATCCACGGCGGTCGTGGATTGTGATCTCTGGCCTAGGAAACCGCCTGCTGCCAGAGTTGCCACTGGGGACTGTCGGCGACTTCTCAACGCGGCTAGCGGCGTTCCGTACACGCGTCGAGCCATGGCTGGCTCGTCGTCCGGGACCACGAATGCGTGCGGCGCTGCTCATCGATCTGGCCTATGCGTCGTTCGGATCGGGGGATGCCGATGCAGGGCGGCGCTATTTGGGAGAGCTGGAGCAGCTCATCGCGACCCCCGGATTTGATGGGAGAGGTCTGGAACTTGAGGCGCTCCGCAAGCCTCTGCAAGCACTGGCTAGCGGCGAGTGGTCCGCGACAGACCCCTGCGCGCACTGACCAGTTGCCCCATTGCTCAGTCAAGCCGACGGCAAATTCTAGGTGAGGTCCAGCTCGCAAGTTCTGTTGGCATATAAAAGAGTCATTTACAATGATTCATATTTTCGACGCTTCCGCCACAGAGTCGAGGTATCAATGCCTAGGATAGAGGCGGCTTCCTCTTGGGTTTGGGTGCTCGCCAGGACACGCAAGATGTGCTCTCGCTCTACTGCTTCGAGTGAATACTTGCCACCGAGAACCGGACCGGCCTCGACATGGGCGATGATCCGATCCGGCAGCGCGGCGGGAGCGAGCACCTGGGCTGGCCACAAGATGGTGGCCCGCTCCATTGCATTGCGCAGCTCGCGGATGTTGCCAGGCCACGGATACTGAAGCAGCACCGCCTCCGCTTCTTTGGACAGCTCCATCTGTGGTCTCTTGGCGCTGCGAGCGAAGAACTGAAGGAAATGTCGAGCAAGCGGCAAGATATCCTCTGCCCGTTCCCGGAGCGCCGGAATCTTGACTTCGACGACGTTTAGTCGAAACAGCAGATCTTCACGGAATCGTCCGCTCTGAACCGCTTGTTCGAGATCGCGATTGGTCGCCGCCACCACCCGGACATCTGCGCGCCGTGTTTGATTTTCTCCCACGCGCTCAAACTCCTTATCCTGCAAAAATCGCAAGAGCTTGGCCTGGAGCGCGGGTGCAATCTCACTCACTTCATCTAGGAATAGCGTGCCTCCCTCAGCAACCTCAACCCGTCCTGGCTGGTCCCGTACCGCTCCCGTGAAGGCTCCGCGTGCATGACCAAACAGCTCACTGGCAAGTAGTTCTTCTGACAAGGTCGGACAGTTCACCATCACAAACGGATGACCGCTGCGCGCACTCTGCTCATGCAGGGATCTGGCCAGGACTCCTTTGCCGGTCCCGCTTTCGCCCCGCAGCAGTACGGAGACATCGGAACCAGCCACGCGGAGGCTGATATCCAGAACAGCACGCATCTGGGGGGACGCTGTGCAGAAGTCTGTCTCCGGAACGGACTCCGCCAGCGCTTCTTCGAGCTCTGCAACACGACGTCGCATCGTCCGACGTTCGTTGGCTTGCTCAATCACATGGCGAATCTGTGCCGGGGTAAACGGCTTGGGAAGGAAGTCTGTGGCACCTCGCTTGATGGCCTGTACCGCCGTATCAAAGTTGCCATGAGCGGTGATCATCACCACCATCAGATCAGGACTCTCTTTCAGCAGCAGCGGTAGTAGATCGAGCCCACTTCCCTCTCTTAAACGTAGATCCAGGAACACCAGGTCAAAGGTCTGTCGTTTGGTCGCTTGCAGTGCCGCCTGCTCGGTTGGTACGGCAGCCACGGTGCAGCCCATTCCTGTCAGACACATCGACAGCGTAGTCAGAATGTTCTTTTCATCGTCAATGATGAGGACACGCAGGCTCTTCTTTTGCGGACTCAGCTCGGTCATGGCGTGGTCGTCTTTGTACTACGTTACAGTCGGAACAGTGCCGCAAAAATCAGCTTGGTCTCTGCATTCACGAGATCGGGAGTCCAGTTACTGGGCGCGCAGGTGCGAATGGTGCCATCTGGATCATACAGTCCACCGCACTTGTAACCATCCGGTCCCGTCACCCCACCTGGGCCCGAATAGTAGGGAACGCTGGCGTTGTGATGAGAGACTTCCAACCGGAAGGTGAGATTTTCACTTGGGAACCACGAGAAATTGGTGGAAAGATCCCATCCGATGAACTCGGTTCCCGATCGGGTATCAAACGCAGACGCTGCGACCCCTGTAGGAACCAGGACCAGATAGCGACCGGGGTTGCGAATGAATCCACCTCCCACCATCCAGCCGATTCTGTTCTGCCAAAACCACATCATGTGGTAGGCCATCGTGCTGATGAAGTCTTGCTCACAGGGCGCGGTCTCTGTGCAGTTGCCAGCGTCGTGACTACCACGAAACGCGGTGACTCCTCCGCCCTCCTCAAAGCCGAGATCGAAGGTCACAGAGAACGCGGCACGGCTGAATCCTTTGGATGAAGGACGATTGAAGTAGCGCATAAGCAGGCTATTGTCGCTGTGAAATCGGACTCGCTTGGCATTGCCTTGGGTATCGGTCCCCACGTAGCCATTGAAGACCATCTTGACCCACTCTTGTGGGGAGTAGTGGATCTGATAGCCGACTCCTGGAAGCTGGTTGAACTTGCCGTAGCTCTGCCAACCGTTGATCAGCCACAGCTCCACTTTCAGTCGATCCGTGGGAAATATCTGTAAGCGTGCGCCGTTAAAAAACCACGGTGTATTGTCCGAAGTAAAGGATGCTTGGTAGCCCCAGTTTTCAAACTGCGTATAGGAGAACAGTCCCACGTAGGCAAAGAACAGCCCGACGTCGAGATTGATCCCGTGCAGCTTGTCGAAGTGGTAGCCGGCATAGGCTTCGCTTAGGTAGCGGTAGGAGTTGTACAGATCGGACTGTCCGCGAAGTACGGTGAGATCGTTGCGAGGAACAACGGTCGAACGCGTTCCGTACTGAAAGAATATTCGTCCTCTGACATTCCCAATATGGGCGTCTCCTCCAGCGCCCAGAAATGCCAGCGAGATCTCATTGTGCCGCGCCGTGGCGGTCGACCCGACGATCGTGTTGTCAAGAGGCTGGTTGAGCGAAAACGTATAGTTTGTATCGATATCAATCTGCGGAGTGAAGAACTTGCTGTCTAGGAGTCGTGAAGTCTGTCGACTGCCGCCGTTGAGCCACGTAAAGTCCCCCCAAGCAAACGGCTCCGCAGAAACGGGAGTTGGCGCATCAGGGACGGCGACCACAGGCTGTTGTCTCTGATTGCGAAGCTGTTGCATCTGCTCTTCAAGCTGCTTCAGTCTCTCTTCCAGTGATGCGGGCGCACTCGTGATCGCTGGCGGTGGCTCATGCGTCTCTGTAGGGGTCGGAGAAGGAGTCTGAGCATGGGCTGCCGTGATGAGGAATGCGTGCAAAACGAAAGACAGAACAAGGGAACGCTGGAACATCGGAGTCTCCATGGAGTTTTTTGCAACCTGACTGTTGCTCTGGGCAAGCTGCATGCCACAGGTACTCTCGTCTGATAACTTGCCGTGGGTGCCGCAAACTGCAAGCAATGGGGTCGGTGGTTCTTGCAATTTGCAATCCACAGGATCCCGTCCTCTCTCGGTACTTGAGTTCAGATTGGACGGCATACCCATTGCAAACGGTTCTGCGCGGTTGGGAGGAAGTAGTGATGATGGATGTTGTCTTTCTGCTTGCAACCGTTGGCTTTTTCGCTGCCGCGTGGGCCTACGCCAGTGCCGCTTCTCAAATCTAAGAGAGTCTTGCAGGAGCCCCCATGAGTTCCGAGTACATCGTAGGTGCGGTCCTATCCGTGCTGCTCTCGTTCTATCTGGTCTACGCACTTTTGCGACCCACACGCTTCTAGAGGAAGCCCATGTCTTCGCTACTATACGATCTCACTCAGATCTTGCTCTTCTGTCTTGTCATCCTGGGGCTGACCAGGCCGCTCGGGATCTATCTGTTCCGCGTATTTGAAAGCGAGCGGAAACCTCTACCACGGCTGTTTGGACCTATCGAGCGAGCGGTCTTCCGCTTGTGCGGTGTCGATCCACAGCGAGAGCACACTTGGCAACAGTACACACTGGCACTGCTTGTGTTTAGCGGGTTCGGAGTACTGATCACGTATGCGCTCCAGCGGCTCCAACATCTACTACCACTCAACCCGCAGCACCTAGGTCCGGTCGCGCCTGATCTCGCTTGGAATACGGCGGTGAGCTTTACGACCAACACCAACTGGCAGTCCTATTCCGGTGAGACCACGATGAGCTATCTCACCCAGATGGCGGGCCTAACGTGGCACAACTTCACCTCTGCGGCGGCTGGAATCGGGGTGGCGCTGGCGCTCGCTCGTGGGCTCACGCGGCGACCCGGTTTCATCGGACCAAGGACGCTTGGGAACTTCTGGGTCGATGTCCTTCGCTCGATTCTGTATGTGCTGCTGCCGATCTCCATGATCGGAACGCTGCTGCTGGTATCCCAGGGTGTGATTCAGAATCTATCTTCCTACCGCCAGATCATTACACTGGAAGGGACCAAGCAGATCCTAGCGATGGGTCCGGTGGCATCGCAGGAGGTGATCAAGCTGCTTGGTACCAATGGGGGGGGATTCTTCAACGCCAACAGCGCGCATCCGTTTGAGAATCCTACCGCACTTACCAACTTGATTTCGATGGTGCTGATCTTCGCGATTCCTGCCGCGCTCACCTATACCTATGGGCGGATGGCCGCAGCACAGAAGCAGGGCTGGGTCTTGTTCGGTGCGATGGCATTTCTGTTTCTGGCCGGAATATCGGTGCTGTGGGCCGCAGAGTCGCATGGGAATCCAGCGCTATCCGGGTTAGGAATTGATGAGAGCGCCGGAAATCTGGAAGGCAAAGAGGTTCGGTTCGGCGTAGTGGGCTCCTCCCTGTTTGCGACGGTTACTACCGACGCATCCTGCGGTGCCGTAAATGCCATGCACGACAGCTTCACACCCCTGGGGGGCCTGGTTCCCATGGTCAACATCCAGCTTGGTGAGGTGATCTTCGGTGGCGTCGGTGCGGGTCTGTATGGGATGCTGATCTTCGCACTCCTTGCGGTATTCATCGCGGGCCTTATGGTGGGACGGACTCCTGAGTATCTGGGCAAAAAGATCGAGGCCAAAGAGATGACTCTGTCCATGCTCTATGTCCTTATCTTTCCGCTGCTGATCCTCGGGCTTTCGGCCTGGGCTGCGGTGGTGCCAGCGGGTCTGTCCTCGTTAGGAAACGCTGGGCCGCATGGACTCAGTGAGATTCTGTATGCCTTCACAAGTGCCGCTGGAAACAACGGCTCGGCATTTGCGGGACTTAGCGCCAACACTCCGTTTTGGAACGTAACGCTTGGTGTTGCGATGCTGGCCGGACGATTTCTAATGATGGTTCCGGTGCTAGCAATTGCCGGATCGATGCTAAACAAAAAGGTGGTGCATCCGGGGCCGGGGACATTCCCAACCGGCACTCTGCTGTTCTGTGGACTCCTCATCGGCGTGATCCTGATCTTGGGGGCACTGACGTTCTTTCCTGCGCTGTCGCTCGGCCCGATTGTGGAACACTTCGTGGTCAAGCACGGGAGGCTGTTCTGATGGCTCACCATACGTTGCAAGAGCGTTCTCTATTGGATGCTTCGGTGCTTGGTCCAGCACTCCTTTCGAGCCTGGTCAAGCTCGCGCCCTGGCGAGTGATGAAGAATCCAGTCATGTTCGTAGTGGAACTGGGTAGTGTCCTGACGCTTGGATTGTGGGTGCGAGATCTTGTCTCTCCCCAGTCGGCCACTGCACCGCTGTGGTTTACTGGGACGGTCTGTCTGTGGCTTTGGTTCACAGTGCTGTTTGCAAACTTCGCCGAAGCGGTTGCGGAAGGGCGGGGGAAGGCGCAAGCGGCCACCCTGCGCAGGATGCGGAAGGAGACCACTGCGCTACGGCTCTACAATGGCACAGCGGAGAGCGTTCCTGCTTCGTCCTTGCGCAAAGGAGACGTAGTGGTGGTCGAGGCCGGTGAGCTGATTCCTGGCGACGGTGAGATTACCGATGGAATCGCCGCAGTCGATGAATCTGCGATCACTGGAGAGTCGGCACCTGTCATCCGTGAAAGTGGTGGTGATCGCTCCGCAGTAACTGGAGGAACCAAGGTTCTGTCTGATCGAATCATCGTGCGAATTACTGCTGATCCTGGTCACTCCTTTTTGGATCGGATGATCGCGCTCGTGGAAGGAGCTTCACGTCAAAAGACGCCCAACGAGATTGCGCTTCACATCTTGCTGTGCGGGCTGACCTTGGTGTTTCTGTTTGCGTGCGTGACGCTGGTTCCTCTGGCCCAGTTCTCTGGACTGCGGCTATCGGCCACCGTCATTGTTGCACTGCTGGTCTGTCTGATTCCTACCACCATTGGTGGGCTGCTGTCCGCGATTGGGATTGCCGGAATGGATCGCATGCTGAGAAAAAACGTCCTCGCGATGAGCGGTCGTGCGGTCGAAGCTGCGGGCGATGTCGATACCCTCCTACTCGACAAGACGGGAACCATCACCATCGGCAACCGGATGGCCACTGAGTTCATTCCCATGAAGGAGGTCCGAATCGAAGATATCGCTGATGCTGCACAGCTCGCCAGCCTGGCCGATGAGACTCCGGAAGGTCGGTCGATTGTCGTGCTGGCCAAGGAGCAGTATCAGCTCCGGGGTCGAGACTCCGAAGGGCATCACTTCGTTCCGTTTTCCGCGCAGACCCGCATGAGCGGCTGTGATATTGGTGGGAGGGTGATCCGCAAGGGCGCAGTCGATGCGATCCGAAGGCATGTCGAAGAGCTGGGTGGGACCGTGCCGCCAGAACTGATCCGAGTTGCTCAAAAAGTGGGTGACAGTGGCGGTACTCCTCTGGGTGTCAGCGATGGTCAGAGAGTGCTTGGGGTGATTCACCTCAAGGATGTAGTCAAGGGAGGAATCAAAGAGCGCTTCGCCCGCTTTCGCGCCATGGGAATCCGCACCGTCATGATCACGGGTGACAACCCACGCACTGCGGCAGCGATTGCGGAGGAAGCAGGAGTCGACGACTTTTTAGCCGAAGCCACCCCCGAAATGAAGATGCAGCTCATCAAAGACGAGCAGGCAAAGGGCAAGCTGGTGGCGATGACTGGTGATGGTACAAATGATGCTCCCGCGCTCGCGCAGGCGGATGTCGGAGTGGCGATGAACACCGGGACGCAGGCTGCCAAAGAGGCCGGAAACATGGTCGATCTGGACTCGAATCCAACCAAGCTGCTCGAAGTGGTAGAGGTTGGGAAGCAGCTCCTGATGACCCGTGGCTGTCTAACGACTTTTTCGATCGCAAATGATGTCGCCAAGTACTTTGCGATCCTTCCGGCTCTGTTCATGGTGGTGTTTCCGCAGATTGCGCCGCTTAACATCATGCGGCTTGCTTCACCGCAGAGCGCCATCCTGTCCGCAGTGATATTCAACGCGCTCATCATCATGCTGCTGATTCCGCTGGCCCTGCGCGGAGTCCGCTACCGTCCGCTAGGGGCCGATGCACTGCTCCGCCGCTCACTCCTACTCTACGGTTTGGGTGGAATTGTGGTGCCGTTTGTTGGTATCAAGCTCATCGATCTCATCCTCGAAGCCATGCGTCTTGTGTAGCAACGTACCATGCTCGACACACTCCGAATCGCTGTACGAACGACTCTGCTTACCCTGCTTGTAACAGGGCTTCTGTATCCACTGGGAATGACGTTGCTCGCGCAGCTTTTCTTTCCTTCGCGAGCCCACGGGAGCCTGGTCACAGATGGAAAAGGCCGAGTGGTGGGTTCTGGTTTGATTGGTCAGAGGTTTCGTTCTCCCAACTACTTTCAACCGCGCCCATCGGCAGCAGGGGATCTGGGCTACGATGCGGCGGCATCTTCTGGATCGAACCTAGGACCGAGTTCTCACAAGCTCCGCGCCAGGGTAGAGGCGGAGCTTAAGCGCGTACGCAAAGACAACCCACAGGCGAGTTCTGCCATCCCCGTTGATCTGGTGACAGCCTCAGCAAGCGGACTCGATCCACACTTGTCTGTCAGCGCTGCGCTGTGGCAAGTATCGCGGGTAGCTACAGCGCGTGGAGTTGCAACCGAGCGAGTACGTACTGTGATCCTTGATCATGTGGAAGGACGCGAGCTAGGAGTCATCGGTGAGCCACGGGTGAACGTACTCCTACTCAATCTGGCGATGGATCGTCAGTTTGGACAACCAACCGGAGTCACGAACTAACGGTCATGTCTCGCCCTCGCTTACGGAATCCTAAGAAGCGTCATGCCACCGACTTTTTGGAGCTGGTGGAGCACTCCAAACGCGGACGGCTGAAGGTCTATCTGGGCTATGCAGCGGGAGTCGGGAAGACCTTTCGTATGTTAGAGGAAGCCCATTCGCTGCATCAGCGTGGCGTGGATGTGGTGTTGGGCTTTGTCGAGACCCACGGACGAACAGAGACTGCGGCCCTTGTCAAGGGACTGGAAGTAGTCCCACCCCGCGTCTTTTCCTACCGGGGCGTTACGTTTCCCGAAATGGATATCGATGCGGTGATTGCTCGCAAACCGCAGGTCGTGCTCATTGATGAAGTCGCTCATACCAACGTGCCAGGGAGTAAGAATAATAAGCGCTGGCAAGACGTGATCGCTGTACTCGATGTCGGAATCAACGTGATCTGTGCGTTCAACGTCCAGCACATCGAGAGCCTGAACGACGTGGTCTTCCGCGCAACTGGCGTGCAGGTACGCGAGACGGTGCCAGATACGCTGCTGAGGCAAGCAGATCAGATCGTCACACTGGATCTTGATGTGCTCGATCTGCTTGATCGCCTGCGGGCCGGCAAGATCTACGCAGAGGACAAGATTCCGTGGGCGCTAAGTCACTTCTTTCAAGAACGCAACTTGGCCAACCTGCGCGAGCTGGCGCTGCGTGAGGTGGCCGACAGCCTCGATCGCTCGGGCCTAACGATGAACGCCGCCCACCCAGCCAAAAGTAGTTGGGGGGGCAAGCTGATGGTCTGTCTGTCGAGCAATCCACCTCATGCGCGCACGCTACTGCGGAGCGGTTCGCGGCTCGCTGGGCGGCTGAGCACAGCGTGGTATGTCGTGTATGTACAGACTCCGAAGGAAGCACCAGAGGTGATCGATTCGACCGCGCAACGGCATCTTCTCACCAACATCGAACTGGCCAAGGAACTCGGTGCAGAAGTGGTTCGTTTGCAAGGAGAGGATGCGGTGGTGACCCTGCTCGAGTTTGCACGCTCACATGGTGTCAGTGATGTGGTGATTGGGCGAACCCAGGACTCGCTACTTCGGCAAATACTGCTGCGCTCCTTCACTTCACGAATGATCCGAGGGGCAACCGGACTTGATCTTCACATCGTGTCGTTCCGGGAATCGAGCAGCAAGGAGCGAACCGATCAGAGTGGGTACCAGGTAACGGAGGACTCCGAATGACGTTGTCACTACGTGGGAAGCTCCTCATCAGCCAGACTCCGCACTTGATTGCGCTTGTCATTCTCAGTGTGATTGCATTTGTCACGGTCACATCGATCGGAAACAGTGCCCAGAACATCATTCATGAAAACTATCGCAGCGTCCTGGCTACCCAGCGCATGAAGGAAGCCATTGAACGGATGGATAGTGGTGCCCTGTTCCTGATCGCGGGACAGCGAAGCAAGGGAATGGGACAAGCAGCGCAGAATCGCGAACGCTTCGAGTCTGAACTGCGGGTTGAAGAAGAGAACATCACGGAGGCTGGAGAAGCCGATGCGGCCCGCAAGCTACGTAGACTGTGGACTGAGTATCAACATCGCTTCGACGAACTCGCCGAACTGAAGGACAGCGATGCCTTGCGGAATGCGTACTTTTCCGCTGTTGAACCGGCGTTTTTGGCGGTCAAGGGGGCCGCCGATGAGATATTGGGAATGAACCAGGATGCGATGGTGCGCAAGAGTGAGCGAGCCCAGCGGTCTGGACAGAAACTGAGTGAGGTGACCGCCTATGCTGCCGTCGCTGCCATCGTGCTTGGGATTTTGGCATCACTGCTTTTGACAGAGCGATTGCTTCGTCCTTTGGAGCGACTCTCTTTGGCGGCCCATCGCATCGGCGAAGGAGATCTTGACTCGCGTGCGCACGTAGAGGGTACCGATGAGCTGGCGCGACTGGCAGCGGACTTTAACGTCATGGCCGGACACTTACAGCGCTATCGGAATAGTTCCTTGGGAGAGCTTCTTGCAACCCAACACGCGGCCCAGTCAACGATCGATAGCATTCCCGATCCGGTGATCATTTTCGATCCGACAGGAGGAGTCCTCAGCACCAACCAGGCAGCAGCGTCTCTGCTTGGTGTTGATCCGTCCGATACCAACGTGGAACCCCTCAGTCGGCTAGAGCCGTCTCTACGGGCGGTCTTAGACCGGGTACGTTCTCATGTTCTATCCGGTAAAGGAAGTTACTCGCCGCGTGATTTTACCGAAGCGCTACGGATCGAATCGACCGATGGACATCGCTATGTTCTGCCACGTGCAACTCCACTGTACGGTGTGCATGGTGGTGTGCAGGGCGCGACTGTGATCTTGCAGGATGTGACCCGACTGCGTCGCTTTGATGAGCTAAAGGACGACTTGGTAGCGACGGTGGCTCACGAGTTTAGGACGCCGCTTACCTCTCTGCGGATGGCGATCCACCTTTGTCTGGAAGGTGTCGTGGGAAGCATCAATGACAAGCAGGCAGAACTGCTCCATGCAGCGCGTGAAGACTGTGAGCGTCTTCAGTCGTTCATCGATGACTTGCTGGATCTGGCGCGCCTGCAAGCAGGCAAGATCGAGATGCGTAAGGTATCGCTGCCGCTTGCCGATCTAGTGGAAGGAGCGGTCGCAGACCAGCACATGCTCGCGCAGCAACACAAGGTTACGCTGCGTACCGAGGTTTCTCCGCACGTCCCCGATGAGATCTCCGTTGATCCAGAGAGACTCGGACTGGTGTTTGCAAACCTGATTGGGAATGCAATTCGCTACACTCCTTTCGGTGGCACGGTAACGGTGAGGGTGCGCGAGACGCTGGCGAGAACTACTGTACGCTTCGAGGTTCAAGACACCGGACCTGGCATTCCCTTGGAGTATCAGCACCAGATCTTCCAAAAATTCTTCCGCATTCCTGGCAGCTCAGCCGGTGCCGCAGGTCTGGGATTGTCGATCGCCAAAGAAATCGTCGAAGCGCACGGCGGAGAAATCGGCGTCGACAGCAGCGAAGGTCTAGGCAGCACGTTCTTTTTCACTCTGCCCGTGTCGGACCTGCCATCGACGCCCAATCCGTAGGCCAAACAATCTCCACATGGAACGATCGCGATCGGATCGCCCACGTGGTTCACCAATCAGGTGGAGGCGGGGGAATCGCTACGGATCAATCATATTTTTGGGGGAGGTCATTCGCTCCATCAACGACTCTGGAGCGAAAGGACCAAGAAAGACGGGGGGGAGAGCAGCAGGTCTAGGCTCTACGTTCGATCAACCGCCACCAGCGCAGCGGAAGTTGACGACCTTGCCCGGAGGTGGCTGGCTGCCACCCTTGCGCCACACTCCAGCAACGACGGTGTCGCTGCAAATGTTCGGGTCTTTGCTCTTGATGGCGCAGTAGCAGTCTCGGGCTTCGCCGCCGCAAGCATTCTTGATCGAGTCATCACCCGGAGTCGGCGTGCTCGTCGCGGCCCACGCATTGCAGCAGGTCTTCGAGCAGACCGGGAAGGCCGTCTCGGGGTCTGGAGAGCTAGCGGGGGAGGCTTCGTCGACGTCGCCCACGATGCAGATCGGGTTACCGCTGGCATCGTTCTTCGGCGTGACTGGCAAGCACTGCGCCTGGAGCCGCTGCTCAATTGCCTTCGCAATCCGATCCAGCGCCGTCGGGTAGTTGTCGATGTCGCAGATCGAGACTTCGAGCGCGTTGGCTTGGCCCTTGGCGTCGGTTCCGAACTGCTTGGCGAACTTCGACAGCCGCATTTGAGCCTGGCCGTAGACGCTCTGGTCGCCGACGTAGACGCACGAGGCACCTGCTCCGCCCGCTCGGTTTAGGTTCGGGGTGGTGGTACCACCGGCGCGTGCGATCTCGACCTTGCCACCACCGTCGATCGGGGGCAGCGTCCAGATGCCGCTGACGAGCAGCTTGCTCGGCGAGCGCAGGTTGCTAAAGAAGCGATAGTACTTCTCGACCGGTTCGAGATAGTTGTTCGGTCGCTCTTTGCAGCCGTTCTTGATGCCGGTGGTTAGCGTCGACTCGTTACACTGGATCGAGCGAGCCAAGCAGCGGAAGTCGACGTTGTAGCACTCGGGGGAGTCCGGCTGGGTCGGGTCACAGTCACGGTAACTCGGGTTGTTCTGATCCCGCTTCGCCATCTGTACGGAGCAGTCGTCTTCATCGGTGATGAAGATGACCGCGAGCACCGAGTTGGCGCGCAGGAAGCCGGAGTTTTCGCTGCGGTGTCCATCGAGCGCCCGCTTCGCGCCCTCCATTTGGCCTTCGATGCCGCAGCCGTCGTCACCAACGAGCGCCATGCACTTGAAGGCCTTGATCGGGCCGGTATCGATCATCTTGCCGGTGACCGGATCTTTCTCCATCGAAACCGGCACGTTCGTCACCGCGTCGACCTTCGAGATGAAGCGACGGCCATCGGTCGGTACGAACTTGTCGTCCGGACAGAGCTGCGCGCAAGCGTTGCGAGCATCGGGGGTGACGGTGTTGCGGGTGGTGCAGGGAACCGCTTGCAGCACGCCGTCGTCGCCCTCGTAGCTGTCGCACTTGCCGATGTTACCGCCCCAGGGCACGCCCGGCTGGACGTTGCTACCGATATCGCTCGTCGAGATACCGACGTGGTAGTTTGCGCCGGTGGCGTCAATCTTCTGGATGAATTTGGGGATGTTCGACGCCAGCGCCTTCTGCTTCGGCGACATCGACGGAGAGTTGTCGATGAGGAACAGAATGTCGACGTCTTTGCGGAGCCGCGCATCAACGACGCTCTCGCCGAGTTGGCTAAAGCACTTGTTGAACTCCTTCATCTTGGCTTTGGAGTCGCCCGTCGTCGGCACCGGGCAGGTCGATCCAACCTGCGGAGAGGAGCAGGCGGAGATCAGCAGGGCCGAACCGAGCCCAGCAATCGAGAGAGTGAGTTGGGAACGTCGCATCTAAGCCTCCGTACGAATTTCGACAGCGTAGGACCGTGTAGGGTCGTTAGCTTTCGGCGGACCGTATCTCAGAAGATGAGAGAGAGCAAGCCACAGTAACCGCCATCGACCTACTTGAATGCTTAGGCGCGAGTCGGCGCGAAACCTTACGGTTTCAAACCGAATTTATGAATTTGGATTGGTTTTCGACGGAAACTGGGGCTGCCAGGTGGGCGTGGGGTGGGCACCCTCGATGGGGGCCCATGGTGGGGCAGGGTGCTTAGAAGCCGACGCAGCGGAAGTTGACGACCTTGCCAGCCGGTGGGTTGGCGTTGTTCTTCCGCCACACACCAGTCACGACACCGCCGTTGACGCCGCCTTCGGGAGTGCCAGCCTTGCAGACGCTCGCGTCCTTGCTCTTGATCGCACAGTAGCAGGCCTCGGTCGTTTCCCCTGCGCAAGCAGCCTGGATGCCCTTGTCGCTAAGTGATGGCGTCGAGGTGCTGGCCCAGGCATCGCAGCAGCCGGAAGTACACAGCGGGAAGTATTTTTCGGGGTTGGCGTCGGGCGTAGTGGAATCGACATCGCCGACCAAACAGATCGGCTGACCATTGACGGTCTTTAGCGTGATCGGCAGGCAAGGCACCAATTTCTTTTCGACCGCTTTGGCGATGGCATCGAGTGCCGCTGGATACTTGGCGGTGTCGCAGACGTTCATCTGCGGCGCATTGGGAAGCCCTTCGGTATCGGTGCCAAACATGTTGGCAAGCTGCGACATGCGGAACTGCGGCTGACCAACGACGGCGCTGTTGGTCGAGTTCACGCAGGCTGGATCGCGGCGTAGATCCGAGGTGAGTGGGCCACCGACGATGCCGACCGTGCCGCCTTTGGCGACGTCGATGTTCGGCAAGGTCCAGATGCCGCTGACGATCAGCTTGTCCGCCTTGCGAACTTTGAGCAGCTCGTCGTAGTAGGTCTTGACCGGCTCAAGGAAGCTGTCCGCTCGTTCTTTGCAGCCAGTCTTGCCGCCCGCCGTCGTCATGGGCTCGTTGCAGGTGAGCGAGCGGGCCATGCAGCGATAGTCGACCTTGTAGCAGTCGTACGAGTCGGGCTGCGCGGCGTTGCAGTTGCGATAGCCGGGGTTTAGCTCCGACCGTCGCGATGCCTTCACCGAGCAGTCGTCTTCGTCGGTGATGAAGATGACCGCGAGCACCGAGTTGTCGCGGATGAAGCCGGTGTTGGCGGAGTTGGTGATCGCACGCTTGACCGCCTCAAGTTGGCCCTCGACGCCGCAGCCAGCATCGCCGACCAGTGCCATGCACTTGAAGGCGTTGGTGGGGCCGTAGTCGACCATCTTGCCGGTCATCGGATCGAGCTTGAGATCCGCCGGAACGTTGGTCTTGCCGTCGACCTTGGAGATGTACTTGCTGCCATCGGTCGGCTTAAAGCGATTGTCCGGGCAGAGCGTGGCACAAGCGTTGGCCGCCTCGGGGGAGACGGTGTTGCGCTTGTCGCAGGTCATGTCTTGCAGTCGTCCATCATCACCGGTGAAGCTGTCGCACGACGGCTCCGAGCCCGCGCCCCAGGTGGCACCGTCGGAAACGGTGGTTCCGACATCGGTGGTGACGATGCCGACGTGATAGTTCACGCCAAAACTATCGATCTTCTCGATGAACTTAGGAATGTTCTCTGCGAGCGCCTTTTGCTTGGGCGACATCGATGGTGAGTTGTCGATCACAAACAGGATGTCCACATCCTTTTTCAGTCGGAAATCGTTCGAATTTCCTGCGATCAGGCCGAAGCACTTCTGGACGGCTTCGGTGCGGGTCTTGGCGTCAGCATTGGTCGGAATCGGACACGGGCTTCCTACCTGTGGCGCGGTGCACGCGACGGCCGTCAGGCTAAGCAAGGCCCCGGCCAAGGTACGCGTGAGAAGTGGACGGCTCATGGAATCCTCCCTGTGTTCTGTAAGCAGGCAAGACGGAGATCGCGAGCGTGGCGCGAAACGACCGAGTCCCCCTGACAGGCTCCCAGCGCGTTGTATGGGCTGGGGAGCAAGTTTGTTTTTAACCGATCTTTAGAATACTTGCGTGATTTGCAATGCAAAGCACAAAAAATATTTTGTCACTTTCCGCTGCCCAATCTTGGTAAAGACCACTGCTCCGGCCGCTAGGGTCGTCTGCCCGGTGGTCGTATGATGTGTGATGTTCCCTCATCTCCATCGGCCAACTGGATCCGGAGCGATCCTCCGCAGCGGACAACGGTGCGGACACATTCTTATGAGCCCTGACGTAGCGGCGCGCAATACTATTTGATATATGCATGTAACATGCCAAACAAAAAGCAAGCGGAAGCATCATAAAACTTCGTCGTCCGTGGTGCGTTAGATGTAGGTATGACACGCCATGAGCAGTTCCCCATGTGGCTCGTTGGATATCCGACGCCGCCATCTGGTCCTCGGCCGGTGCCTCCGGTAAAGGGGAGTAGCGCCGTCTAGTCGGACTCAGTGATACGATGGCCACAAAATGTGGCGATATCTGCCCATTGTGACAGTGGTGCAGCGGCTATTTATCATCGCTGAACTGGCGATTGTGCTGCTTGGATTGCTGCCGCTACGATCCGGTGCCCAAGGGCGCTTTGAGTCGGTGGTGACCGCCGAAGATCCGGCGCTGCGCGAAGAAATCAGCAAGCAGACGCTTCACACCGAGGAGCTGCGCAAGATGCCGGGGACGCTCGGCGATCCGCTGCGAGCCATTGAGAATCTGCCCGGTGCGGCGCGGCCCCCTTTGAACACCGGGCTGTTTATCATCGAGGGAGCACGGCCGTCAGACTCTCGCGTGTATCTGGGCGTCGCCGAGGTGCCGCAGCTCTATCATTACGGCGGGTTTACCTCGGTGGTGCCCGCTGACTTCATTTCTAGTGTGACGTATCTGCCCCACAACTTTGGGGTTCGCTACGGTCGCGCAACCGCCGGCACGATCGATGTGGAGCTTCGCGCTGGCAAGAAGGACCGCTGGCACGCAGCGCTCGATGTAAACCCGGTTCACATTGGGGTCGAGGTCGAGGGTCCGCTGCCACCGAAGAATCCGCAGTCGCAAGAGCCAAGCGGATCGATTCTGCTCGGTCTGCGTCGTAGTTATGTC
>ERZ724524.449-NODE-449-length-26817-cov-5.977020_pt1 | contig 26817 bp, 23 predicted proteins | sample MGYA00376057_ERZ724524 | MGnify/ENA primary metagenome ERZ724524 (study PRJEB28724, sample SAMN07190888) | wastewater metagenome | isolation source: influent of sewage treatment plant in Hong Hong | place: USA: Christiansburg, Virginia | collected 2016-03-01 ...
TTGCTGAATTGGCTGACGCCTGAACAGATTACCCACATCGTCGCGTTTCTGGTTGATCCGGAGTCGCCCGTCAATAAAGATTAAGTTTGCGTGATTGGCTCGGTTGCTTATGCAGCCGAGCATTTATTTGCGGCACAGAAATTTTGTTTAAGGATAAAAAAATGAGCATGAGTCGTCGGGAATTCCTTCAGGTCATGGCCGTTGCAACGGCCGGCGGCATGAGTTTGCACAGTGACATTGCTTTGGCTGAAAAAGGCGCGGCAAAACTCTATGACTTGCCGAAGTTCGGTAATGTCAGTCTGCTGCACATCACCGATTGCCACGCTCAGTTATTGCCGATTTATTTCCGCGAGCCGAACGTCAATCTCGGTTTTGGCGATCAGTTCGGCAAGGTGCCGCACCTGGTTGGCGACAACCTGCTCAAGCATTTTGGCTTCAAGCCGAACACTATCGAAGCGCATGCCTACACCTATCTGAATTTTGAAAAGGCCGCCCAGACCTACGGCAAGGTTGGCGGTTTTGCCCATCTCGCAACGCTGGTCAAGCGCATGAAGGCAACTCGTCCCGGCGCGTTGCTGCTCGACGGTGGCGATACCTGGCAAGGTTCCGGCACGGCGTTGTGGACCAACGCGCAGGACATGGTTGATGCCTGCAAGGCGCTCGGCGTCAATGTCATGACCCTGCACTGGGAATCGACCTACGGCGAGGCCCGGGTCAAGGAAATCGAGGAAAAGGATTTCGCCGGCCAGATCGACATCGTTGCCCAGAACGTCAAGACCGCGGATTTCGGCGACGCCGTCTTCAAGCCTTTCGTCATGAAGAACATGAACGGCGTGCCGGTCGCCATCATCGGCCAGGCCTTCCCCTACACGCCGATCGCCAACCCGCGCTGGCAGACGCCGAACTGGAGCTTCGGCATCCAGGAAGAGAACATGCAGAAGACCGTCGACGAAGCCCGCGCCGCCGGTGCGCAGGTGGTGGTGGTGCTGTCGCACAACGGCATGGACGTTGACCTCAAGATGGCCTCGCGCGTCAAAGGCATTGACGCCATCCTCGGCGGACACACCCACGACGGCATGCCGGCACCGGTTACCGTCAAGAATGCCGGCGGCCAGACGCTGGTGACCAACGCCGGTTCGAACGGCAAGTACCTCGGTGTGCTCGATTTCGATGTGAAAAACGGCAAGATCGCCGATTTCCGCTACAAGTTGCTGCCCGTTTTCGCCAATCTGTTGCCGGCCGACAAGGATATGCAGACCTTGATCGACAAAGCGCGTGCGCCGTATTTGTCCAAGCTCAATGAAAAGCTGGCGATTACCGAAGGCACGCTTTACCGTCGCGGCAACTTTAATGGCACGTTTGACCAGGTGATTCTCGACTCGCTGATGAAGGTCAAGGACGCTGAAATCGCTTTCTCGCCGGGCTTCCGTTGGGGCACATCGCTCTTGCCGGGGCAGCCGATTTTGATGGAACACGTGCTGGACCAGACCGCGATTACCTACCCGTGGACGACGGTCACCAATATGAGTGGCGAGATGATCAAGACGGTACTGGAAGACGTCTGCGACAACCTGTTCAATGCCGACCCGTATTACCAGCAGGGGGGCGACATGGTGCGCGTTGGCGGCCTGCAATATACCTGCGATCCAACCGGCAAGATGGGTAGCCGCATCCAGAACATGATGCTCAAGGGGCAGTTGATTGACCCGAACAAGACCTATAAAGTGGCCGGCTGGGCACCCGTCTCGGAAGAGGCGAAAAATTCCGGTGAGCCGATTTGGGATGTCGTGGCAAAATATCTGCGTGACATCAAGACTGTCAAACCAGTCAATCTCAACTTGCCAACCCTGAAAGGCGCGGCGAATAACCCCGGAATGGTATGAGTTCAAAGATAAATTTGTTTCGTAATCTATTGCTGGCCGGGCTGTTAACTGCCTCGTCAGCGCTTTTTGCTGCAGATTGGGCGCCCGGTTCGTCAGACTGGACGAATCTGCCAGAAATCAAACGCAGCAAAATAGCGCTCTATCTGACGCCGCAACAAGCCTTTGAGATGAAGAAAAAAGACCCGAAAGGCGTCGCATTCTTCGATATCCGCACCCGTGCTGAAGCCATGTACGTTGGTTGGCCGGGCGACGCAGATGCGCTCGTGCCTTATGTCGAACATCCGGAAATCATGGGTGAATGGGACGACAAGCGGCACATGTACATGCTTGAACCAAACGTTGATTTTGCCGCGGAGCTTGAACGCCGGCTGAAGGAAAAAGGTTTGGGCAAGGATGCAACAATTATCTTGATCTGTCGTTCCGGTGACCGCAGTTCAAAGGCGGCGGATCGTTTGCAGATGTCCGGTTACACCAAGGTCTATTCGATAGCCGAGGGATTCGAAGGCGATTCCGTCAAGGATGGTGCCAAGACCGGGCAACGGGCGGTTAATGGTTGGAAAAACGCCAACCTGCCATGGACCTACAAGCTGGACAAGGCAAAAATGTATTTCCCCAAGTAACCTGATTTCAGGGTTGCAAGGAGGTATCGGCAGAGGCAGCAAGCTCTGCCGTTTTTTTATCTGTTGGGGGGCGATCAACCAGTGCATTGATCAGCCCTGCACCCAACCACATACCGATCAGCGATATCCATGCGGTTAATGCAAAAACCGAGGCGCCTGAGACACCTGCGCCAACCGCGCAGCCGCCAGCGAGCATGCCGCCAAAGCCCATGCAGATTGCACCGATGATGTAGCGGCGCATGCTATGGCCATCCTTGAAACCTTCCAGCTTGAGTTCGCGTTGCCAGAGTGCTGCAATGAATGAGCCGAGAACGACGCCTGGCACAAGTCCGATATCAAAATCCCAGGGTTGTCCGGGTGGCGATAGAACCAGCATCAGCATGTCGGCCGAAGGGCCAGTAAAGCTCAGGCTCTGGGTCGGCACAATGTCGAAGGATAGGCTGCCAATCTGAAATGTCAGCAACCAGGCAAGGGCAACCATGATGCCGACACCGATGGCACCCAGCCACTCACGACGGTTAAGTGAGCTTCGCCGGGCAAAGTGAAAAGCAGGAACCAGCCAGAGCAGCCCGAAAAGCAGGCCGCCTGCATGGCCGAGATGAAACGTGGCAAGCAGATCGCGTGACGCGCCTCCTTCAATCGTCCATAGGCCAGAAATCCAGGTGCGAAGCGGTGAAAACAGGCCGCTCAGTGAGGCTTGTGCCGAGACGGCGAAGATCAGGCCGGTGAGTAGTGCGCGCAGGTTGCCGTTAGCCGCGAGGACGAGCATGCGCGAGGAGCAACCACGTGCGAGGATCATGCCAATGCCAAAGAGCAGGCCGCCGATCAGCGCGCCGGAAAGGCTGCCGGTTGCTGCCAGTTGCCGGGCCTGAGAAACATCAAGCCAGCCCTCGAGAATGAAGGTCTGCGTGGTTATCAGCGCCGTCGAGAAAGCCAGTAGCCAAATCGACAACTTGCTGGTGCCGTTTCTGTTCCAGAATTCAACCACTGCCGAGCGCAGACAGAAGCGGGAGCGTTGCGCGAAGAAGCCAAAGCCAACACCAATCAACAAGCCAGTGAAGGCTATGGCTGTTTTGTCGCCGAGTAGTTCGATCAGGCTGTTTAAATCCATGATTTCATGTAATTTTGGCGCTTGAGTCGGGGCTTGTCGATATGGCAACAGTCTACCACTGCTGACGGGTGCGTCGCAGGCTACAATGGGCGCCGGCGACCCATCTGTTACGGTCGACTGCCAATTTCACCTGAAAAATTTTAGCCAAACCGATGCTTACCTCACGCTCTGAATACCTTGATCTCAACGATGCCCGTCTGCACATTCGTCGCTGGGGCAATCCCGAAGCGCCGACCCTGTTTCTGCTGCACGGCTGGATGGATGTTTCCGCATCCTTCCAGTTTGTCGTTGATGAGCTGAAAAAGGACTGGAACATCGTTGCCCCGGACTGGCGCGGTTTCGGTCCCAGCCAATGGTTGAATCGACCCTATTTCTTCGTCGAGCACCTTGGTGATCTGGATGCCATCATCGATCACTATGCGCCGGAAGGAAAGGTTCGCCTGGCCGGGCACAGCATGGGCGGGATTCTCTCCTGTTTGTATGCCGGCATCCGCCCGGATCGCGTGGCTAGCGTGATGACGCTGGAAGGCTTCGGTATTGCGCCTACCACGCCGGATATGGCGACCGAGCGCTATACCAAATGGCTCGATACCTTGAAGAAGCCGCCGCGCATGCATGTCTATGCCGACCGCCCGTCCTTTGCCAGTCGCTTGCAACGCGACAATCGTTTTATTACGCCTGAACGCGCCGAATTTCTCTCGCATCATCTGGCCCGTGAAGGCGATGGCGATGATCGCCATGGCGTCAAAAAACACGGCATTGTCTGGAATGGCGACCCTTGGCACAAGGCTTCCGGCCCCTACCTGTTTCGCCTTGAGGAGTCGATGGCGGTGTGGAAACAAGTGACTTGCCCGGTGCGCTGGGTGGCGGGCCGCCAATCCTGGGTCGTCAAGGAGTACGCCACCCGCCCCGGCGACTGGGAGGCGCGTCAGAAGTGCTTTGCCAACGTTGATGAAGTCTGGGTCGACGATGCCGACCACATGCTGCATTACGACCAACCCAAGGAGGTTGCCCGGTTAATTGAGGAGTATTTCAAAACTTGATTGGCGCTAAGTAGTACCTTGAAAATTGTGTGCAAAAAAATGCCGGGACGACAATTGCCCCGGCATTTCAGAAAGATGCCTTCCTGATTAGTCCGGCACGCTCAGGGTGTTGTTGGCAAAGCCGATTTGATCAGCAGCCAGCGGTACTGTGCTGATCGGCGGTACGTTTGCCGCAGTGATTGGTGCCGTTACTCCCGAGCTTACCGCACGTGGTGTTGTACGGACCACCTGACTGGCTGGTAGTGGCGTGCCATTCTTCAAATGGGCATACATCAAATCCATACTCTGGTTAAAGTAACGATGCAGCGGTATGAAGCGGCTGTCATAGCCGAGTAGTGCACCAAAAGCAATGAAGGTATCGAAGTGCTGGGCGTTGGTAACCTCGTAGTAGCGTAACTTTGACCCGGCTGCTTCTTGCGTCAGGTTTCGTCCAACATAGGCTCTTGCCGCATGGTTCACCGGAATCAAAGTGTCATTGCGTCCGGCAACGACGATGACCGGTTTGCCACGCAAATTGGCATTCAGTTGCACTTCCTGAATTCCTGCAATTACCCGATCGGACTGAGACTTGAGTGTTCCGCTGTGGGCTGAACCAGAAACCGTGTCCTTACCGGTGACCAGCGAGCGCAGACACAAGGCCCCATCAAGTGCAAAATCGGCAGAACCTGTTGAGGGTGAAATCGCCAGAAAGTCGAGTTTTGCACCACCAACAGAGTCATTGAACACAATGTTCACGCCGCTGGTTGGCGGTACACCGTTACCACTGGCGAAGAGTCCGGCCTGGGTTGCTGCCACCTGAGCAATTACATCACCGGTTGAATTTGTGTTGGCAAAGCTGTAGCCGCAGACATTATCGCTGACCTTGAATCGACCGTAGGTATTGACGTAGGTAAGGGCAATTGAATTGGTTGCGAATCTGAAGTGTGACTGCTGGAGGAAATTGTTTTCGCTCTGCCAGCCATATTGCAGCATTTTCTGTAGCGCTTCATCGGCCTGGGCTTCGGTTGTGCTGGCGGTCAACAAACCCTTGGCTTTCAGACCGGTGCAACGGTTGGTTGCCGATGTGGTGTAAGCCGCAGGCCAGAATGCTGCTGCAAGCGACAAGCCCGCTTGTGAGGACAAGGCTGCACAGGGTTGATAAAGGTTGGCAAAAGTGAAGTAGTCAGCCAGCGGCTTGCCTTGGGTGCTGATAGTCGTCGCACCTTGTTTGATCGTCAGGCTGGCCGTCGAAAGAGGTTGCACCTGTGGTTCGGCAACAGCCACACCGTCGATCAGACCTTCGCTATCCTGTTCGGCTGCCGCCAGTGCTGCGCCACCGCCGTTCGATACTGAAGAAGCAATAACCAAGGTATTGGCTGGTGTAACAACTACCGAGCGTTGGCCGCTCTGGCCTTCAATGGTATTGCCATATTTTTGATTCAGTACGTAGAAGGCAAACTTTACGGCCCGCAAGGTATCGCGCCCCCAGTCACGCTCAGGATTATTCTCTGAATGAGTGTGTTTGTAAGCAACGCGATTCGGAAACTGGCTGTTGAAGGTGCTTATCTCACTTGCCGTCAAATTTGCCCGGAACAAGGCGGAGGCACCGACGGTACTGCTTGTGCCAAGTGTGCCATCCTGACGTGTCACCATGTCGTTCATCAAGTCATGAAAACCGTTGCCGGAACCCTTGTCTGTATAGGCAACAGCGCAACCTCGCTTGAGACCCCATTCGCCGGCGGTGCCAATAGCGCCGTAAATGCCGCGGGAGCCTGAAGAGGTTGCGGTGATGATGCATGGGTTGGCAATATCAAAGCTGCTTGGTATTTGTACCATCAAGGTCACATTTTGCCGTCCACTGCCATCATCGGCGTAGGCGATAGTTTCGCTGCCAGCAATTTTTCCCTCAGAGCTTGTCACGGCTCCAGTTTTGTCTACGTTCGGTCCATACAATAGCCCATACCCACCGCCAGCGGTGTAGTCGATCAGGGCACGATAATTGTTGTAAATGGCATTGCGCCTTAATTCGGCAGCGGTTGGTGCGCTTGGTGAGGTGTAGGCTGGTGCTGCGCCGCCTAGTCCTGTTTTTCCCAATCCGGCAGTCAGCAAGTCATCGCTGTTGCCGTCGTAGCTTTTTTCGCTAAGTGCACCTGCTATGAAATCAGGCTTTTGATTTACAGTTAGCGGAGGACTTGTATTGCTACCTCCGTCGTCATCGCCATTACAGGCGGTCAGCAGCATGGAAGTGCCCAGTCCCAATCCGATCAAGGCAAGTCGCTGGGGCGAGCATTTTGGTTTATTTCTCATCGTTGTCTCCACACGAAGGTGTTGTTAGCTACTGGAAAATCTGTTGGTGATGTCTGGACAAAAACAAAAATTTTGCCCAGACATACCAAAGCATCCTGATCTTCTGGTTCGTAGTCTATGGAGAAATCCCCCCATTGATGCTATCAATAAATCCTGATAGCATGCGCCGCGCATATGGTGGAGAGGTGACATTTCTTAACGCTGCAGGAGCCAACAATACCCAGGCGGGCTAGGATTTAAGCAACTCTTCGCGCGACCCCAGCCAGCGTTTCAGGTGGCGTTCAGCCTGCTCCGGGTGCTTTATCAACATATCCTCAGCCACCTCGCGCGCCATTTCAACCAGATCGACATCCATCTCCAGATCGGCGTAGCGCAAGAGAGGCACGCCGCTTTGCCGGCTACCGACGAACTCACCGGGGCCACGCAGCTTTAAATCCTGACGAGCGATTTCAAAGCCATCGGTGTTCTCGAAAATGATTTTCAGGCGCAGGCGGGCGGTTTCCGATAGTGGCCCGGCGTAGATCAGCACGCAGCTTGATTCATGCGCGCCGCGCCCGACCCGGCCACGCAACTGGTGCAATTGGGAAAGGCCAAAACGCTCGGCGTGTTCGATGACCATCAAGCTGGCGTTGGGTACATCGACACCGACTTCAATGACCGTTGTTGCGACCAGCACATCAATCTCGCCAGCGGCAAAAGCGGCCATCACCGACTGCTTTTCGTCCGCCTTCATGCGGCCATGGACGAGTCCTACGGTCAACGCCGGTAAATCGATGGAAAGTTGTTCGTAAGTATCCTGCGCCGTTTGCAATTGCAGCGCTTCGGATTCTTCGATCAGCGGGCAAACCCAATAAACCTGCCGGCCTTCTTCAATGTGCTTGGCGACAAACCCAACCACGTCATCGCGCCGGTTGTCGGCGACCAGTCGCGTCTTGATCGGTGTCCGGCCGGGCGGCAATTCGTCGAGCACGGTGACGTCGAGATCGGCGTAATAACTCATCGCCAGGGTGCGCGGGATGGGCGTAGCCGACATCATCAACTGGTGCGGGTTGTCGCCCTTTTTGCGCAAGGCAAGGCGCTGGGCGACACCGAAGCGGTGTTGCTCATCGACAATCGCGAGGCCTAGTTTGGCAAAATCGACGCCATCTTGAATCAGTGCGTGGGTGCCGACAACGAGTTGTGCCTCAGCAGCCGTCGCTGCTAATTGCTCGCGCTTCGCTTTGCTTTTCAAACTGCCGGAAAGCCAGGCAACGCGCACACCGAGCGGTTCCAGCCAAGCCTTTAGTTTCAGATAATGTTGTTCGGCGAGGATTTCGGTCGGTGCCATGAACGCAGCCTGCCAACCCGCTGAAATTGCCTGGCAGGCCGCCAGCGCCGCAACAATGGTTTTGCCGGCGCCGACATCGCCCTGCAACAAACGCTGCATCGGGTAAGGTTGGGAGAGGTCGCCGGCAATTTCGGCTATTGCCCGTAATTGCGCACCGGTCAGGCCGAACGGCAATTGGTCGAGCAGGCGTGCCCCGAGATTATCCTGCGCGATCAGTACTGGCGCCCCTTGTTCGCGCCGGGCGAGATAGGCGCGGCGCAGGCACATTTGTTGGGCGAGAACTTCGTCAAACTTGACTCGCCGCCAGGCCGGATGATTGCGTGCATGCAATGCGTCGACTTCAGTGCCGATGGTTGGCGAGTGAAGAAAACGCAGGGTGCGGGCCAGGCCGGGGAGTTTCAGACGTTGGCGTAGGTCTTCGTCGAGCGTGTCGGCCAAATCGCCTTCGGCCAGTGCTGCAGCGATCAGCTTGCGCAGGGTATTGCTTGAAACGCCGGCGGTGGTCGGGTAAACCGGGGTCAAACCTGCCGGCAACGGCTCGCCTTCTTCAACGCCATGAAAGCGCGGGTGCATCATCTCGGCACCGAAAAAGCCGCTGCGCACTTCACCGAAGGCGCGAACCCGTTTGCCCTCGGCGAGCGCCGCCTGATGACTGGGGTAGAAGCTGAAGAAGCGCAGAGTGATTTCGCCGGAGCGATCCGCCGCTTTGACGATCATTTGCCGGCGCGGGCGATACTGGATTTCGCTGGTCTGGACGACCACTTCAATCTGCACCGGCTCGCCCCAGGGCGCGTCGATGACGCGAGTGATCTGTGTTTCATCCTCGTAACGCAGGGGCAAATGGATCAGTAAACCGGCCTCGCTGTGGAGGCCGATTTTTGCCAGTTTTTTGCACAACGCCTCAGAGGCACGAATGCCTGGAGGAGCGGGAGCCGAAGCGCCGGATGAGGTCATCAGCCGATGAACATCACACCATCCGCTTCAACCAGCGCACCACGCGGCAGTTCCTTGACGCCGACTGCGGCACGCGCCGGGAAGGGCTGGCTGAAGTATTTGGACATGATTTCATTCACCTTGGCGAAGTTGCCGAGGTCGGTCAAAAAGACATTGAGCTTGACCACATCAGCCAGCGAACCACCCGCAGCTTCTGCTACCGCCTTGAGATTGTCGAAAACGCGAACGATTTGTGCATCAATCCCGTCTACCATCTGCATGGAAGCCGGATCGAGGCCGATCTGCCCGGATAGATAAACCGTACCGCCCACCTTGACTGCTTGTGAATAGGTGCCAATGGCGGCGGGGGCGTTAGGGGTCGAGATGATGGTCTTGGCCATGAGCGTTTCCTGTCGTGAATTTCAAAACCGCTATTTTAGACCTGACCCCACATGAACCCACGTATTGCATCTCTGGAAAAAATGATCGACGGCCCGCGCGACGGTGCCTTGTTGCGCTTCTCGCTGGGTAACGAATATTTGAAAGAAGGGGCGCTCGGTGAGGCAGAAAAATGCTTCAGAAACGCCGTGGACCGTGACAAACACTATTCCGCTGCCTGGAAAGCTCTCGGAAAAACACTGGTTGATGCCGGACAGCCCGAAGAGGCATTGAAGGCTTACGAAACCGGCATCAGCGTTGCCGAAGCGCGCGGCGATATTCAGGCGGCGAAGGAAATGACTGTGTTTGCCAAGCGAATACGCAAGGAGCTGCCAGCATCCGAGTAAGGTCTGGCAACACCCCGTTACAAATGCGTACATAACAAGGTAAGACCTTTGCTCGTGGCAAACGTTAATTGCTTATCAACCGATTAACGCTGGATATATGAATACCTCAACTGCCCTTGCCCGAACCGCTTTGCTCGTCCTGCTACTTGGCAGCCTGAGCGCCTGCACCGTCGTTCCGACCTACCCGTCGTACTCCACGGGCTATGCCGTCCGCCCGGCGCCGGTTTATGTTGAAACCTATGGTTCTGGCTATTACGGGCAGCCGCGTGGCAATACTTATTACTATGGCAACAGCGCACCGCGTTATGAGCCTCGCCGCGAGCATTATCGTGAGGAACCACGTCGGGAGTATCGTCAGGAGGCGCCACGTCAGGTAGCGCCCAGCCGAATTCCGTCCCCGCTTGAAGTCCATCGTGATGTGCGGCGTAGTCTTGGCTTGCCGAGGCTGCCGGGGATGCCCTGAGGCTTACTTCATCACCAGATTCTGCGTGATGTAGCGCAGCGAAATCGAATAGGTGTGGTGTAGTTGCTCAGCGCTGTATCGGTGCTCGCTACCCACCGGGCAACTGACTCGGGCGAGGCAGGTGAAATGGCATTTGGCATCCGGCAACTTGCGATAGGCCAGACATTTCGGGAGTGAAAAATTGGCCTCATCCAAGGCGCCAGCCGGACAGTTGCTGATGCAGTCTTTGCTTTGGCAGGTAACACACGGACTGTTTCGGTCAACGGCCAAAGTTGGCTGAAAATTTGTATCAGCCAGCACCACGGCGCGATAGGCAAACCAGCTCCCCCATTCGCTATCGATGCCGACCATGAAAGGCGATGGCTGATGCCAGCCGGCGAGTTTGCCCAGCGCTTGCAAGCCGATGGGCTGATCACCGGGATAAAGGATTTGAAAGTGCCGGCCGGGCAGAAAATCGGCAAACCAGCGCTGAATGGTGGCGATAGTGAAGTCATCAATTGGGTCGCTGCCGCATAGGTTGGCAGCCTGAACCTTCTCCCATAACAACCTGCCGCCGTGACCGATGAGAATGAGCTGGCCGCTTTTCGTATTCAGTTTGTTGCGGATGTTTTCCGGCAAATCGGCTACGTCAAAGATGGCCTGTCTGTTAAGCCCGCTCTGATTTAACAGGCTATCCGGGAAAGGTGAGCGCTTGCTCATTCGTTTTCCAGCACCACGTTCTTTTCACCGACCCGACGTTGGGCAATCCAGTTGATCAGCGCATCAATCGCCGCGCTGCCCGTTTGAGCGCGCGGATGGTTGATGAAAAAAGTAATGGCGTAGCGCCAGCCCTGCGCATCCAGCGCATAGCCGGCAGCCGTTTTGACGCCATCGAGCGTACCGGTCTTGATGTGCGCGCGACCAGCGGCATCGGCATCCTTGAGGCGTTTTTTCATCGTGCCATCGATGCCTACAATCGGCATGCTGGAAATGAACTCCGGCATCACCGGATTTTTCCAGGCATCGAGCAGCAGACGGTTGAGGCTGTCGGCACTGATCCGTTCCGTACGCGAGAGGCCAGAGCCGTTGTCAAGGACCAGTTCGTTGAAACGCAGGCCGCGCAGATTAAGCCATTCGCTGATGCGCTGTTTTGAGCGTTCGGCGGTTGCGGGGGCGGTGTCATTTCCTAGAGTAAGAAACACCTGACGCGCCATCACGTTGTTGCTGAATTTGTTGATGTCGCGCACGGCATCGGCCAGCGGCGGTGATTCGTGCTGGGCGACCAATTTGCTGCCGGGCGCGACATTGCCGCCGCGCACCTGTCCTCCGATGCTGCCGCCCAACTCTTTCCACAAGGCGCGAATCAGGCCACTGGTGTGGGCTTCTGCGGGCAAGGGTGACAGGTTGAGCGGCTTTTCACCGCACAAAGCGCTGTAAGTGCCGGTGAATTCCAGGCGGTTGCCGTTATTTTCCGGGATCAGACGGACGCTGATCAGGTCTTTCCAGTTGGTGCTGCAGCCACCTTCGCCGGCACGCAACTGGTTATCGACGCGCAGACCTTCGCTCGGCGTTTCCATCAGCACGCGTGGCTTGCCGTTGTCTGGCTGCAGTGTGAAACGGAGGGCGCGAAAATTGATCAGCAGGCCATCCGGGCCGACGTTGTAGGGGCGCATTGGCTTGTCGTCAAAGGCACCAGGATCGATGCTCGGCACATTGAACACGGTGCGGTCGAGCACCACGTCGCCGGCAATGTGCTGAATGCCGCGCACGCGTAACTGGCGCAGCAGGCCACTCAAATGTTCGATGGCAAAACGCGGGTCGCCACTGCCCTTGATAAATAAATTTCCGTCCAAACGGCCGTCGACCGTAACGTTTTCTACCCAGGCCGTGGTTTTCCAGGTCCAGGCCGGGCCGAGCAGGTCGAGTGCAGCGTAGGTGGTAAGCAACTTCATCACCGAAGCCGGGTTCATCGATTGGGCGGCGTTATGCGCGACCAGCGGTTGGGCTGCATCAACCGGCTGTACAACAACGGCTACATTAATGGCTGGAATCTGCGCCGCCTTGAGCGCCTTCAATACATTAGGCGGCAGGCCATCGGCCAGTGCCGACAAACTGATGCTGGCGAGCGCCAGAAGGAGAAGCAGTGGCTTGCGCATGACAAAAAATGGGGAGCTTGAAAGCTCCCCATTCTACGTGCGTGGTCTTACTTCTGGTACAGCTCGAATCCGGCAATCAATTTGTCGAGCTGGTGCGCAGTGCTTAGCAATTCTTCGGCCGTGACTTTGGCCGATTGCGCGGAGGCATTGTTGCGTTCGATCAGATCAGTAATGCGCTGCATATTGGTTGCCACTTCCTCGCTGGCAATGCCTTGCTGGCGTGCCGCTTCAGAAATCTGGTCAGACATTTCGGAAACCTGGCTCGACGAATGGGTGATTCCCTCCAGCCCGGCAACGCTTTCGCGCAGTTTGCCAATACCGGTATCCACCTCGTTGGCCGCAATATCCATGCTGTGCACAGCATGCGCCGTGACGGCCTGGATTTCATTGACTGTGTTGTTGATGTCGGCAGTGGAAGTTGTCGTCCGCTCGGCCAGCTTGCGAACCTCATCGGCAACCACGGCAAATCCGCGCCCTTGTTCACCGGCTCGTGCAGCCTCAATCGCCGCATTGAGCGCCAGCAGGTTGGTCTGGCTGGCAATGTCGGCAATGACGCGGGTGATGTCGCCGATCTTGGCAATCGACTGATTGAGCTGGTCTATTGTCGCGTTCGAGGCTTGAACTGCATCGACTACCCGGGTCGTCGCCGCCATACTCTGGCTGATGTTGGTATTGCTGGTGTTCACCTGAGCCAGCGATTCACGAGCGGCCGTCGCCGTGTCGTGTGCATTGGCTGCCACTTCCTGCACTGACTGGCTGAATTCCTCAGTGGCGGCGGCAACCCCTTCGACATTCGCCTGTTGCTCGAATGATTGTTCCACGACCAGCGACATCTGGCTTTCGAGTTGGGTGCAGCGTGAGTCAATGGCGCGAGAGGCCATGCTGATCTCATCAAGCATGGCTTTCAAGGTACCTTGCATGGTGGCCAGATGGCAAAGCAAAAGCCCCGTTTCATCGCGGGCGCCGATATCGATTTCGTCAGTCAGCTTGCCTTCAGAAATATGTTCGAAGTGCGAAATGGCGCGGCGGATCGGATTGACAATAGCGGCAACCAGCAGGCCACCACCAAGCAGGGCAAGCAATACAGCAAAAATCAGGCTGCCGATGGTGATGTTGCGAATCGAAGCATAGCGGGCTTCTGCCTCTTGATAGTTACGTTGTGCATCACTGGCCAATTCCTGAATCAAAGCTTCGCCTGCCTGGCGCATTTCGTTATAAAGCGGATTGATCTTGGTCAGCAGGATTGTATTGGTCTCAAGGAACTTGCCTTCCTTGAGCAGCCCGCGTGACAGATTGACTCCTTCTTTCGAGAAACGCTCACGGGCATCGCCGAAGCGGGCCAGCAATTCTTTTTGCTTGTCGGTGAGTGACTGTTTCTTGAGTTCATCAAGGAGTCTATTGATTTCCTCGCGGTTCTTCAGAGTGTTTTCAATATGCAGGTCGATCGGATGATCATGCAGTTTTGCATTCGGATTGCTTGGGTCGTGCTGCAGGCCCAGCATGATCTGCGAACGGTTGTCGGCAAGCAGGACTATCATCCGGTTGACCATGTTTGATGACAAAAGATTTTCACGAAACATTTTGCTCAGCTGATCGTCGGTCTGACTCAGACCGTTGAGACTGATGAAACCGATGGTTGCCATGACAGCGATCAGAATGGCCAGTGCACCCCACAACCGATTGCGCATTGAAATGCTGCGTTTGGCCGTTACCGGCAAATTGCCGCTAATACCAGCCGCTTTATAAGCGCTATCCGCTGCCGCCCGTTTCTGCGCCTGCGCCGGGGTGCGAACTGACTGATAACCGAAAATTTGACCATTTTTCTTTAACGGTACGACAAAGGCTTCAACCCAATAGAAATCACCATTTTTACAGCGATTTTTGACCAGGCCACGCCACGGCATGCCCGATTGCACGGTTGTCCACAAATCCTTGAAGGCCGCCATCGGCATATCAGGATGGCGCACGAGGTTGTGGCTTTTACCGATCAGTTCGTCGCGCGAGTAGCCGCTGATTTTGACAAAAGCATCATTGGCATAAGTGATGATGCCTTTGAGGTCGGTCCGTGAAACGAGGTATTCGTTTGCCGGGAAAGTGACTTCGCGTTGCGTGACTGGTTGGTTGTTCTTCATAATTCCCCGCCGTTATTTTTTTGAACGCATACGGTATACGGCTCAAAGTCGCAAAAATTGAGCCCCCTTTTGTGCCGACTATTGTAAGAGTTTTTATGGCGTATGGCTTAAGCCATAGTTCAAGATGGCAAATCTACTCAACAGTAGATTGGTTCAGGCGCAAAAAATCTATGATTTCGCTTGCAGGCAAAGGTTTGCTATAGAGATAACCCTGCAGGACATCGCAGCCAAGCCTGGCTAGAAAGTCGCGCTGGGCCTGGGTTTCAACCCCCTCGGCAACCAACTCCAAGCCAAGATTGTGTCCAAGTGCAATGGTGGCCGAGCAGATGGCGGCATCACTGGTGTCTGACTCGATATCCTTGACGAAGGACTGGTCGAGTTTAAGGCGTTGGATCGGCAAATGCTTCAGGTAGGAGAGTGAAGAGTAACCTGTTCCAAAGTCGTCGATGGCGAGTGCGATGCCCATTTCGGAGAGTTGGTTGAGAATACTCAAAGTGATCTCAGGGTTCTGCATTGCAGTACTCTCAGTGATTTCAAGTTCCAGGTCGCGCGGAGACAAATCATAGCAGGCCAGCGCGCCACGAACCATCAGTGGCAGGTTTTCGTGGCGTAGCTGCTGGGCTGAAATGTTGACAGCCACGCGTATTTCGTCGAGGCCTATATCCTTCAATAGCCGAACATGGCGGCAGCTTTCCCAGAACACCCAGTCACCGAGCGGTTGAATAAGTCCGGTATCTTCTGCCAGCGGTATGAAGCGTGACGGTGGGATGTTGCCCAATAATGGATGATGCCAACGGGCGAGAGCTTCCAGACCAATAATGAGGCCAGTCGCGACATGTATTTGCGGTTGAAAATGCAGGCTGAACTGACAAGACTGCGGACCGATGCTCGAAATGGCCAGGCGAAGCGCGCTTTCCATCTTGAGACGTTCGCCAGCCGCTTCATTCATGCGCGTTGCGTAAAACTGAAAGTTATTGCGACCTGCACTTTTAGCGTGATACATCGCCGCATCGGCATTGCGCATTAACGTGTCACCATCACGCCCGTCGCTAGGGAATATGCTGATGCCAATACTGGGCGTGGCATACAACTGGTGTTCGCCCACCGCATGGCTGTCTGCCAAATAACGCTGAATTTTGCCTGCAACACTGGCGGCGATCAGCGCACTGTCGATGTCAGGTAGAACAACAATAAACTCATCCCCGCCGAGGCGCGCCACAATATCACTCGCTCGCACACACTCGCGCAGGCGCAAAGCAACGCTTTTCAGTAAATCATCGCCAACATGATGGCCCAATGTGTCATTGACCGTTTTGAAACGATCCAGGTCGATCAGCATCAATGCCATTTGCTTGCTGTCGCGTTCACAGGATCGGATGCTCAGTTCAAGTTGTGAGTCAAGTGCTAGGCGATTCGGTAAGTGCGTCAGCGGATCGTGGTATGCCATATGTAGAAGCCGGTTGGCGGCTTCCTTGCGTTCGCTGATGTCGGTAAACGTGCCGACGAAATTTATCACGGCACCTTTGGCGTCACGCAAAATCGAAATGGTCAGCCATTTAGGAAAAATCCGGCCATCCTTGCGCCGATCCCAGATTTCACCTTCCCAGTAACCATCCTCTTCCAATGCCGTCCACATGTTCCGGTACAGATCAGGTTCGGCGCGTCCCGCCGATAGCATCTTGGGGTTCTGACCTAGGACATCGCAGCTTTCATAGCCGGTAAGCCGCGTGAAAGCCGCGTTGACCATGGAGATTCGATTACTGTGATCCGTGATCACCACCGCTTCGCTGGTCTGCTCGAAAATGCGTAACAAGGTCGCATAGTCAGGGCCGCCGACAGCCATGTCATATGCCTTGTCTTGAAATCGAACAGCGTCCCGAGTCATCGGCGCAGTGTAATCCCTGGGTCAGACGTTGAACAGGAAGTTTAGAACGTCGCCATCCTTGACGATATATTCCTTGCCTTCGGCGCGCATCTTGCCCGCTTCTTTGGCTCCGGCTTCACCCTTGTAAGTGATGAAATCATCGAAAGCGATGGTCTGGGCGCGAATAAAGCCGCGTTCGAAATCGGTGTGAATGACGCCTGCCGCCTGTGGTGCGGTGTCGCCCTGATGAATGGTCCAGGCGCGTACTTCCTTGACGCCCGCGGTGAAGTAGGTGGCCAGGCCGAGCAGTTTGTAGCCGGCGTGAATCAGGCGATCCAGGCCAGGTTCTTCCAGACCGAGGTCAGCCAGGAACATCTGCTTTTCTTCTTCGTCAAGATCGGCGATTTCGGATTCGATGGCGGCGCAAACAGAGACAACTTCAGCCTTCTCGGTCGCAGCATGGGCGCGCACGGCGTCAAGTAGCGGGTTGTTCTCGAAACCGTTTTCGGCAACGTTGGCAACGTAAAGTACCGGTTTGGCGGTAATCAGACAGAACGGCTTGAGCAATGCCAGTTCTTCCTTCGAGAAATCGAGGGCGCGAATGCCTTTGGCCTGGTCGAGTTGGGCGAAACATTTTTCCAGTACGGCGACCAGAATCTTGGCTTCCTTGTCGCCGGAACTGGCCGGGCGGCGGTAACGATTGAGTGCCTTTTCAACCGAGGCCATGTCGGCCAGGGCGAGTTCGGTATCGATGACTTCGATGTCACGCAACGGATCGACCCCGCCGGAAACGTGGATCACGTTGTCGTCGGCAAAGCAGCGCACGACATGCACGATGGCGTCGGTTTCGCGAATGTTGGCGAGGAACTGGTTGCCCAGACCTTCACCTTTGGACGCGCCAGCAACCAGACCGGCGATATCGACAAATTCAACAATCGCTGGCTGCATTTTCTGCGGTTTGACAATGGCAGCCAGTTGCGCCATGCGCTTGTCCGGTACTTCAACGATGCCGACGTTCGGCTCGATGGTACAGAAAGGATAATTCTCTGCAGCAATGCCCGATTTGGTCAGGGCGTTGAAGAGGGTGGATTTGCCGACGTTGGGCAGGCCGACGATGCCGCATTTTAAAGACATGGATTTTCCTAGTGTTTTGCCATCTAAACGGCTTTGCCGTGCAACTGTTGTTGAGCGCCGGCGAAGTCTCCGGCGGCGAGTTTGGGCCAAGCCAGCAGGCAGCGGGCGAGGGCGTGTTCGATATCCGGCATTTCTTCCTTGCGCGGCTGATGCAGAACAAAATCAACCACTTCCTGCGCTAATCCGAGGGTGCGTGGGTGGCCAATGCCGATGCGCAGGCGCCAGAAATTTGGCGTGCCGAGTTTGGCCTGGATATCTTTCAAACCATTGTGCCCACCATTGCCGCCACCTTGTTTGAGGCGGATGCCGCCGGGCGGCAGGTCGAGTTCATCATGGATGACGAGGATTTCCTCCGGCGTAATCTTGTAAAAATTGGCCAGTGCTGCGACCGATTGGCCGGAACGGTTCATGAAGGTGCCGGGTTCCAGCAGCCAGATGTCATTGGCGCGCGCCGCCTTGCCATAGAACTTGGACTGTGGCGCGAGCAAGATTTTCAGCTTGTCGGCAAGATGGTCGACAAACCAGAAGCCGACGTTATGCCGGGTCGCTTCGTACTCCAATCCTGGGTTGCCCAGGCCAACGATCAGACGAGGTGGGTTCATGGCTGACTAAATGAAAAAGCCGCCGACGGCATATTGCCAGCGGCGGCTAGAGCAGCTTTTTGCCGGAGATTACTCGGCAGCAGCTTCGCCTTCTTCAGTGGCTTCAGAAGAACCACCCTTGCTGACGATGCCGACTACAACGGCTTCTGCAACGCTGTGATGGCCGAGCTTGACACCCTTCGGCAGCGTCAATTCGCCGAGGTGGATGCTTTCGCCAACTTTGAGAGCGCCGAGGTCGACTTCGATGAAAGCTGGCAGGTCATTGGCCAGACACTGAACATCGATTTCGGTCATGACATGATTGACCAGGCCGCCATTGAGCTTGACGCCCGGTGCGGTCTCTTCGTTGACGAAGTGGAGCGGCACTTTGACGTGCAGTTCGTGGGTGGCATCAACGCGCTGGAAGTCAACGTGCAGGACGAGTGGTTTGTAAGCATGAACCTGGGTGTCGCGCAGCAGAACCTGTTGCTTCTTGCCATCAAGAACAATGGTCAGGATGGAAGAATGAAAAGCTTCTTTCTTCAGGCTGAGCAGCAGGGTGTTGTGATCGACTTCGATTGCCTGCGGGGTGGCTTCGCCACCGTAGATGATGCCCGGTACTTTGCCAGCGGCACGCAGGCGGCGGCTCGCACCCGATCCCTGCAGCGTGCGCGCTTGCGCGTTGATTTCGAATTGCATGGTGATACTCCAGTGATTTCCCGGTCCGCGACCAGAACGGGAAGGTTAAAAAAACTTAATCGATGAACAACGATGACACAGAGTCGTCGTTGCTGATACGGCGTATGGTTTCGGCCATGATTTCGGCCACTGAAAGCTGGCGGATGCGCGGACAGGCAGCAGCATCATCGCGCAGCGGAATAGTGTCGGTGACGACCAGTGAGTCGAGGTCCGAGTCATTCAGGCGGTCAATTGCCGGGCCGGAAAGGACCGGGTGGGTACAGTAGGCAACGACCTTCTTGGCACCATTGGCTTTTAGCGCGGTGGCGGCTTTGCACAGGGTGCCGGCAGTGTCGACCATGTCGTCCATGATGATGCAGGTACGGCCATCAACTTCGCCAATGATGTTCATGACTTCTGAAACATTGGCTTTCGGACGACGTTTGTCGATGATCGCCAGATCGCATTCAAGGCGCTTGGCCAGCGAACGGGCGCGCACAACGCCACCGTGGTCGGGCGAAACGACCATGGGATTTTCGTAGTGCTGCTTGAGAATGTCTTCGAGCAGGATTGGCAGGGAGTAGATGTTGTCGACCGGAATGTCGAAAAAGCCCTGAATCTGTTCGGCGTGAAGGTCCATGGTTAGCACGCGATCAACGCCGGAGGCGACGAGCATGTTGGCGACCAGTTTGGCGGCGATAGGCACACGAGAGGAGCGTGAACGACGATCCTGGCGAGCGTAGCCGAAGTAAGGAATGGCGGCGGTGATGCGGCCGGCCGAGGCACGTTTGAGCGCATCGACGATGACCAGCAGTTCCATCAGGTTATCGTTACAGGGCGCGCAAGTTGATTGCAGCACAAAGATGTCGCGACCGCGGACATGCTCTTGCAGTTCGACGCTGACTTCACCATCGGAGAAGCGGCCTACATCGGCGCGCCCGAGGTCAACATTAAGTTGCGTTGCGACGTCGGCAGCCAGTTTGGCGTTGGCGTTGCCGGTGAAGACCATCAAGCTGTTGTAGGCCATGCTCTTTTTCCTTCGGGTGCCACATGCGAGATGCGTGTTTTGCCCGCCACAATGTAAATCGGGCAGGCTTTTGACCTGCCCGAAGGATGCTGGCTGGGGAAGAAGGATTCGAACCTTCGAATGCCGGAATCAAAATCCGGTGCCTTGACCAACTTGGCGACTCCCCAGCGGGTCGTCTGTACGGGTTCGCGTGCAAACGAGGCGCGAATAATACAGGTGCGCCGGCTAAAAATCCAGTCTTTTTATAAATCAACCAATGAATGTTTTTTCAAACCATTGGCCAGCCAGCCATTCATGCCCGTCGGTAATTGTTTGAAAACAGCTTCGGCTGCCGCTTGTTTGCTGAAACCGGCAAACACGCAGGCGCCTGAACCGGTCATCAGGGCGTGTGTTGCGTGTTGCCTGAGCCAATAAAGATATTCGGCCACGGCCGGAAAACGGATGCAGGCAATCGGCTCCAGATCATTGTGGCCCTGACCATGCCGCCAATCGCCTGGAGAAATAATGGTCGTGTCACGTTTGAGGTCGCTGGCGCCAAAAATCGCGGCAGTCGGGACGTTGACCGCAGGATGCAACACCAGATAAGTCTCGTCCGGCAGTTCGACATTGCTGAAGGTTTCGCCGATTCCTTCGGCAAAGGTGTTCTGGCCGTGGATGAAAACCGGGACATCCGCGCCCAGCGTGAGGCCAATCTTTTGCAGCGAAGTGCGAGACAAGCCGGTTTGCCAGAGATGATTGAGGGCAAGCAGGACGGTTGCCGCGTCCGAACTACCGCCGCCCAGTCCGCCGCCCATCGGCAAATTTTTTTGCAGATGAATGGTCGCGCCTTGTCTGCAGCCGGTGCTTTCCTGGAGCAGGCGGGCGGCGCGAACAGTCAGATCGGTTTCCGGTGCGATGCCGGGAATTGGGGTGGCGAGAACAATCTCGCTGTCTTCGCGCGGACTAAAACGGAGTTGGTCGGCGCGGTCGATGAAGCGGAATACGGTTTGCAGTAGGTGATAGCCGTCTGCGCGACGGCCAACCACGTGTAAAAAGAGATTCAGCTTGGCCGGGGCTGGCCAAGTGCTTTCCCAGTTCCACTGGTTCATGGGGCGTCTTTCCATTCTTCAATGCGCAGGCGCAGTTCGATCTCGCTGTTTCGGTTGAGTTTCAAGACCGAAGGCAGGGCGTCAGCGGTATCGTTGTCATAGGAGTAATCGATCTGCCAGCCGGCATTGAGCATCTGTTGCGGTCGACCGAGAAAATCGCGTTGAATTTTTGCCGGCTCAGTGGAGCGGCCAAGTAGCCAGTCAGGCAGTTGGCTGACTGGCAAGCGTTGGCCGGTGACTTCTTCAAGCAGGCTATCCGGGTTGTCCGATTCACGAGTTTCACCGTTGGCTGTGCGCAGAATCGCATGGCCGGGCGTGCTCTCAATTTCAGCAATGCCAAAACCCAGTGGGTTGGATAGTAGTAGTTGGCTCCTGCCATTTTTCTGTTGCCAGCTCAGTCTGCCGCCTGAACTTTGTACTGCTTCGCCCGGTATGCTGACGCGCAGGGCAAAGCGGGCTTCCAAGGCGAAATCGCCAACTTGCTGGCGGGCTGGTGGCGGGCGACTTGGTGTCGTGCTACAACCGGCTAACAAACTGGCAGTCAGCAGGATCGATGCAATAAATCTCAAAGCTTGAGTTTCTTGATAGCGCTGCTTAGAACTTCATTCTCCGGATTTTTCTTGGCGGCATTCTTGAGCAGGAGGCGAGCGTCATCCTTGCGATTAAGCGCCGACAAGACTTCGCCAAGGTGGGCGGCAATTTCCGGGTCAGCCTTCAGTTTGTACGCGTTTTCCAGCGTCGTCAGCGCCTCGTTGAGTTTGCCCTGGCGATAAAGCACCCAGCCCATGCTATCCATAATGAAAGGGTCTTCTGGGGCGAGTGAAAGGGCTTGCGTGATGAACTGGTGTGCTTCATTGAGCCGGATATTGCGTTCAGCCAGCGAATAACCCATCGCATTGAGGGCGTGGGCGTGGTCCGGCTTGATTTCAAGCAGGCGCATGAGGTGCTTTTCCAAAACATCGGCTTTGCCCAGACGTTCTGCAGTGAGTGCTGTTTCGTAGAGTAATTCAGTGTTGTCGGGTTGCTTGGCCAGGGCGCTCTCAAGCAGGGCATAGGCTTCGGCGTGCTTGCCGGCTTCGCGCAGCAGTTGTGATTCGGCGAGAATCAGCTGCGTGCGTTCATTGTTATTGCTCGCTTGTGTGCTGTGTATCATTTCTCGCGCTTCGTCAGGACGACCTAACTTGAACAAAATCTGTGCGGCACGTGCGCGGGCATTGATGTACTGGTCGCCAACAGTGACTTGGCGGTAATGCTCAAGCGCCGGCTCAAGTTGTTTCTGGTCTTCGTCAATCTGGCCAATGAAAAAATGCACCGTGCTTTTGTCCGGGAAATCGGATTTGAGCAATTTTTCCAGCTGGGCGCGTCCCGTGGTGGAGTCACCTTGTTGCAGGGCAAGCATGGCAACCGGATAGATGACTTCAGGGTTGTCCGGATTGTCCTTGATCAGACGATCAAACTGGGTGCGTGCCGTGTCGTATTTTTTCTCGCTGATGAGCAGGCGAGCGAGGGCGAGGCGTGCATCGCGGGCGTTGGGGTAGCGCTCAACGAAATCGCTCAGGCTGGAAATTGCGGTTTGGCTGGATTGCCGGGCTTGTAACTGGGCGCGGGCGAGGGCGGCCGGTTCCCAGTCCGGGCGTAATTGCAGGGCCTTCTCGAACTCACTCTGAGCGCGCATGAAATCGCTGGTATTGGCAGCTGCCTGGCCCATCGCAAAGTGCGCTTCGGGCACTTCGTTGTACGGGGTGGCCAGACGGTCAACCAGACGTTGAACGGCTTTTTTGTCGCCATGACGAGCCAGCATGCGGTTCAGGTGCATCAAATTCGCAGGCAAGCTGGCTTTATCCTGCTCAAGAACAGTTGCCAGTTGTGGAGCGAGGTCGTCGAGCCGGTTCGAGAGGACCATCAGGGAGGATTGTGTCTGCTGGGCTTTGACCGATTCCGGATCGACCTCCAACCATAATTTATTGAGCTCTATCGCCAGATCGTATTTGCGCGCAAAGGCGGCAACCTCGGTGGCGCGGGCGATAACCTGGGGATCACGTGTGCGCTGGGCGAGATCTGCCCAGGCGCCTACGCCCATTTCAATATCGCCGCGTTGCAGGGCAATATCGCCGACCAGTGCCTGAAATACCGTGCGACCCAATGCATCTTCCGCACCCACCTGCTTGCCGGCCAGGCTTTTGCTTGGCAGTTGTTTGACGGCCGGTTCTGCTGCCTGGCTGGCGCCGGTAAAGGCAAAAATTAGAGCGGCGACAATCAGTTTGATAGGCATTTGCTGCTTTCGGTCATGGTCTGCGTATTAGAACGCATAAAATCTGTTTAGTTTGCGATGTTATTTGGGATTTGTCGGAGGAACAAGCGATGCCCGAGTTGCCCGAAGTCGAGGTCTGCCGCCGTGGCTTGCTGCCGGTGATCGAAAATCAGTATTTGCTGGGTGCCGTGGTGCGAGTACCGCGCCTGCGTTTGCCAATTCCGCCTGAGCTGGATCAGCTACTGGCCGGGCAGCAGGTGGTGGCTGTGCGCCGGCGTGGCAAATATTTATTGCTCGATTGTCGGGGAGGCAAGGAGGATGGTTGTCTGATCATCCATCTGGGTATGTCCGGCAATCTGCGTTTCGTGCCGCTGGGTTCGCCACCCGGCAAGCATGATCATGTAGATATTCTCCTGGCGCAGCAAATTCTGCGTTTCGGCGACCCACGCCGCTTTGGACTTGTTCTCTGGCAGCCGACGAGTGAGCCGCCGCCGGCCTTGCTGACGGTCATGGGCATCGAGCCGCTGGAAGACGAATTTACGTCTGAATGGCTATTTGAGGCGACTCGGCGTCGCGCCGGGCCGATCAAACCAATCCTGATGGATAGCCATTTGCTGGTTGGGGTGGGAAATATTTATGCTGCCGAAAGTCTCTTCCGGGCGGGTATTTCGCCGCTGCGGGCGGCCAACCGCATCAGTCTTGAGCGTTATGGCCTGCTTGTGGCGGCGATTCGCGCAACACTGGCTGATGCGATAGCGGCTGGCGGCAGCAGTATTCGGAATTATGTACATAACGACGGCAGTGAGGGCTGGTTTCAGATCAATGTCGCAGTTTATGATCGGGCGGGTGAACCATGCCGGCGATGTGACGGTACGGTGAAACAGATTCGTCAGGGGGGGCGATCGTCGTTCTATTGTCCTCGCTGTCAACATTGAATTTCACCGGCAAGTCCATGTTTTTGTGCTAAATTGAAGTTTCTACGCATCCCGGATGCCTGCTATGACGCTTGCAAATCAATTCGCTGCCTACACTGAATGGCGCACCAGCCTTTTTTCATCCATCGGCCAGTTCAAAGGCTGGTTGGCGGAAAACGAACTTTCTGACGCCCAGATAGATCTGCGCCTGACGCAGCTTCTTGAGCGCTTGCGCGAAGACAGGCTTAATGTTGCTTTTGTTGCCGAGTTCTCGCGCGGCAAGTCGGAACTGATCAACGCCATCTTTTTTGCCGAATACGGTAGCCGCATGCTGCCCTCTTCGGCTGGTCGCACGACGATGTGCCCGACCGAGTTGCTGTTTGATGGCAACAAGCTGCCATGTATCGAGTTGCTGCCGATTCAGACGCGTTCTTCGAATTCCGGGGTGACGGAGTACAAGCGTTTTCCTGAAGAGTGGAAGGTGATTACGCTCGATATTGACGAACCGGATGCCATGCAGGATGCCTTGAGTCATGTCAGTGAAACGACGCGGGTCTTGCCGGAGCAGGCAGGGAAGCTGGGTTTTGAGGTGGGCAAGGGCGAAGTGGATCTTTATCGTGTCGGCGACGATGGCATGGTTGAAATTCCGCGTTGGCGCCACGCGGTCATCAATTTTCCACACCCCTTGCTCAAACAAGGTCTGGTGATTCTCGATACGCCGGGCCTTAACGCTATCGGTGCCGAGCCGGAATTGACGCTTTCCCTTTTGCCCAATGCGCATGCCGTGCTTTTTATTCTGGCCGCAGATACGGGTGTTACGCAGTCCGATTTGACGATCTGGAAGGATCACATCGGTACCGGTGGGGCGACCAAGCGTGGTCGGATGGTGGTCATGAACAAGATTGATGGCCAGTGGGATGAACTGAAAACGCAGGAAGAGGTCGATGCAGAAATTCAGCGTCAGGCTGATAGCTGCGCCGAAATTCTCAACCTTTTACCGAGCCAGGTTTTCCCTGTTTCTGCCCAAAAAGGGCTGGTTGCCAAGATTAACGATGACGCAGAGTTGTTGGCCAAAAGTCGATTGCCACAACTTGAGGCTGCTCTTTCGGATGAGCTGATTCCGGCCAAGCAGGATATTGTTCGCGAGAATACCGAAAGTGAATTTGGCGATGTCAGCCAGCGCATGCGCGGCTTGCTCGAGTCGCGTCTCGTTGGCCTGCGTGAGCAATTGACTGAACTGACCGAGTTGCGCGGCAAGAACAAGGGCGTTGTCGAGTACATGATGGGCAAAGTGCGCGCCGAAAAGGAGGAGTTTGAGTCCGGGCTACAGCGTTACTACGCTGTGCGCAGCGTCTTTTCCACGCTGACCAATAACCTGTTTGGCCATCTCGGTTTGGATAGCCTGGGTGCCAGGACGAGTACGACGCGTGAGGCGATGCTTGAAGCAACATTTTCCAAAACACTATCGGATGCAATGACTACGTTTTTTGGGAAATCACGCGAGTCCCTGTCCAAGTCTAGCGGCGAAATTAGCGAGATTTTGGCGATGATGGATGCGGTCTACAAGAAATTTTCTGTCGAACACGGTCTTAAGCTGGGTTCGCCAACTACCTTTTCGCTGCTGCGCTACGAAAAGGAACTTGATCGTCTTGAGGCTTGGTGTGATACCCACCTGAACTCCATGCTCAGCCTGATGACGACTGACAAGAAACACATAACGCAGAAATTCTTTGAGGAGGTTGCCGTGCAGGTTCGCCGAGCCTTCGTCAAAGCGAACAAGGATGCGGAAAGCTGGCTGAGGGCGATTATGGCGCCGATGGAAACGCAGGTGCGTGAGCACCAGATTCAGTTGAAGCGCCGGCTGGAAAGTATCAAGCGCATCCATCAGGCGACTGATACGCTGGAAGATCGCATTGCGGAACTGGATAGCGTCGAGAAGGGTCTGTTGGCTCAGATTGTGGCGCTCGAAGGGATGACGGCCAATGTGCGTAATTTGCTGATGACGGACGAGACGAGGTTGCTACAAGCGGCCTGAATTCGATCTGTCGCGGTCAACAACAAAAAACCCGCAAAAATTTGCGGGTTTTTTGTTGGGCATGAGAAAAATCAGGGGCGTTTGTTGCCGGTGAGTTTTTCGTACTTGACCCAGAGAAGTTCTTCAGTTTCGACGTTGTTGGTGTCCTTGGGGATGCAATCCACCGGGCAGACCTGAACACACTGCGGTTCGTCATAGTGACCGACGCATTCGGTGCACTTGTTGGGGTCAATTTCATAAATCTCGGCACCCTGCGAAATAGCCTCGTTAGGGCATTCTGGCTCGCAAACGTCGCAATTGATGCATTCGTCGGTAATTATTAGGGACATAGCTGTGCTTCCTCTCTCAAATGGCTGAAAATTTAGCCCGCAGGCGTTTTTCGACACAAGGTTGTACAAATTTGCTGACATCGCCACCCAGTCGCGCAATTTCGCGGACCATGGTAGCGGAAATAAACATGTGTTGCTCTCCTGGGGTCAGAAACACGGTTTCGACCTCGGGGTAGACGCTTCGGTTCATACCGGCCA